>Ga0255341_1000739_pt1 | contig 51416 bp, 43 predicted proteins | sample wastewater_treat_8_FD_192418 | JGI IMG/M metagenome (GOLD analysis project Ga0255341, IMG submission 192418) | Wastewater microbial communities from Lulu Island WWTP, Vancouver, Canada - plant12 | ecosystem: Engineered > WWTP > Wastewater > Unclassified | place: Canada: Vancouver, British... | reverse complement strand
ATACCCTCACAGAGCTTCAGAGAAAAACACATGTGCATATCACACTTGCCGGGGAGAAAAAAGGTGGCGAGGTGAAATGGACCCCTGGCTCAGTGATGAACATATTGACGAATGAGCGTCGGTGCGGAGATGTTCTCGCACAAAAGACTGTCACAGAAAGCTATCTGACGCACAAAACAAAGAAAAACATCGATACGCTACCCAAGTTTTACGCAAAGGATCAGCATCCGGGGATTGTGAATCCGGAAGACTTTTTGCTGACGCAGCGCCTGATTGCTGCAAACCGTGGTGGCTGGAGTGGTCAGCTACCGGACATGCGAATTTACAGCGAAGGTGCTCTTCGCGGTTTTGTTTCCGTCGTGCCGCGCTGGTGCGGCTATTCTGCGGAAGACTACAACAGGGCGGCCTTACGTGCTTATGGCTTCGAAGAGGCGGAATTAGCCCAAATGGGCGGCGCTGTGGAGGTTAGCCGTGAGCAGCAGATCCTGGGTAAGACTGGTCAGCCAGCTTCAGAGTCACAGGAATTCCAATATAAGTATAATATTGATTCCGAGGATTACAATCTTTATCCGGATACTCCAGATGTCCAGGAAAGCAACGAGGACATGGAGGAGATGGAAGTTTTCGCGGAGCACGTGAAGAAGATGCAGACCAAACTAGCAGCGGAGGGCGTGGACAAAAGGACGATCAGTTCTTATGATCTTACGGGCTGTGAAAAACTACGGGCCGAATTGTTTTCTCTGACGGAAAAGGTTTGTTTTACCGTTGATAAAAACGGAATTGTGTTTAATGCCTTCGCCAGAAAGAAACTATGTGGGGATAATGATCGGATCGAGCATGTTGAAATTGCATATAATCCGATTCTGCAAATGATGCTTGTCCGGAAAGCAGAGGAAGGATTAAACTCGCTTCAATGGGTACGGGAGAATAAAAACAACCACATGGAGATGCGACGGTGTAAGTGCCGGGGCTTTGCAAATGCTCTGTATGACAATATGGGGTGGAATCTGGACTACAAATATAAGATTGTGGGTACATATATGATCATTGATGGCAGCCCAGCGCTGATCTTTACGTTGGACGATCCGATCAAAATCGTTCCTTTCAAAGTAGAAGAGGAGCAGACAGGTCAGTTTGGTTCGGGAAATATGAAGAAAACCAACAGGAGACAGACCAAAGAACTGCTGGAAGCTGGATTCGCACCAGAAGACATTCAGCTACCATCAATGCCGGAAATTGATCTGGGGAACGATACGCTGAATGAACGGGCGAAAAATGCCGCCAGAAGCCGGGCTATTTATTTTGACAGCATAACTTCTGCTTCCGGTATGATCCATGTGTCGGATCTTGGGGAGCAGAAATTCAATCCGGAATGCATCCGACAGATCCTCCAGAAAAACAGAATGCCGGAAGAGGGTTGGAGTTATCTCCGTGGCATGGCGGTAATCCGAAAAAAGAGCTTTACAATTTATCCGGAAAGTTGGCACGACAGCTTCGGAAACGATGTTTATTCCAATTGGAGAAAGTTTAATCCGGAAGGAAAGATCGTGGCCAGCATTCCGTATGGATGGACGCAGGCCTTGGTGCTCCCAACAGAGGAGACTGTCCAGAAAACAATCGAAATGCTGCGGGAAGAAATGGAAGAGGGACTGTGCTCATGACGGAACAGGAGTTTGTCGACCGTTGCAGAAATCATGGCGGTTGTCCCTACTGTGAGCAAAATCGGAAACACAAATTTCGCGACAAACATCCGGTAGAGAAAGACGAAATGATAATTTGGATAGCGGACGGACGCAAGGATCCGTCTTTTTTATTGCTCAAAAATATATATTCTACAAAGAATAGGTAAGTCATCAAGTTCATATCTATCAACATATAGTGGTATAAACAATTAACGACCACAACATGTTGCATCTAATTTCCGCGAGTACACTCTGTTCAAGGACGGTTTGCCATCCTAAAGTTCAGGTCGATGCGAGTAGATGCGGAGAAGGACGGCGTTGCCCGCCTCGCCAGCGACCACGACGACCGCATCACCCCGGTGGGGCGCCTCATCCAGAGGAACTTCAGACAGGGCTGCTTGCGCTTCAGTTAAATCATGAAGATTTCCAGCTGACAGATGTATGTGAATCGGGTTGCCTAAAGCGTCGACAATCGCGTGGATTTTTGTGGTTTTGCCGCCTCGGCTCAGGCCAATATGCTGGTTGCATTCGCTGTCTACAGCCTCTTTTTTGCACCGGCTTCACGTTCCGGAAAATATCCCTTGATCCGCTCCCACTACTCGTCTGTTAACTCGTACCTGAGTTGTGCCGTCATTTCTACTTCATTGAAAGCAATGAAAAACCCCTTGATTTCTCAAGGGATTTGGTGGAGCATAGCGGATTCGAACCGCTGACCTCTACAATGCGAATGTAGCGCGCTACCAGCTGTGCTAATGCCCCGTGGTGGTTTTCCTCACTGTTTTTACTCTGTGAGGAAGAGTTTCTCCTCAAAAAGAGGAAGGTCGTCGTCGTTCCTGGAACGAGAAGTAAGGGAGAGACGCGAACCGGGCGGCACTTTTTAGTGCCGGTCGGCTGAGCGAATCTGCTGGAGAGCAGATGAGCGAAGCCGAAATTCTTCTGCCGAACCTGGCAGGTGGTTTGGGGCTTGGCTTGGGGCGAAAGTACGCTTACCTCGTCCTACCAACTGTGCTAATGCCCCGTCTGCGCCGTTTGGCGCGTGAGTAGTATAGCATCAGCCCTACAGAATATCAAGCATGGCATTCCTGTGTTTTTTTGCCGTTGTTTATCGTTTATATACAAGGTCTCGCGCCCGGTTTGTCCTGTGGCGGCGTGATCAGGGCTGCCCAGGGGATGTCCGCCTGCTCCCCGTCCAGCAGTTTGCCCACGTGGTGCAGCAGTGGGAATTGCGCCAGCTGCCCGCGCGTGCGCAGCGCCTGCACCATGCGCTGCGTGATGACAACGGATTCCAGCGTCACCCCCTCCAGCTGCTGCAGCGCCTGGTTGATCGTCAGGCCGCGACCGAGCAGCGTGCCCAGCCTGCGCGTCCTGCCGCCAAAGATGGTGACATACAGGTCTCCCGCGCCGTATGCGATGTTCTCAGGCCCGCCGCCTAACAATTTCAACAAGGCTGTCATTTCGCGCATGCTCTGTCCAAACAGCGCGGCCTGCGGGTTATAAGCCGGTGCGGCGTCCGGCCCATCCTGCCGCTGTACCATGCCAATAGCCAGCGTCACCGCCAGCGCGTAGGCGTTTTTAAGCGCGACGGCGACCTCCACGCCCACCACATCGGTGGACAGGCTGATGTGGTAGTAGTCCGTTGACAGCAGGCTGCGCAGCCTGTGCAGCGTCGCCATGTCGCTGCCGCAAAAAGCCACGGCGCTGTGCCGCCGCTCGGCCAGTTCATAGCTGGTGCACGGTCCGCCGATGGCATAAAAGCCGCCGCGTCCGGACAAGCGCTGATAATATGACGGATAGGTTTCAAGCGTGCCGTCCGTGTGCGCCACCAATCCCTTGGTGACGGACAGCACTGGTACTTCCGGCGGGATCAGCGGCAGCGCCTGCTGTAAAAACCAGTCCACGCCAAAGCTGCTCACCCCGCAAATGACCACATTGACCCCTGCAAGCGCCGATCGCACCTCGTCAAACTGGTAAAACACAACGCCCACAGGCAGTGGGCGCTGCATGGTCAAGTGCATTCGCGTTTCGCGCGCGTGTGCAATGATGGCGTCATCCAGCGGCGTGCCCACCAGGCGCACCTCATGTCCCTTGTCCCTGGCCGGTATGCTCATGGCCGAACCCATCATGCCTGCGCCAATGATGGCAATGCGCTTCATTTGTACCTCCCATTTGCTGTGCAGTAAAATAATTATGGTTGTCGCGTCAATATATGTCAAGGTTTTCAGATCGGGTGTTCCCTGCCTGAGGAACGGGCATCCGCCCCCGCCTGCTGCCGGGCCGTCCGGCGCAGCGGGAAAGAGAAGCGGGAAAGAGAAGGGCCTAATCCGCTGCTTTTTCATTGACCAGTCGCGGCTGAAGGAGTATACTTGATCTGACAAATGAATCGGCGCGTGTGTTTGCGTGAAAGCGCGGCGGCCTGAGCCGCCACGGGAAGACGGATGAAATTTCCGCGCTAACCCAGTAACCGTGAAGCTGACAAGCGGGCAGAAAGCCACTGCGAAAGCGGGAAGGCGCCTGTACGGATGAAGCCAAGCCGGGAGACCTGGACACATGCTTAGCTCCTGGGTGGGGTGACCGGCTTTGGTCGGGCAGTTCCTGCTGCGGAGCTGCCCGTTTTGGTTCATTTGATCAACTGGAGGAGGTAATCCCATGAAAAAAACATCCCGGATCCTTTCCCTGGCGCTGGCGCTGCTGCTGGCCCTCACGCTGACGGCTGCAACAGCCCTGGCGGCCCAGGCGGAATCAACCATCCTGACCCTCACGGACATGCTGGGCCGTGAATTGTCCTTTACCAAGCCTGTTGAACGCATTGTTGTCTTGCAGCCTGCCGATGCGGAAATCCTCTACGCGATCGGCGCGGGAGATTTGCTGGTCGGTCGCGGTGAATACGCCAATTATCCGGCGCAGGTGCTGGAGCTGCCCTCGGTGCAGTCCGGCTTTGAAACCAACTTTGAGCAGATCGTTGCCCTGGAGCCGGACGTGGTGGTCATGACCATGATGAGCCAGCGCGAGGAAGACAGCAAAAAGCTGGAGGACGCCGGCATCATGACCGTGATCAGCAATGCCCAGTCCATTCAGGGCGTGTATGAAGCCATCGCGCTGATGGGCAAGCTGACCGGTAAAACAGAGGAAGCGGCAGCCTTGGTCGACTCTATGCGCGCGTCCTTTGATGAAATCCGCCAAAAGGCACAGGGCAAGACCGGAGGTAGCATTTACTTTGAGGTTTCTCCCCTGGCGTATGGTCTGTGGACGGCAGGAACGGCAACCTTTATGGACGAAATTGCCGGGATGCTGGGCCTGACCAATGCTTTCCACGACCTGGAGGGCTGGCAGAGTGTCTCAGAGGAGCAGGTGATTTCCCGTGACCCGGACTATATTGTAACCACAGCGATGTACTTTGGTGAAGGCCTGAAGCCGGTGGAAGAGGTGCTTGCGCGGCCCAACTGGAGCGGTCTCAAGGCCGTTAAAAACCAGAATGTCTTCAATTCGGACAGTGATGAGATCACCCGTCCCGGCCCGCGGCTGGTGAACGCGGCCCAGGCTCTGTACGAATTTGTCTATGGCAAATGAGCCTGGCACAGCGCTGAAGCATCCCCGCGCGGCGGGTTGTCCGCCGCGCGGGACCACAGCCCTGATGTGGCGGGGCGCAGGCTTGTTGGCGCTGGTGATGCTTACCGGGCTGGTGTGTGTGGCGCTGGGCAGCGTGCCCATCCCTCTGGACAAGACCGCCTCCATTCTTTGGGACGGTGTGCTGGGGCGGGATCTGACCGGGAATACGCAGGCGGTCATCATCCTCACGGTGCGCCTGCCGCGCGTCATCAGCGTGTTTTTAGTCGGCGCTGCCTTGTCCTTGTGCGGCGCGGCGATGCAAGGCCTGTTGCGAAATCCGCTGGCGGATGGCGCCACGCTGGGCGTATCCTCCGGCGCTTCTTTGGGAGCGATGCTGGCCATCCTGATGGGCATTCAGCTGCCCATGCTGCCGCTTGCCGGCACGGCGGTGCTGTCGGTGATCTTTGCGTTTTTGTCACTCTTGCTGGTGCTGTTTCTGGCTTTCGCGCTGGACCGCTCTCTGGCGACGAACACCATCATCCTGATCGGCGTCATCCTGACCATGTTCATGGGCTCACTGATGAGCCTGCTGATATCCTTTTCCGGCCCCCGGCTGCGCAGCCTGACCTTTTGGACCCTGGGCTCCCTCTCCGGGGCCGGCTATGCGGAGGCGTTATTTTTATTGCTGGCATTGGCTGTGTGCGGCCTGGTGCTGCTGGCGCACGCGCGGGAGCTGGACGCCTTTGCCATGGGTGAGGAAAATGCCCGCGCGATCGGCGTATCGGTTCGCCGGGTCAAGCTGACCGTGATGGCGGCGGTCTCCGTGCTGATTGGCGTGTGTGTGTCCATTGGCGGCTCCATCGGTTTTGTGGGCCTGGTCATTCCGCACATCAGCCGATTGATCATGGGCCCGGCCCATAAGCGCCTGCTGATTACCAGCCTGCTGCTGGGCGGCGTCTTCCTGATGCTGTGCGATCTGGCGGCGCGCACCCTGCTCAGTCCGGTCGAACTGCCTTTGGGTGTGGTCACCAGCCTGATCGGCGCTGTGTTTTTTATGTTCATCCTGGCCAATACCCGCAGGAGGGCTGCCTGATGCTGCGCGTTGAAGGAGTATCCGTCAGCTATAGAGACTTTGAGGCAGTCCATGATATCAGCTTTGAAGTGTCCGGCGGCCAGTGGCTGATGCTGGCCGGACCCAATGGCGCGGGCAAGTCCACCCTGCTCAAGGCCATTGCCAAGGTGCTGCGCTACCAGGGCAAGGTCTATTTGGACGGCATGGATACCGCCAGGCTGAAAACAAAAGAGATGGCGCGCCGGATGGGTGTGCTTCACCAGCACCATACCCCCGGCTATCCTTATACTGTGGAGCAATTGGTTGGCCTGGGGCGTTATGCGCACCAGTCTTTCCTGTCACATGCGGACCCCGACGGCCGGCGCATGGTGGATGAGGCGCTGGCGCTGTGCGGACTAAGCGGTTTGCGCCGGCAAAATGTGCTGACCCTTTCCGGCGGCGAGCTGCAACGGGCCTTCCTGGCACAGGTCTTTGCCCAGGGAACCAGGCTGCTGTTGCTGGATGAGCCGGCCAGCCACCTGGACCTGGCCTATCAGCGGCTCATCTTTGACACGGTGCGTGACTGGCTTCAAACGCCCGGCAGGGCGGTCATGTCCGTGGTGCACGATTTGCAATTGGCAAGGCGCTATGGCACTCACGCGCTTTTCATGAAGCAGGGCCGCTCAGTGGCTTTCGGCGCAAGGGACAGCGTGTTTACCCGGAAAAACCTTCAAGCTGTCTGGGACATGAAGGTGGGTGATTGGTTTATCTGGCTGAATGAACCATGGCTGATGGACAAAAAGGGCTGAATTGGTTATAATCATCCTGATTTCAATAAGGATGTGAGCATATGAAATGCCAGTTTTGCCATTCTGAGGACAGCCGCGTGGTGGATTCTCGCCCTACGGACGACGGCGCCAGCATCCGCCGGCGGCGTGAATGCATTGCCTGTGGCAAGCGCTTTACTACCTACGAGAAGGTTGAGACTGTCCAGCTTCTGGTCATCAAAAAGGATCAAACACGCGAGGTGTTTGACGCCGGAAAGATCCGCGCGGGCATCGTTCACGCCTGCCACAAGCGCCCGGTGACCGCGGGGGATATCGACGCAGTGGTCACCCACATTGAACAGGTTTGCTACAATAGCATGCAGCGTGAAATCCCCACCAGCAAAATAGGCGAGATGGTCATGGAAGCCCTGCGCAAGCTGGACGAAGTGGCCTATATCCGCTTCGCATCGGTCTACCGCCAGTTTACGGATATTCCCACCTTCATGCATGAATTGAACCGGTTGATGAAAGAGAACAACAGCTTGAATCCTGAACAATAAATGATTTCATTAAAGTTCGTCAGATGAATCCGCCGTCCACGCTCAGTGTCTGGCCGGTGATGTATGAGGCCTCATGACCGAGCAGAAAGGCGGCCGCTTTGGCGACTTCCTCCGGCCTGCCGATGCGCTTGAGCAGGCAGCGCCCGGCGAGCGCGTCGTGTTCTTCAGCTGAGTATTCACTGAGCATATCCGTTGCGATCACCCCGGGCGCGATGCTGTTGACGCGGATGCCGCAAGGGCCCAATTCCTGGGCCAGGGAAGAGGACAGGCCGATCAAGCCGGCCTTGCTGGCTGCGTAGGCCGCTTCACAGGAAGCGCCGCGCAAGCCCCACATGGAGGATATCAGCAGCAAGCTGCCTGTTCCCCTGGATACCATGTGCGAAACGACTGGCCGGATCGTGAGAAAGGCGCCGCGCAGGTTGACGGAGAATACCTCATCCCATTGCGCTGTACTCATATCCTGCAGAAGTCCGTTCATGCTGATCCCTGCGTTGAACACCGCGGTATCCAGATGCCCCAGGATGCTGATGGCCTGATCTGCCAGGGTTTGGGCCTGATCCTCATGGCGCAGGTCCGCCTGGATTGCGTACGCGCCGGTTTGCCTGGCCAGAGACAAGGCGGCGTCCCGTGAATGGCAATAGGAAAAAACCACCCGCCAGCCTGATTGTGACAAGTGCTGCACGATCGCTTTGCCAATTCCCCGGGAGCCGCCTGTTACCAGGGATGTTCTCATAAGGAAGCCTGCCTTTCTGAGGGGGATTGTAGAGCACAAGATACCGAGGTGTCAACGCAGCTTTGCTTTACAGCACAGCATAAACTGGATATAATATCGCCATTGCTATGATAAGGAGGGATGGCGGTGCTCAAGCGTCTGTTTTGGCTGGGTGTTTGCTGCGCCGCTTTGTTCCTGCTGCTGGGTTTGATGATACATCACCAGGCCGAGCCGCGACAGTATCCCTTGCGTGTTCATTCCATTGGTACACTGCCGGCACGGCCGGCGCCTGTCAGCGAGGAAAACCGGCAGCCCGTCGCCAGATTATGGGCACCTTCCATGACCCTGTTGTCCGTCGCGGCTTGCCGCCGTGTCGCAGTTTGTCGGTTGCCGGATCTTCCCTTTCACCGGCAGAACTTTCAGGCCTTTCACTACCCGGATGAAGCCGGGTAAGCTGGTTTTCCGTGCGTGCTTCAAATAAACGGAAGGAAGAATAACATGGCAAAGAATAAAAAAACCGGAAAGAAGTTTGCGGTGAACCGCAAGGCGGTCGCGGCGCTGACGCTGGCGGTTGCCTTGGCGTTGACTGTGATTTTTGTCACCCTGGGGATCACCGGACGGAAGATGGATGCCCAGGGCCTGTACAACCTCTTGCCCTGGCTGCCCACCCCTTCTCAGACCAGTAAATGGCGCGAGGCACTGGTGCCGGGCGCCGGGATGGGCGAGACCCTGGTCAGCAGTCTAAGCCCCGCAGTGGAAGGCGAAGCCTCCCGGGAGGATCTGGAAACCGCGGTGCGCGTGCTCTCAAAGCGTCTGCAGGAACTGGGCTGGACGGACGCGGTTGTAGAGGTCAAGGAGGGCGGGCTGCGGGTGACCCTGCCTCAAAGCGCTGATGTTGCCTCCCTAAACGGTATACTCAGCACCAAGGGTGAGTTTACTTTCACTGACCCTGCTGGCGAGGCCTTTATGGATGGCAGCAATGTAACCGATGTCGACTATGATTATGGCGATGCGACAGGCAACAGCATCGTGCTGTCTTTGAAGTTTGACGATTTTGGCAAGGAAGCCTTCGCGCGCAAGTCTACAGAACTGGCAGGCCAGAGCATCTCTCTTAAGCGTGATGGTGAGGTAGTGGTCAGCCCCCGCATCGGGGAACCGATTACCCAGGGGACGGTACACATCCCCATGGCCTCACTGGACATTGCGCGTGAAAACATGGCTATAATGCGCTCGGGCACACTGCCTTTTGCTTTCAATCTGCTGGAGGAGGGCGCCGAGGGGCAGCCCTTGATGGGAGCCGGGGTGCAGACCATTCTGCTGTATGCAATGGGCGCACTGTTTGTGGTGATCGCACTGTATTTTATCGCGCGCTTCCGCTTGGGCGGCCTGTTGGCAGCCTGGATGATGCTGCTGCAAACAGCCTTTTCCTGGTTCTTCGCGGCGCTGATGAGGGCGGGATTCACGATGCTGACACTGGCAGCCATCCAGCTGGCTTTCTTTGTCACGGTTTTCGCTTTCCTCAACCTGTTCAATGGCGTGCAGCGCGACGTGCAGGCTGGGCGCTCCGTGCGCCAGGCGCTGCGGGATGGTTATGCCAACGAAGGGCATGCTTCGCTTGACGTCTTTACCGGGCTGGTTCTGCTCAGCGTGGCGATGATTATCCTCGACCAGGGGCTTATCAGGCTTTTCGGTGAGGTATTTGCTATTTCACTGCTGATCGGGCTTGCCATCACACATCTGCTGCTGCGTGTGCTGCTCAACGAAACTGTCTGGCTGTTTGGTGGAAGGACATCCCTGTACACCGCCGGAATGACCAACAAGAAGGAGGCCTGATGATGCGCATCCATAAAAGCGCGTTCCAAGCGATAATCGTTTCCGCGCTGGTGATCCTGGTTGCCCTGGTGATGACGCTGCTCAACCTTGGTATGAAATACCATCTTGGGGCGCAGGCAACTGTGGATTACCCGTCCTTGTTCCTGGCCATCCTTTTGATGGTGGCGATCTCCTTCCTGTTTGGATGGATGCGCTATAATCTTGCCGGCGGTCTGGCACTGGCCATTGCGGTGCTGCATGACCAGCTGTTGTCGTTTGCGCTTTGCGCCATCGTCAGCCTGGCCCTGAAGCTGAGCGTCTATACGCCGGCCTTTCTGCTGGCTGGCACTGCCTTTACTTACTGCTTCACCGTCCCCTGGCTGCGTACTGCCCGCAAGCTCGCGCGTACCAACATCGCGCGTGACTATACCCGCCAGATGGCTGCACAGCAGGCGCTGACACAGGTAAAACCACTGTTCCTATTGACTTTGACAGCGGCTGTCCTGACGCTTCTGGTTTTTCTGGTCAGCGGCAACTTGATCATGGCCGGCACCCTGCTGCCGCTGGTCACAGGCCTGGGCGCTTCGGTTTTGTCCGTTCGTCTGATTACGCCTTATGTATGGGCTGCTTTTACCTTTCGCAGCAAGACCCGCAGGTAAGTTTCCCCGGGCGCCTTTCTGTGAAAGGCGCCTTTTTTTCACTGAAAGGAATCTATGCGAAAACTGACCGCACGCGCTACCCCATGCCAACTGCCAGGTTACCCGGACTATCTGGCGTCCTTGCTGTGCGCCCGCGGTATTCATACATCTGATCAGGCAGCAAACTTTTTAAACCCGTCCGTGGCACAGCTGCATGATCCTATGCTGCTTGGCGGCATGGACAAGGCATGTGCCCTGATTCATGAAGCGGCGCAAAAAGGGCAAGCGGTAGCGGTGTATGGCGATTATGACGCGGACGGCGTGTGTGCAAGCGCGCTTGTGCTGGAAACCCTCGAGGCCCTGGGCATCCGGGCCTTTTCCTATATTCCTGCCCGATTGGCTGAGGGTTATGGCATCAACGCCGAGGCGGTCACTGCCCTGGCTGAACAGGCCGGGCTCCTGATCAGCGTGGACTGCGGCATCACGGCGGTGGAAGAGGTGCGTCTGGCGCACTCACTGGGCATGACGGTCATTCTGACGGATCATCATACCCTGCCGGACATTATTCCGGCAGCAGACGCGATTATCCATCCGCAACTGGCCGATTATCCTGAGCCTTTCTTGTGCGGCGCCGGCGTAGCTTGGAAATTGTCCTGTGCGCTGCTGGGGCTTGAACGGGCCATGGCCGGGCTGGACCTGGCTGCGCTGGCTACCGTGGCTGACCTGGTGCCGCTGCAGGGAGAAAACCGGGTAATCGTCAGTCTGGGGCTAAAGGCGCTGCAGTACACAAGCCGACCAGGCCTGCGTGAGTTGATGCGCATTGCAGGGATGGGGGAGGGCGCGCCGGTTCATGCAGATCATGTGGCTTTCCAGCTCGCGCCACGGCTGAATGCCGGTGGCCGCCTGGCCAACGCCCAGGAGGCGCTCAGCCTGCTGTTAAGCCGGGAACCTGAGCGGGCGGCGGCACTGGCTGCGCGCTTGGACAGCCTTAACCGTGAGCGCCGCGAGGTAGAGCAAGAGGTGCAAAAGGAAGCCGCCGCCTTGCTGAAAACTGTGGATTTGAGCCAAAGACGCAGCATTGTCCTTTATCAGCCGCACTGGAACCCCGGTGTCGTAGGGCTGGCCGCGGGGAAGTTGGCAGAGCGTTGGAACTATCCCTGCATTGTGTTGAGCAAAAATGGTGATGAGCTGTCCGGCTCAGGCCGCAGCGCCGGGGAGATTGACCTGTATGACGCGCTGAAAAGCTGTGAAGGGCTGCTCACCCGCTTTGGCGGTCACCGCATGGCCGCAGGCTTGGCGCTTAAGGAGGACAAGCTGGCGGAGTTTACCGCTTGCTTTGATACGGCGGTGCGCGCACAACTGGGCGCGGAGGATTTGATTCCTGAAATTTTTTACGATACCATGCTGCCGCTGGAAAAGGTCACACTGGAAACAGCCGGCTTGCTGGAGCAGCTGGCGCCCTTTGGCCTGGGCAACCCTTCCCCGGTTTTTCTCATGGAGGATGTTCGCTTTGTTTCAGCCCGTGCTGTTGGCAGCAATCTGGCTCATTTGAAATTAACCGTTGCTCAGGATGGTGCTGTGCGGGAGGGCATCGCCTTCGGCTATGGCAGTCTGGCAGATGCCCTGGGAGAGACGATGACCCTGGTGAGCGGTGTTGAAAGAAATGAGTTTAATGGCCGCGTCAGCGCTCAGCTGATGGTCAAGGCCGTCCTGCCAGGCCGGATGCCTTATTTGGCGGACGAAGCGGCCCAGGTGCGAGCGGTTTGCGCTGCAATTCCTGACAGGGCCGATATGCAGGCTGCAACTGTTGAGGAATTGATGGCGCTGCCTGAGGAACTGCATGGTACGCGGGGCACCCTGGTGGTCGCCTATACCGCCGAAACCGCAAACGCCCTGCACGCCCGCTACCCGCATTTGCTCACACATACCGGGAATGCCGCTGACCCGCGTTCCTTTCACGCCATTGTGTTTGCACCGGACTGGCATAAGCATTTCGCCCGCTATGAACGTGTGATTTTCGCTGATGGCTTGCCCCATGAACGCTCCGGCGATTTGGCAAGACAGGCCTGCGGCGCCAGTGAGATATTTGCCCTTCCTCAAAGCAGGGAGCTTGCGGAAATGTTGAACGCGCTCAGACCTGATCTGGATGGGCTTCGCCTGGCCTATCAGCGCCTGAGGGCGGGAGAAGTCAGCGGTATTTCTGCCAGTGTGGGTAAAGAGATTGTGGCGCTACTGGTATTTGAGCAGTTAGGTCTGGTAGAATTGAATGAGCATGGCCGCTTTGCCCGGCTCTTGCCCATGCAGCGAGTAAACCCCGAACACAGTTTTTTGTACCTTGCCCTGACGAAGTGAGGAAGACCGATGGCCAGCACAGCGTTTGAGCGCATGACCCTGGAGGAAATGACTGCCAGGCTGAGCAAGTACAGCACGGCGGATCATTTGGCTTTGGTCAGAAAAGCCTATTGCTTCGCAGAAAAGGTTCATGCCGGACAAACCCGGCGCAGCGGCGAAGCTTATGTGTCCCACCCGATTCATGTAGCCAGCACGCTGGTGGAGCTGCAATTGGACGCGGGCTCAGTCGCAGCCGCGTTGCTGCATGACACCGTGGAAGACGTTGAGGGCGTCACCTTTGACCTGATAGAAAAAGAATTCGGCTCTGAGATCCGCGACCTGGTAGACGGCGTTACCAAGCTGGGCCAGCTGGATTTTATGGATCGCGAGGAACAGCAGGCCGAGTCCTGGCGCAAGATGATTCTGGCGATGAGCAAGGACATTCGCGTCATCTTGATCAAATTGGCTGACCGCTTGCATAACATGCGCACCCTGGCGTATCAGTTGCCGGAGCGGCAGGTCAGCATCGCCCGGGAAACGCTGGATATTTATGCTCCTCTGGCCCACCGGCTGGGCGTCTATTCCATCAAGGCGGAGATCGAGGATTTGGCCTTGCGTTACATTGATCCGGAGGGCTATCGCGATGTGGCCAACAAGGTGGGGCAAAAGCGCATCGAGCGTGAGGAGCAAATCAAAACCATCGTCAATACGCTGAGTGAAAAAATTCACGAGATGGGCCTGCATAATTTTGAGATAGACGGCCGGCCCAAACATCTGTACAGCATCTATCGCAAGATGGTCATCCAGAATCGCTCCTTTGACCAGATTTATGATCTGATTGCGGTGCGCGTGGTGGTGGATACCATCCCGGAATGCTACACGGTGCTGGGCATCGCCCACACCCTGTGGACACAGATGCCAGGCCGCTTTAAGGATTATATCTCCACTCCCAAGCCCAACATGTACCAGTCGCTGCATACCACGCTTATCGGCGGGCGCACCATCCCCTTGCCGTTCGAGGTGCAAATCCGTACCCGGGAAATGCACCGCGTGGCTGAGTATGGCATCGCTGCGCACTGGAATTACAAAGAAGGCAGCGCGAGCGGAGGCCTGGACAAGAAGCTGTACTGGCTCAGGCAGATTCTTGACTGGCAGGCGGAGACGCGCGACAGCAAGGAGTTCATTGACGGGTTAAAGACCGACCTCTTCTCTGAAGACATCTTTGTCTTTACGCCCAAGGGCGACATCATCAATCTCCAGCGCGGGGCGACACCGCTGGATTTCGCCTATCGCATCCATTCTCATGTGGGAAATTCTTGCGTGGGCGCCAAAGTCAACGGCAAGATCGTACCGCTGCAAACTGAACTGCAAACCGGCGATCGGGTAGAGGTCATGACCTCCTCCAACTCCAAAGGCCCCAGCATGGACTGGCTCAATGTGGTCAAGACCCAGCAGGCCAAGGCGAAGATCCGTCAGTTTTTCAAAAAAGAGCTTCGTGGCGAAAACGTGCAAAAAGGCCGCGACATGCTTGAGCATGAAGCCAAGCGACGGGGCGTCAAGCTGGGAGAGCTGACCAAATCGGAGTACTATGAGCCCATCCTGAAGCGCTACTCCTTCCCGGATTTGGAAGCGCTCTACGGCGCGGTGGGATATGGCGGTATCCCCTCCGTCTATGTCATTTCCCGACTTATGGACGAGCAAAGGCGCCAGACTGACCAGACGGTCGCCAAGAAAGTGGCTGCCATGCCCGAACCCAAGCAGATACAGCACCAGGGCAAACCCACCCACGGCATCTATGTGGAAGGCGGTTCGGGCATGCTGGTACGTTTTGGACAGTGCTGCAACCCGGTTCCAGGCGATGAAATCACCGGCTACATTACCCGTGGCCGCGGCGTCACGGTACACAAGGCGGATTGTGTCAATGCGGTCAATGCGGAGCCTGAGCGTTTGATTAATGTTTCCTGGGCGGAGGATGACGCCGGCAGTTTCAACGCCGGCTTGCGTGTGATCGTATACGACAGCCCCAACATCCTGGGCGAGATGATGATGTTTATTGCCAACGCCGGCACCCCGGTGGTGGCCGGCAGCCAGGAGGATGTTAAAAAGGGGCTGCGCACGCTGCACCTGGTTGTCCAGGTTGCCAGCCGCGAGCAGGTGCGCCAGGTGCTGACCCGTTTACAAAAACGCTCAGATGTGCTGGAGGCTTACCGCAGCGCACGGTAAAAAACAGAAAGGAACTGTCATGAGAGCAGTGGTACAGCGCGTGAGCAGCGCGTCCGTTCATGTAGGAGATCAGCTTGCAGGACAGATTGGCGAGGGGCTGATGGTGCTCCTGGGTGTTGAAACAGGCGATAGCGTGCAGGATGCCCGCTATCTGGGCGATAAGATTGCCAAGCTGCGCATTTTTTCAGATGATCAGGGCAAGATGAACCTTTCAGTCAGCCAGGTGGGTGGACAGGTGTTGATGATCAGCCAGTTTACCCTGCTGGGGGATGCCCGAGGCCAGAACCGGCCCGGTTTTACCGGCGCGGAGGAGCCCCAGCGCGCCAACGCGCTGTTTGAGGAATGCTGTGAACAGATCGCCGGGCATGGCATCCAGGTGGCGCGCGGTGTTTTCCGCGCGCACATGCAGGTATCCCTGGTCAATGACGGACCGGTCACAATCCTGCTGGATTCCCGGAAACAGTTTTAGGAGAAAAACATGCGAATCAAAAGGGTCCCTGTCGGGGATTTGGAAACCAATTGCTACATTGTGTACCTGGAAGAACACGGCGACGCCGTCTTGATTGATCCGGGCGCGGATGGCCCCCGTATCACGAAAGCGCTGGAGGGCAGACGCCCCGCTGCCGTATTATTGACACATGGCCATTTTGACCACACCGGCGCGCTGCATGCTTTTGCGGACGTGCCCATTTACATCCATGAAATGGATAATATCATGCTCCAGGACAGCCATTACAGCTTTGGCAGCATTGCCAATGACAACGCTGCGCGCCCGCAGGCCAGCGCGTTTGTGAAGGAAGGACAGACGCTGGAAGCGGCAGGCATCCGCTTTGAGGTGCTGCATACGCCCGGTCATACGCGCGGATGTGTGTGTTACAAGGTGGGGGAAGATATCTTTACCGGCGATACCCTTTTCAAGGGAGATTATGGACGTACCGATCTGCCCGGCGGCAGCGAGGAGCAAATGCGCGCGTCGCTGAGGCGCTTGCTTACTTTTCATGGCTGTCGGATTCATCCGGGCCATGGCCCGGGCGACATCCTTTCATGAGGGTCAGCCTGTCCTCGCCTCTGCCAGGGTTTCACAAAGAGCTGTTTGACATTGTTGACTTGTTTTGTCCGCGGGTGGAGCGCCTGGGACCGGATGAGGGGCCCGGAGAACTGGACGTCCTCATTACACAGCAAACCCAGGGGACCATGCGCCGCTGCTGTGTGCGCTTGTCAGGCAGCCTGACAAGCGAATTTTCAAACGAACAGGAAATCTATGGTGACGCCCTGCTCATGAGGCGATTGCACAAGCGTCAGGTCAAACGGGCCTTGTTTGGCGCGTTGAGCCAGGCAAGCGGCCTGCGTCCCCCCTGGGGCTCACTGACAGGTATCCGCCCCACCCGGCTGCTGCTGGACGCGATGCAGGCCGGGCAGCCCATGGACAGGGCGGCGGCCTGGCTTCAGGATACCTTTCAAATATCTGATGAAAAACTCAGCCTGCTCAAAGAGATCATCGCGGTTCAGCAGCGCCTGCCGGAACTTGGTCCTCAGCAGATCGCCTGTTATATTGGCATCCCCTTTTGTGTCAGCCGCTGCCGGTATTGCAGCTTTATCAGCCGCGTAGCCGGGAAGCGGACGGATTTGGCGGCGTATGTTCACGCTCTGACAAAAGAGATCAAAGGAACCGCGCGGCTGATGGCGCAGCATGGCCTGACGGCGCGGTCAGTCTATGTGGGCGGGGGAACGCCTACTGTGCTGGATGAGGAAATGCTGGCGCAGGTGCTGGAGGCAGCCAAGCCTTTGTGTGAGGGAGCTTCAGAAATAACAGTGGAAGCAGGCCGCCCGGATACCATCACCCCGGGCAAGCTGCGTTTGATGCGTGATGCCGGTGTGGGACGTATCTCGGTCAACCCGCAAACCATGCATGACCGGACGCTGGAGGCTGTTGGCCGCCGCCATACGACAGCCCAGACTGTGGAAGCTTATCACCAGGCACGCGAAGCGGGATTTGCCAGCATCAACATGGATCTGATTGCCGGCCTGCCGGGGGAGAATATTGAGATGTTTGAGCACTCCCTCGCGCGCGTAATGGCGCTGCGCCCCGAAGGGGTGACTGTACATACGCTCAGCGTCAAGCGTTCCAGCGATATGCACCGTTATAAGGACGCGCTGCCGGAGGGTGACGCGGTGGCGCGGATGGTGACCGTTGCCAGGGAACAATCAGCCCTGGCTGGTTATCGGCCTTACTATGTCTATCGGCAAAAGCACATGGCAGGCAACCTGGAAAACATCGGTTATGCGATCCCGGGACATGCGTGTTTATATAATATCGACATGATGGAGGATCACGCCACCGTGCTGGCCATGGGCGCGGGCGCGATGTCCAAGCGTGTGTATGCTGACGGCAGGCGCATCCTGCGCGCGCCCAATGTCAAGGATGTGGACCACTACATCAGCAGGGTTGATGAGATGCTGAAACGCAAGCACGACCTGTTTCTGGGCATTGGCAAGGGCGTGCGCGTGCCGGCAGACGCGGAGGACTTTCCGGAAGAATGGTCAAAACAGGAACTTACCAATTGAACACCCGATTTCTGTTGTCAGCCTGATAACAATAAGACGTTTGTATTTATCGGTCAGCTTGATGCAGGCGGATGTCCTGTCCCATAAATTGCAGGACCAGGGAGTTGCGCTTGTCCAACAGCCGGGAGGCGATGCGGCGTGTATAGCGCGCGGTAAGGTTGTCCAGGCTCAGGTTGGTGCTGATGACCGTGGGCAAACTGTGCTGGATGCGGTGTTCCAGCAGGGCAAAGATCTGCTCCAGCGTGATGTTTTCCCACAGGGGCTCAGTCCCCAGGTCATCAATGAGCAGCAGCGGCACATCGTAGTATGGTTGATCCACCTGTTCATCCCGGGCGAAATATGCCTCTCGGATGTGGTTGAGCAGGTCATTGGCGTTGAATGTCAGCGCCTGGATGCCGCGCGCGCGCGCGCGCTGGGCAATGGCCCGCAACAGATAGGTTTTGCCCAGCCCGCTGGGTCCGTACAGCAGCAAGGTCAGCTTGCCCTCCGGCACCTCCTGGGCAAAGCGCTCACAGTGTCTTTTAAGCACGCCCATCAGCATCTGTTGCGTGGTGCCCTGCTGGTCCAGCACAAACTTGGGAAAGACATTCAGGTCAAAATTCTCAAAGCTCGGGCTGTCCGGTGTATCCTGCTCGCCTGAGAGCAACTCATGGTAGCGCCGGGTGACACACTCGCACAGCGCCTTTGGCGCCTGACCCAGGTAGCCCGTATCCTGGCAATCTGCGCATTGGTAAACAGGCTCCAGGTAGTCCTTGTCCAGACCGTGCCGGATGAGCAGGGATGCTATTTTTTCATTGATGGCGATGGTCTGTTCCTCAACGCCTTCCGGGCGGATGCCCTCGATGGCCAGGCGCAGGCCGCTGAGGATGCCCTCCCTGCGCTGCTCATCCAGCAGGGCGATCTCCGGGCACAGCTGCGTTGCGTGCGCCATCCGCGATTGCTGTATGCGCTCGTTTTCAAACCTGCGCGCCCTGCATTCCTCCAGCGCCCGGGTCAGCAACTCATTGGCCATGCGTTTCCCTCGCTTCCTTGAGCAGATCAATGCCGCTAAAGGGCTGGTTCGTTTGGTCTTGATCATAGTCCTGGAAAGCCAGTGTCCTGCCCTTGCCGGAACGGGGCTTGCCGCTTTCCGCCCTCGCGGCCTCCGGAGTTGCGATGCCCTGTTTCTTCCAGTTGGCCAGCACCTTGTCCATGTATTGAGGCTTTTGCTTGGCTGAGCGCGCCTGCGCTGCGGCTTCCAGCACCATGGCCTGGCTGTGCCCCTGACTCAGCCAATTCTTCAGGCGCAGCAGATCGTTTTCCCCGGGGCGTCCCTCCTGGCCGGAATGCTCAAACACCTTGAGCATCAGCGGTTCAAACTGCTTGAGCGCGCGCAGGTGTTCAACCACCTTTTTTTCACTGTCCAGACCCTGCTCGGCCCAGGCTGCAAGGCGCGGCGCAAGGTCTTCAAACATGCCCCCGCGCGCTTGCACAGACCGCGCGGCCAGCAGGATGATCTCCAGGGAATACTGCTCCCTCAGCGCCAGGTAGGCCGGCAACACCGTATAGGGACTGACCCTGGGACCGCCCAATTCATCAAGCACCTGCTTGACCTGAGCGATGTCCTCGCCTTCCTGGCGCAAATGCTGGGCCACCGCCCCGCTGTCCCGGGCGCTGGTTTTATTCTTCAGCCGCTCCAGGATGCCATTGATGTAGGAAAAGGAAGGGTTGTTGGCGGCTACAGTTTCCTGTACCGCGTCCAGGATCGCCTTATCATCAAACCCCCATTGCTCCGTCCACTTGCGGTACAAGGCCAATTCGGGCTCTGTTGGCAGCCGGCGCAGGTTGAACTGCGCCAGCACCGCGCGCGCGCCGGCATGCGTGCGCTTGGAATGGCTGAAATACTGCTCGGCGTCTTCGCTTGTTTTGATGCCTTCCTCCAGCATCATCACAGCGGTTTTCTGAGCGCTTTTAAACGAAAAATTCACTCCGCGCGTGTCCGCGAAGTGGTTGAGCAGCATCAGCACCACCTCGCGCCGCAAGCCCATTTCTTCCACCCACTCATAGGCCATGGCGATGTCGCTTTCGCGCAGCTTGCGCCGGCTGCCCAGCTGCGCATTGACAGCTTCGGAAAAGGCGACATAGCCCTCATCCACGGACAACTGGTCCTGCCCGGTCAAAAAGCGCTGATTGATGCTGTGAAACAGGTACTGGGGCGGCTGGTCGCCTACGCGCTCCACCAGACGGCGGCGCTCCCAGTAGCGCAGGCAGGACAGCACCTGGCCTTCTTCCATGGACAGCGTGTTTGCCATTTCCGGCACGCTGAAGCCCTCCTGCTCAAACTGGCTGCGATACAGGCCATACAGGTAGACGCGCACCTTATCCCCATCCGCGGCGGGCAGGTACTCGGTGATAAAGAGGTTTTCAACAGCAGTCACGCCGAACTGGCGAGCCTGCTCACTGGGCTTGAACATGGTCAGCTTCCTTTGTTTCTGCTTGCGTCTCTTGCGCCGGATTGTCTTGCGGGAGAGCGCCTTGGGAGTCTGTTTGCCCGGAGGATACCTGCTGAGGATTGGAGGACGGGATTTTGACAGACGCAGTTGCCGTTTGTTTGTCCGGTTCGGTATGCGGCCTGCTTGTTGCCGGCTCTGTGCTTTCAAGTTTCTCCTGGTGGCGCTTTTGCCAGCCCTTATACGCCAGCATCGCGCCAAGGGTCAAAACTGCGGTGATGCCAAACACCAGAATGGCGATTTTATACTCCTGGCGTTCAAGCATGTTGCCGCCCATGGTAGAGGTGATGACAGAGGGGATGCGCGCCACGCTGGTGATCAGGATGAATTTTCCCATGTGCATGGGCACCAGGCCGCTTAAGTAGGTCAGGATGTCCTTGGGTGTCCCCGGAATCAGGAACACGATGAAGATGGTGAGATCACGTTTTTTGGTATCCTGAAAGAACTTGAGGTTTTCAAATTGCTCGCGTTCTACAAACAGCGTGACAAATTTCATCCCCAGCTTGCGCACTGTCAGGATAATCAGCATGCTGCCCAGGGCGGAGCCCAGCAGGCACAACAGCATTCCTCCCCAGGCGCCAAAAATATAGCCGGCTAAAATCTCAATAGGTTCGCCCGGAATAAAGGCAACAATGACCTGAAGCGCCATAATGCCCACCATCAGCGGATATTTCCAAAAGCCTGTTCCCTTCATCCAATCCCGGAAGCTGGCCTTGTCTTTGATGGCGTCCGTCAGCGGCTTGCGCAGCAGGAAGGTCAGCACGACAAACAGCGCCAGCACCCCTGCTATGCTGAGAATGCCGATAATGCGCTTTTTCTTGAGCAACTGCGGGTCATCCCAGAGAGAATCGTGCTTATCCAATGGTGAGGTCACCTGCCTTCTTGTAGGGTTGGATGCGCAGCGCGATATCCACGCTGCGGTCAATGGCCTGCTTCAGATCGATCGCATCTGAGACCGGTCCGAACTCCAGGTAAAAAAAGAACTCCAGCGTACCGGCGTTTCCGGTGATCGGGCTTGCGCACACGTTGATGACCTGTGTCCTGTCCTGTTGATTGAGCTGCTCCGCCAGGCGATACAGCATCGGCGCATAGGCGCTTTCCTCTATGTGTCCCTCGCGCCGCGCGGTCGCATCCTCAATCTCAAACAAGGGTTTGACCAGGGCCAGCAGACTGCCCTGCGCGCCCATGATGGCTCTGTATAGCGGCACAGCGTCCAGCAGGGACAGGTAGCTTAAATCGCAGGTGGCCAGCTGAGGGATGGGGGAGAGCAAGCGCAGCTCCGGGGCGGCCAGGTTGGTGCGCTCCAGGTTGACTACGCGTTTGTCCTGACGCAGCGCGCCGGTCAGCTGGCCATATCCCACGTCCACAGCATATACCAAACGGGCGCCGTGTTGCAGTAAACAATCTGTAAAACCGCCGGTGGAAGCGCCTGCGTCCAGGCAAACACAGCCTGTTGGATCCACGCCGAAGGCAGCCAAAGCTCCCTCCAGCTTCAGCCCGCCCTTGGAGGCATATGGCAGGCCTTGACGCTTCACACGAATGACATCAGCAGATCGTATCATTTGCCCCGCGAATGCCGGCTGGCCGTTGATCAGCACCAAGCCGGCCATGACCAGGGCAGCGGCCTGCTTCCTGTCCTCGCACAACCCGGCATCTACCAGGCGGTCGATCAGCGGTCTGCGCTTCATCACAGATATCAGGAAGCCTGCATGACGCCCTTGAGTGTACGCAGCACGCGGCGTTCCATACGGGATACCTGCATTTGAGTCAAGTTCATCCTGCGTGCGCTGGCTTGCTGGGAGAGTTGCTCCTGAAAGCGCAATTTGATCAAGGCGCGCTCCTGCTGCGTCAGGGTCATCAGCGCCTTGCGCAGGTCCTCCCGCATTTCAAAATCTTCAAAACCCTTCTCTGAAATACCCAGATGGTCAAAGATCTTCATGCCATTTTCATCCTGCGCGTCAAGGGAAGAAATCTGGGATCTTTCGCGTGAGGCGTGAATGGCGATCACCTGCTCGACCGTCCAGCCCAGGTGATCGGCGATTTCGGGAATCGTAGGTTCCCGGTGCATCCTTTGGGTCATCTGTTCAAGCGCCCTGTCCATTTGCATACCCTGCTCGCGCAGCCCCCTTGGGGTGCGTACCAGTTGGGCTCTGTCTCGGATATAGTTGCGCACTGTGCCTGTAATGGTCGGGGTGACATAGGTGGTAAAGCGAAGACCCCGGCCCGGATCGAATCCGCGCAGAGCATTGACCAGCGCCATGGCGGCCACCTGCCGCAGATCCTCCAGCTCAATGCCCCGTCCGGAAAAGCGCGCTGCAATCGCATTGCACAGCGGCAGGGCAACGGCGACGGCGTCATCAAGGGCTTCCTGGGTACGCTCAGTGGCATACCGCATTGCGGCGTTATGAATGTCGTCTGCGTTCATTGCTGCTATGCTCCGGCCGGCAAGGACATTCGCACGGTGTAAACACCGCATTGATCCCCTTCAAGCTTTACTTCTGTTACCAGGGTTCCGATGATAAGCTGGGCAACCTCCGGATCCTTCATTTCGCACTTCTGGGCATCAGCAGCGCGCTGGGCTTCCAGCGCGATGTGAATTGTATCGTCCTCCATTTTGCATGTCAGGGTCACATTTTCCACCAGACGCTCCTGATGGGTGACCAGCTCAAAGGCCTCCTCCACCGCGGTGCGCAAGTCGTCAATCACATCCATGGACAGATTGGCGATTACCCCCACCGCTCCCAGGGCAGTACGAACTATCAGACCCCACTCATTGCTGGCTGGCACGGTCAGCATCATTTTATTCATCTTGTCTTGTCCACCACCTTGACTTGATTGTTGTGAAGGATCGTCAGCAAGTCTGCCCGCGCATCCAGCGCATCCATCACCCACCACTCCCGCGGCGCCAAAAGTGTTTGTCGCTCAGCCTTCAGGTGCAGGAACACCGGGACGTCGCCTGGCGATCGTTTCAGCAGCGCTTCACAGGCCGGAATTTGCGCGCGGTCGATGTTTAAGTATAGCTTGATTGGCGCGTCCTTGGCAAGGAGGGCCTCGTCAGGCGCCTGATCGGGCTGCGCCGTATTTGCGCCCGGCGTCAGCGGCTGCGCGGTATTGACAATCAGGCTGATGGGCTTGTCCTCCTGAATGGACAAGCGCCCGCTCAGCAACACCGCCAGATCCTCTCGCACCAGGTGGGCATATTGCTCCCACACCCGCGGGAAAAACAGGCATTCCACCTGGCCTGTTAAGTCCTCCAGCGTCACAAAGGCCATCAGGTCGCCTTTGCGGGTGGCTTTTTGTTTGATGCCGGCCACCAGGCCGCCCAGTTCAACCTGACGCCCATCCTCATTCAGCCCGCGATCCTCGCGTTCGGCCAGATCTTCCAGCGCCTGGGTGGACCAGGGCAATTGCTCCAGCATGCCTGCGTAGGCGTCCAGCGGATGCCCGCTGATGTAGACCCCGGTCACCTCCTTTTCCATCGCCAGCAGTGTGGACAGCGGATACTCCGGAATGTCCGGATAGACTTGAGGAGAAGCGATCCGGCTGTCCTCAAAGGCGCTGTCAAACAGTGAGAGTTGGTTTCGGTGCTGGCCACGCCGGCTTTTGGCCTGAGCGTCCATGACGGCTTCATACACTTGCATGCACTGCACACGCTTGCCGCCCAGGCCGTCAAATGCTCCCGCCTTGATCAGCGCTTCCACAGCGCGCTTGTTGACTTCGCCGCCTTGCAGGCGTGCGCAGAAGTCAAAGATATCCCGGAAATAGCCGTTATCGGTCCGCTCTTTCACAATGGCCAGGGCTGCCTTTTCACCCAGGCTCTTGATGGCATTGAGGCCAAAGCGTATGCCCCGCTCGCCATGGGAACTGTCATCCACGATAAACTTGACCCCTGAGTGGTTGATGGAAGGCGCAAGCACCGGGATGTGATTGCGGCGGCAGTATTGCACATAGGTGGCTACCTTGCCGGTCGCGCCCAGATAGGAGTTGATCAGCGCGGCCATGAACTCCGCGGGATAATGGCACTTGAGCCAAGCGGTCTTGACGCTTAGAAGGGCGTAGGGCGCGGCATGGGATTTGTTGAAAGCATAGCTGGCAAAGGCGATCATTTCATCGTAAATGCTTTGCGCGGCGGCAAGGGAGATGCCGTTTTTCAGACAACCGGGCACGCCGGCGGCCGGATCACCATGGATAAAGGCTTCACGTTCCCGGGCCATCACGTCGTGCTTCTTCTTGCTCATGGCGCGGCGGATCTCATCGCTGCGGCCATAACTGAAGCCTGCCAGGTCGCGCACAATCTGCATGACCTGCTCCTGATAGACCATGCAGCCATAGGTGACGCTCAGAATGGGTTCCAGCTCGGGGGTGGTGTAGTGAATGGTCTCAGGGTGATTCTTGCCCTGGATGAAGCGCGGGATAGAGGCCATGGGCCCGGGACGGTACAATGATATGGCTGCAATGATGTCCTCGAAGCGTTCAGGCTTGAGCTCTGCGACAAAGCTGCGCATGCCCGCGCTTTCCAGCTGAAACACGCCGGTCGTGTCTCCACGGGAGAGCATCTGATAAACCTCCGGGTCATCAATGGGTATCCGGTCCTCTTTCATAAAGACGCCGGCGCTTTCCATCAGCCTGAGCGCGTCACGGATGACAGTCAGCGTTCGCAGCCCTAAAAAATCTGTCTTTAACAGTCCCAGCTCGGCAATGTTGCCCATCGCATACTGGGTGGTAATCACTGAGTCATTGGTTTGTAAGGGGACATAGTTGGTCAATGGCTCCTGCGTGATCAATACCCCGGCGGCGTGCGTGGCGGCATGGCGTGGCATGCCCTCCAGCAGGGCGGCGGTATCCAGCAGGCGTTTGACGCGGGGATCGGTCATGCTCAGCTCTCGCAGCTGCGGGTTTTGCTCCAGCGCCCGCTCCAGCGTCATGTTCAGCTCCATTGGAATCAGCTTGGCAACCTTGTCGGTTTCCTGATAGGTGTAGCCCAGCACCCTGCCCACATCGCGGATGACACCGCGCGCGGCCATGGTTCCGAAGGTAATGATCTGCGCCACATGGTCATGACCGTACTTGTCCGCCACATAGTCAATCACTTCCTGTCGGCGCTCATAACACAAGTCGATGTCCAGATCAGGCAGTGAAACGCGCTCCGGATTCAAAAAACGCTCGAACAGCAGCTGATATTTTATCGGATCCAGCTGGGTGATGTTCAGGCAGTAGGCCACGATGCTGCCTGCACCGCTGCCACGGCCCGGCCCTACCATGATATCGTGCTCGCGCGCATAGCGGATAAAATCCCAGACAATCAGGAAATAATCGACAAAGCCCATGGAGTTGATGACGTCCAGTTCATAGGCAAGCCGCTGCCTGGCGGCTTCAGGCTGATCCGGATAGCGGGCTTTGAGGCCTTCCTGGCACAGCCGGCTGAGCAGCTGCGGATTGCTTTCGCCTGTATCCCTGTCAGGGATGTAATGCGGCAGATGATGGGCGGAGAAATCAAAATCCACCCGGCAGCGCATGGCTATATCATGGGTACGCGAGATTGCCTCGCCCAGGTGGGGGAACAGCGCACGCATCTCCTGCTCGCTTTTGAGGTACATTTCTTCTGTTTCCATGCGCATGCGCTGGCTGTCCTCCAGCGTCTTGCCCGTCTGGATGCACATGAGCACCTCCTGCGCGCGCGCGTCTTCACGCCGAAGGTAATGGCAGTCATTGGTCACAATCAAAGGGATGCCGGTGTCCTCAGACAGCGCGATCAGCTTTGGCATCACCTGTTTTTGCTCCAGGATGGCGTGATCCATCAGCTCAATGAAATAATTATTCCTGCCCATGATGCGCTGCATCAACAAGGCATGGGCCTTGGCGTCCTCATATCGTCCTTCCAGCAGCAGCTTGGGCAGTTCGCCCGACAGGCAGGCGGAGGCCGCAATCAGCCCGTTCGCGTGGGTTTCAAGCATCTTAAGATCAATCCGGGGCTTATAGTAGAAGCCCTCAGTGAAGCCTGCGCTGGAGAGTTTCATCAGATTTCTGTAGCCCTCCATATTTTCGCACAGCAAAATCAGGTGGCTGTATTCGCGGTTGGCGCCGCTTTTTTCATGCATGTCCTGGGTTAGATAAATTTCGCAACCGATCACCGGATGGATGCCGTGCGCTTTCATTTCCTTGTAAAAATCCACAGCGCCATATAAGGCACCATGGTCGGTAATCGCGCAGGCATCCATGCCCAACTCTTTCAGCCGCTTTGCCAGGGGCCCGATGCGACAGGCGCCATCCAGCAAGCTGAACTCCGTATGCAGGTGCAGGTGTGCAAAAGCCATCAAAACCCTCCTTGTGTGCCTCCATTGTACAAGAATGTGTTTGAGGCTTCAATCAACCGGCAGGCGGCGTTTGAATTTTACAGATGAACAGCGTCAGGGCGCCGGCGGGACCTCGCCCTGGTTTTCGTTCTCTTCCATGCCCGGCACCGCCTCCAGCGGCAGGTCCTCCGGGGATTGCTGCATTTGGACAGCTTCGGCGGTGACTTGATCTATGACATCCTGGAAATAGACGATCTCCTCCTGGGTCTGCCAGGCCTCATAAGCTGCGGTAAACACCTCATTCTGCTTGATTGCAAGAAGATAGTCCTCGATTTCCTGATGGATGGCGTCAGTCATGATCAGACCGGAAGGCACATCACGCAGGTACTGGACGATGTGGATGCCATAGCTGCCCAGTACAGGCTGGCTGACATCACCAGGCGCTTTCATATTGTCCGCAAAGGCAGCGGCCGTGAACACGGGGTCATAGATGATGGACTGACTGTGCACAGCGTAACCATTGGCCAGGTTGTCCTCATTGGTCATGCCCGGATCCTCGCCGTATTCTCTTACAAGATCCACAAAGCGTTCGCCGCGCTGCAGACGGTCATAAATCATGTCGATGTCGGCCTTGCGCGAATCCATAACCGCCTGGCGCGCCTCATCCACCATTTGCCGGGTGACTTCAGGCTCCTGTTGTTCTGTGGGTTCATCGCTGGCTTCAGGCGTGCTGTTCTCCAATGGAACCTCATCAGTTTGCTGCTGTTCTTCAAACTTGGCGCTCAGGCTGCGATAAGTTTCCATCAAAGTTTCATCAGGCTTGAGCAGGATGTGGATGACGCCGCGGTAGCCCTCAGGGGTATACCAACTGCTCTGCCCTGCGTACTGGGTAAGATACTCATACTGAGCGATTTCATTGGCGAAGCTCTGTTCATATATGGCGCCGAATTCCAGGAAGGTTTTCTGGATTTCCTCCTCGCTGGGTTCGTAACCTGCCAGCAGGTACTCTTCCATACGATCCATGGCAGCGGCATTGCGTATATCGGACAACACGAACTCATAGTTGATGCCCTCGCCGGCAAATAGCGCTTCCACCTGTTTGAGGGCCTCTTCGCGCGCTTGCTCGGTGTCCTCGGACTGATAATAATCTGCGTAATAGTTCAGCGCGTCCTGCCATTGCTTGTCAGCTTCCGCTGCGAAGGCCTCCTCTTCCTGGGGACTGAACTGGTCAAAACCCATGTCGTGCACCTTTTTGAGCAAGACCTCACGGCGGATCATCACTTCAAGCACGGTGCTGTAATCAGACGCGTCAGTGATGTACTGGTTGTTTAGGTAAAGGGGGATTAATCTTTCCACCTGGCTTTTAGTAATCTCAATGCCATTGACGGTTGCCAGCACCGGATCCTCGACCGGGGGTTGCTGTTCCTGCGTCAAGGCAGGAAATGACGACAAGGCCATCATCAAGGTCAAAAGTATAGCGAGAACGGACTTTTTCATAACAGGCTTCCTTTCATGTGCGTTAAATCCAACCATTTTATTATGTCACAGCACTGTATCTCGGGCAAGCAAAGCGCGCATTTGTTACAAAAACTTCACACAATAAGCTACAGATATCAGGCGTCACGCAGCACGGCGACCTGCCCGTCGATATCCGAGCGGGAGCGCAAGATCGTGTTGTGCGCTTCGCGTGCTGCCAGCAGGTAACGAATCGCTTGCAGATTCATTAATTCACCGGGCACCACCACTGGGATGCCGGGCGGGTAGACTACAATGGTTTCGGCCATGACATAACCCTCGCTGTCTTCGATGGGCAGGCTGATGAAGGGAGCGCGCTCTGCTGTGGCGATCGGAACCTTGGATTGCACCTGGGGAGCCATCAGCGGGATCTTGACTGCGCTGGCCGGGCGCAGGCGCTGGTCGATGGCCAGAAGCGAATCGCCCAGTTGCTCCATGGTTTTCACCGTGTCGCCCATACCGGTCATGCACAAAACACCCTGGGGTGTGATCATCTCCGGTTCAGTGGAATGATCATTGCGCAGCAGCTCAGCCAGCTCATAACCGTTGATATTGGTATTTATAGTGGAAACAAAGACCTTGCTGGGCTCCAGGCCATGCACATTCTCCAGTGCCAGCCCGCGCTCACGCCCGTAACCCAGAACGCGCAGGTGATGTAAACCCAGAGCCTTCTGATGAAAAGCTTCCATTGCCTGCTCCCAGTTGGCAAACAGTTCCTCTCCGCGTTCGCGCAGCAGGCGGACACAGCCATCAATGCTGGCCAGCAGCAGAAAAGAAGGGCTGGTGGTTTCAAACACCGCCAGTTGCCGCTGCATCTCAGAAGCCAGCGCTGGGGTGCGCACATGCGCCAGCGCTGTCTGGGTCAGGGATGGCAAGGTTTTGTGCAGGGAATGGATGACAATGTCTGCGCCTGCGGCAATGGCGCTTTTGGGAAAATAAGGGGTAAAGCCAAGGTGGGATCCGTGCGCTTCATCAACAATCACCGTCAGCCCGTGCCGGTGGGCATGGCTGACGATGGCAGGCAGGTCACTGATGACGCCCTTATACGTTGGGCAGGTGATGACCAGCACCCGGGCATCCTGGTGCTGCGCGATTGCGTTTTGAACTGACTCCAGCGAAATGGACGCTGCGATCTGGTAGCGCAGGTTGGTCTGCGGATAGATAAAATAGGGGCGCAGGTTGTTGAGGGCCAAAGCGTTATACACTGATTTATGACAGTTACGTGCCATGATGATGCTGTCCCCTGGCGCGGTGACTGCGCGGATGGCGCTGAGGATGCCCACAGTGGAACCGTTGACCAGGAAGAAGGTATTGCGGGCGCCAAAGACTTCAGCTGCGCCATCCATGGCCTCCTGCAGGATGCCGCTGGCAGCGTGCAGATGATCAAACCCCTTGATTTCAGTAATGTCAAGCTGGGCGGCCAGAGCGTTTAAATAGGGTGCCAGGCGCGGGTTGCGTTTGTGCCCGGGCATGTGCATGGGCAGGGTGATCGGACAGGATTTCTGCAGCAACTCAAGCAAAGACTCTCCCATTACGAACCTCTTTTCCTGGTATTTTGCCGCAGTTACATATCAGTCTTCCGCGCACAAGGCATTATAGGCATGGATGCATAGCTGACGTCAAGATAAAAATCCTCTTGCGTATCCATCACAAAAAATCCATTTGAGTATCCCTAAGCCCGCAAAAACCGGGCAGGGCATGATTTGACAAGCTGATAAGGGAAGAATACAATTTGATTCAGCACCAAGAAAACAGGAGAGAAAAGCCATGTATGACCTGGTCATTATCGGCGCCGGTCCGGCGGGTATTTTTACTGTGCTGGAACTTTTGCGCAGGGGCAGCAAAAAGAAGATCCTGATGATTGAGAAAGGACAGCCCATAGGCCGCCGCCGTTGCCCCAAGAGCACGACCAGCCGCTGCGTCAATTGCCGTCCCTATTGTCATATTACCACGGGCTTTGCTGGTGCGGGTGCCTTTTCTGACGGCAAGCTGTCCCTCTCCCATGAGGTGGGCGGTCAGCTTCCGGAATTGATCGGCGAGGAAACCTGTCAGCAATTGATTGACTATACGGACGCAATCTATCTGGAATTTGGCGCGGACACCGCAATTGAAGGCTTGCTGGTCGATGAGCGGGTCAAGGGGATCCGCCGCCGCGCGATCCAGGCTGGCTTGCGCCTTGTGGATTGTCCCATCCGTCATATGGGAACCGAAAGGGCTCAGGAGATCTATGGCGCTATTCAAACCTATTTGCAGGAGAATGGCGTGGAAATCCTCTTTGGCACCAACTGTACAAACCTGCTGCTTACCAATAGCCACTGTGTAGGTGTGCTTGTTGAACGGCCTGATGGCAGCGGCCAGCAGGAAATCCGTGCCCTGGACACTGTGGTTGCCACCGGACGCCGGGGCGCGGACTGGCTGGAAAAGATCTGCCAGGAGCACGGCATCGCTCACCAGCCGGGCACAGTCGATATCGGCGTACGTGTCGAGGTGCGAAACGAGGTCATGGAGGAGGTCAACCAGGCCCTGTACGAGGGCAAGTTTGTAGGCTACCCTGCCCCCTTCCGCGACAAGGTGCGGACTTTCTGTCAAAATCCCGGTGGCTTTGTCAGCCAGGAGAACTATGATAACGACCTGGCGGTGGTCAATGGCCATAGCTACAAGGATTTGAAATCCTGCAACACCAACCTGTCCATCCTGTCCTCCCACAATTTCAATACCCCTTTCAACCAACCCATCGCCTATGCGCAAAAGGTGGGGGAATTGACCAACATGCTGGCAAACGGGCACATACTGGTGCAGCGTTTTGGGGACATCCTCAATGGCAAGCGCACCTGGGAAAAGGAATTGCAGCGCACCAATGTCAGGCCCACGCTCAAGGACGCGGTGGCCGGGGATATCACAGCGGCCATGCCCTTCCGGGCCATGACCAACATTATCGCTTTCATCCAGGCATTGGATGTGGTGGTGCCGGGCTTCGCCGCGCCGGAAACGCTGCTGTATTCCCCGGAGCTCAAGTTTTACTCCAATCGTGTCAAAATGGACGAAAAGTTACACACCAATATCCAAAACTTTTATTCCCTGGGAGATTCCAGCGGCTGGACACGCGGGCTGATGATGGCTTCTGCCATGGGGGTGCTGATGGGTCAGCAGCTGTTCGAGCGCGAGCGCCGGGGAGAGACTGCCTGAACAGCAAGCGCATTTGCGACTTGATTCCTGAGATGACTGATGATCTGCATACGCGGCTGTCTGTCCTGTTGCACACCAGATCAGCTCAGGAACCAAACCGTCACAGTGCAGATGCTGTAAAATATCCTTCATAATATAAAACCTTGGCGTGACATATCTTGCATTTTTGTAACATTGTTGTTACAGTTATGCCGCGGTGAAGTTGGCGCAATGTGAGTTGGAGACAACGCAATTGCGGACATGGCAAGCTGGCCGATGTGAGGTGTCTTGATGAAAAAAACGCTGATGTTCCTGTTGGCGCTGATGCTGCTGGTGCTTGGCGCCCTGGCAGAGCAACCCGCTGGTACGGGCGAGGTGGTGGTGGTTACTTCTGAGGGCCGCGCGCTTCGTTATGGCGATAAGGGCGAGGATGTCAAGCTGCTGCAGACACGACTGAAGGATTTGCGCTATTATAACGGTCCGGTCACCGGCAACTATCTGGAGCTTACCCGCAAGGCGGTGCGCGCTGTGCAGGAGGCGTATGGCCTGGAAGCCACAGGGGATGCCAACCTATCCCTGCAGGAGATCATCTATGGCGATGCCCACCGTCCGCTGAAAAAAGGCGATTCAGGCAAGGACGTCAGCCGCCTGCAGACCCGTTTAAGCGAGCTTGGATATTATTGGGGAAAGATTTCAGGAAACTATCAGGACGGCACCACTGCGGCGGTTGGCCATTTCCAGCAGGAAAACGGTCTTGAAAAAACCGGCAATGCAGATGTGACTACCCTGATCAAGCTGTACTCTGACGATATTGTCATGCCCTCGCCCGATCCCCTGGCGACACCCAGGCCGGTGCCCACTCCGCCGCCGGACGCGGAGTATCAGGGCATAGTTGCCTATGGCGCCAAGAACAAGCAAGTCTCCCTGATACAGGAACGTTTGACTGCGCTGGGGTTTTTCAATCGTAAAATCACCGGCGGCTATTATGAGCACACCCATGCCGCTGTCAAGAAGTTTCAGCAGTACAATGGCCTGGTTGCCGATGGTGTTGTAGGGGAGCAGACTTGGAAGGTCCTGTTTTCTTTGGACGTCGTGGATGCGCATGGCGTACCCAAGCCCAGCCCGACGCCGGCGCCCATCCCGTATTTTGTGGAGGTGGATGTCACCAACCAGCTTATCAAGGTGTTCGGTCTGGATGAGAATCTTGGGTATACCAGGCTGGAAAAGGTATTCTGGTGCTCTACCGGTACCCCTGATTATCCCAGCACTCCCGGCACCTATACACTGACCAAGCGGCGTTCCCCGTGGGCGCTCTTCCCCAACTGGGGTGGCGGCACGGCAGCCTGGTGGGTGAGCATCAATGATGACATTGCCTTTCATTCCATCATCTACGCCAATTACGATTTGACGCGCCCCAACATGAAAAGCGTGCGCGCCCTGGGCAAGGTGGCATCCCATGGATGCATCCGCCTGACCCTGGCGGACGCCAAGTGGATGTATGACAACATCGGCGCCGGGGTCAAGGTCTGGATTCATGAAGACGCGCCCCTGGATCCCGAGTTGAAAGCAGCCTATAAGCCGGGGGAATGGAATGCAAAAACCTATCAGCACAACCCCACGCCGGTTCCCACCCAACCGCCGGTTTATGATGGCACCCGCCCGCCGCAGACAATCCGCAACCTGAAAATCGGCTCCCAGGGAGAGGATGTCTATTGGCTGCAAAGCAAGCTCAAGGAAATGGGCTATTACACCGGCACGGTGACAGGCACTTATCTGGAAGGAACCAAAGCTGCGGTACGGGCCTTCCAAAAGGATTACAAGCTCTCCCAAAACGGCAACGCGGACAAAAAAACGCTGGAAACACTTTATGCGCTGGTGGCCGCCAGCACAACGCCAGCGCCGATCCCCCTGCCCACCGATCCGTTAGATAACCAATGATTTTCTTGTCATGCCCATAGTCTGTTGATGGCATAAAACATAAAAAATCAAGAAACTGTTTAAACAATCATTAAAGTTGCCAATCAAGCAATTTTGTTGAATTTCAAGCATATTTGTTGAATATTGACCTTGCATTTTGTGTACACATCGGGTAAACTACTGCTTGTGCGCTGATGTAGCTCAGGAGGTAGAGCACCTCCTTGGTAAGGAGGAGGTCATGGGTTCGAGTCCCATCATCAGCTCCACAGAAAAGCCCTTGTAAAATCAAGGGTTTTTGCTTGTCCAGGGGCTGCTGATAATGATTCCAAACTTTATTGCATCGTCGCGCCAGGGTAAATATTCAAGGCCTGTAGTTTTGATCATTATGAATTAAAAAGCAGGTTCCACCTAATGTTTGTTGGACAAACAAAGAATTTGTTTATTCTCCTCGATCGCCGTTTGCTTTCATGGGCGGCTGTTTTGTGTATTCTGGCCATTATCTATGGTTATATCTATGATTTTTCACCGCAGACAGGGCAGCAATCCCATGACCTCAGACATGCTTTCACGGGCATGACCTGTGACGCGGGAACAGACATTATGACCGCGCAGCTGTGGCTTTGGCACCAAAGCTTTCCACGCCAAAACAGGAGCAGGCGATCAAGAATGGCGAGAAGTTATCAGGGAGAAATCCGGAACAGATGGCGGTGAACAAAAAGAAAACACGGCAAAAACACAGACAATGCAATGCGTTTGAGCGATTGTATTGCCTCCCTGGCAAGGAGGAGGTCATGGTTCCGAATCCCATCATCAGCTTCAGGCATCGCTTGCAACACAAGCAAGCCAAACTGAAGATAAAGCTCCGGCAGCCTGTATCCGGGCTTTGTCTGTTTGAAGAGCAAAAAAGAGAAGAAATCGTACGGCTGAGCAGTCATTGACCCGCTCGGGACAAATTTATCCCATAAAGTGTGTGGTTTTTCTTGCGGCTGCCTGCTGTCTGTGTTAATATACTACATGGGCAGATATAAATTCTATGCGTTTGATCATCCGCTCAAGCTTGAGTGTGAATAAAAAGGAGGAAAACATGGTAAAAGTTGGTATCAATGGATTTGGCCGTATTGGCGGCCTAGTGCTCAGCGCGTCCTTGCAGCACGCTGATGAGCTGCAGGTAGTTGCCATCAATGATCCCTTCATCGATGTGGAATATATGGCCTACATGATCAAGTACGATACTGTCCATGGCCGTTTTGATGGCGAAGTCAAGGCTGACAAGGAGAACAACATCCTGTATGTAAACGGCAAGCCCATCAAGGTTTATGGCAAGATGAACCCGGATGAGATCCCGTGGAGCGAAACCGGCGCTGAGTATATCGCAGATGCCACCGGCGTGTTCACCGACACCCCCAAGGCCAGCGCCCACTTCAAGGGCGGCGCCAAGAAGGTGGTTATCACCGCGCCTGCCAAGGACAAGGAGACCCCCATGTTTGTTATGGGCGTCAACCACAAGGAATATAAGAAGGACATGAATGTTGTGTCCAACGCTTCCTGCACCACCAACTGCCTGGCCCCCCTGGCCAAGGTCATCAACGATAAGTATGGCATCAAGGAAGGCCTGATGACCACCGTGCACGCCACCACCGCAACCCAGAAGACGGTTGACGGCCCCTCCAAGAAGGATTGGCGCGGCGGACGCGCGGCTGCCGCGAACATCATCCCCTCCTCCACCGGCGCAGCCAAAGCTGTGGGCGTTGTGCTGCCCGCGCTGAAGGGCAAGCTGACCGGCATGTCTTTCCGCGTGCCCACCACTAACGTATCCGTTGTGGACCTGACGGTCACGCTGAACACCCCCACCACCTATGAGGACATCAAGGCCACCATGAAGGCCGCCAGCGAGAGCGAGGAATACAAAGGCATCATTGGTTACACCGAGGATGCCGTGGTTTCCAGCGACTTCATCCACGACCCCCGCACCTCTGTGTTTGACGCGGGCGCCGGCATCATGCTCAATGAGACCTTTGTCAAGCTGGTTGCCTGGTATGACAATGAGTGGGGCTATTCCTGCAAGGTCGTTGACCTGATTCGTCACATGGCGAAGGTGGACAAGGCCTAAACAACCAAGCCAAACAGCAGGCCCGCGGAGAATTCCGGGGGCCTGCTGATTTTGCGGTATGGATGGTTGCAAGCCATTGGGGCTTACACAGCCTGTATGAATGTAGTCTACAGTGCGCCAACTACCGCGTGGGGCACATAGGGTTCTTCCAAAAACGCGGTATCCTGCGCTGTCAGCTTGATCTCTACCGCACGCACTGCGTCTTCCACATGCTTAACTTTTGTTGCTCCGATGACCGGGGCTGCAAGCATCGGGCGGCTGAGCAACCAAGCCAGCGCAATGCTGCTCATCGGCACACCGTAGCGCTGTGCAAGCATCTGCACACGAAGGATGATGCCCACGTCCTGCTGCGCGGTCTTTTCATATTTCTCCCGGGCAACAGCATCGCTTGAAAGCCGCGCCGTGGCTTGCTCTTCAGGTGCCCGCGCCAGCCTGCCTGAGGCCAGGGGGCTATAGGGAGTCAGCGCGACGCCACTGTCCACACAATAAGGCACCATCTCGCGTTCATCCTCGCGGTAAAGCAGGTTCCAGTGATTCTGCATGGACACAAAGCTATGCCAGCCGTGTTGGCATGAGATGTTGCGTGCTTTTTGGAACTGCCATGCGTACATTGCTGAGGCGCCCAGATAGCGTACTTTCCCCGCGCGCACCAGGCTGTCCAGTGCCTCCATCGTTTCTTCAATGGGGGTTTGGCAGTCCCAACGATGGATGATGTATAAATCGATGTAGTCTGTGCCCAGGCGCTTGAGGCTGGCATCCGCCGCATCCAGGATGTGCTTGCGCGACAAGCCGCGGGTGTTAGGCCCCTCTTTCATAGGAAAGTAGACCTTGGTGGCGATGACAACCTCATCGCGCGACGCATAATCTTTCAGCGCCCGACCCAGGAACTGCTCGCTGGTACCACCGGAATACACATTGGCCGTATCAAAGAAGTTGATGCCCATCTCCAGCGCCCGGCGAATGACAGCGCGCGCAGCGTCCTCTTCCAGCACCCAGTCGTGAATCCAGGTGCCACGCTCGCCAAACCCCATGCAACCCAGGCAAATACGTGACACATCCAGCCCCGTGCGTCCTAATTTTATATAGTTCATGATGTCTCCTCCCGAGATTTATTTGCCTACACAAAATGCAGAAAATACCTCATCTAACAGCTCTTCGGAATAATTATCCCCGGTGATGCGTCCCAGGGACGCCAGCGCATCGTTTAAATCCACCGCGCATATATCCAGCGGCAAACCCTCCTCCATGGCCTGGGCGGCGTTGCGGAGGCTGCCTGCCGCCTGGTTCGCCAGCCTGATATGCCGGGCCAGCGTCAGGGCGCTGTGTTCCGGCTGGCCTGCCTGGGCATGGATGGCCTGGCGCAAGCTGTCCAGCCCTTCTCCTGTGCTGGCTGACAGATGGATGGTATTCTCGGGCAGCTTGTCCCTGTGGCTGTCGATCCAATGGGCAAAGCCGGGATGATCAGGCAGGTCGCTCTTGTTGATAACCAGTACGGAAGGCAGCCCGGTGATTGCGTGAAGCACCTGTTCATCCTCGGCGTCCGGCAGGCAGCTGCGGTCAAGCACAAAGAGGCGAAGGTCCGCGCTTTTGACAGCGTCCAGCGCCCGTTTAATGCCCAGCTGCTCCACCGTCTCTCCGCTTTGGCGGATGCCGGCTGTATCCTTCAGATTGACCTGGATGCCTCCGATCTGGGTGCTTCCGGTCACCGCGTCCCGTGTGGTCCCGGGAATGTCGGTTACGATGGCGCGCTCCTCATGAAGCAGCGCGTTGAGCAAGGAAGATTTGCCTACATTGGGCTTGCCGCAGATGACCACCTGCAGTCCTTCCTCCAGAATCCTGGCTGTTTGGAGGTTCCCCTGGCGTTCCAGCTCTCCAGCCAGGGCGCGCAGCTGCGGTGCGATGTTGCCTACAGCCTCTGCTTCATCAATCTCTTCCGGGTAATCAATCGCAGCCGTGACCCCGGCCATCAGGCTGATCAGCTGCGCCTGCGCTGCCTGAACAAAGCGCAGCGCGCCCCCCTGAAGCTGTCGCAGGGCAGCGTCCGCTGCCTGCTGACCGGAGGCTGCGATCAGCTGCATCACCGCTTCCGCCTGGGATAAATCCAGGCGGCCGTTTTCAAAGGCGCGCCGTGTGAACTCTCCCGGCGCTGCCGGAATAGCGCCCAGGGAAAACACAGCGTGAAGAACACTATTGATGACCTGCTCAGACGCGTGGACATGGATTTCAGCAACATCCTCCCGTGTGTAACTGCGCGGAGCGCGGAACAGGACAGCCATGCATTCATCCAGCAGCTTTCCCTGGTGGATGAGCTTGCCGAACATCATTTTTCGCTCGTCAAAGCCCGTGGCATCCAGCTTCACCGGTATAAACAGGCTGCGCAGGATGTTTTCCGCCTGCGGTCCGGAGATGCGGATAACGGCCAAACCACCCCTGCCGGGCGGGGTGGACAGGGCTGCAATGCTTGTCTGCTCCATCTGATCCTCCAGCTAACACACTATCAGCATTATACCACGATCATCATTGCGATGTCCCGGCCATCCGGCACCCGTTGAAGATGAAGTTGTCGATGTCTCTGTCGCTCAGGACTGCGGGCTTGCTCCATACCAGTATAATGGTATCGTGTTACAATCATCATGGTCCCCATGCGAGGAGGCAGTATGCTGGCAAAGATACCGGATTTCAACCTGGCCTTGACCGCGAACAGCGGACAGAGCTTTCGCTTTCATCAGCAGGGGAAAGGCGTCTTCTCGCTGACCGCCTGCGGGCGGCATGTGTTCATTGAGCAGCTTCCTTCTGAAACCTGTCGTTTTTCATGCAATGCGGAGGAATTTGCATCGGTTTGGCATCCGTACCTGGACCTGGACCGGGATTATTCCGCACTGGGCGCGCTTATCGGCGCAAATGACACTTTTCTGGCCCGGGCTTACCAGTATGCGCGGGGGATTAGGATCCTGCGGCAGGAACCTTTTGAGGCTTTGATCTGCTTTATTGTTTCCCAGCGCAAATCCATTCCGGCCATTCGCTCATGTGTTGAGGCCCTGGCGCGGCGCTATGGCAAGCCCATCTGTCCGGATGCGTTCGCTTTTCCGGAGCCTGCTGCCCTGGCAGCGGCCAATGCTGCTGAACTGGCTGCCTGTGGCCTGGGGTATCGGGTGCCATATGTGCTTGAGACCGCGCGGATGGTCGATGGGGGCGTCGTCAGCCTGGAGGCTTTGCGCCATCTGGATGATGCCGCGCTTGAGGCCGCCTTGCAACGTTTTCCGGGCGTGGGCAGGAAAGTGGCGGCCTGTGTGATGCTTTTTGCTTACCAGCGCATGGAAGCCTTTCCTGTGGATGTGTGGATTGAACGGGTGCTCAGGGAGCATTATCCGGAGGGCTTTCCTGCATATCGTTTCAAGGGCATGGCCGGTATTCTTCAACAATACCTGTTTTGCTACGCGCGGCATCTGGCTGGACGCGACTGATATGGGCAAAACTTGTATTCAAACGCGGGCAACTGTATAATAAAGCACCGATTGACACAAGGAGTGAGGGCATGAAGCAGGCAAAACTGGCGGATCACAAGGGTCAGCGGGTGCACATGGTGGGCATCGGCGGGTCCAGCATGTCCGGGCTGGCACAGATGCTTGTGCACGACGGTTTTACTGTATCCGGCAGTGATTCTGCTGATTCATATACCCTCGCCTTTTTAAAGGAAATGGGACTCGATGTGCGCGCGGGCCATCACCCGCAAATGGTCGCAGGCGCCGGCCTGCTGGCCTATTCCGCAGCCATCCCGGAGGATGACCCGGAACGCGTGGAAGCGTCACGGCTGGGGATTCCGCAAATGGATCGCGCCGTGCTGCTGGGTCAGATCATGGAAGCTTCCAAATCCCAGATCTGTGTTTGCGGTACCCATGGAAAAACCACCACCACCGCCATGATCGCGCAGGTGTTTACCGATCTTGGCTCCGACCCCAGTGTGCACCTGGGCGGCAGCCTGGATGCAATCGGCGGCAGCATAAGGGTTGGGAAAAGCGGTTTGTTTATTGCTGAAGCATGCGAGTTTAACCACAGCTTTCTGCACATGCCGGTCACCCTGGCTGCCCTGTTGAACATTGAGGAAGATCACCTGGATTGCTATGGTGATATGGCGCATGTTGAGGCTGCCTACCTGGACTTTCTGGAACGCTTGCCGCAGGAAGGCGTCCTGATCGCGCTGGGGAGCGACCCGCGGGTACGCCGGGTTGTCTCTCGCCTGAAGACGATGAGGCGCAGAATGGTCACTTTCGGCGAGGACGCGGGCTTTGACTATTCCTTTGGGGACTTGCGCTATGACAGCCTGGGCAATGCGCGCTTCGGATTTGTTTTCGCAGGCCAGACGCTGAGTCAGGTGAGCCTGCGTGTGCCAGGCAAGTACAATGCGCTGCACGCGCTGTGCGCGCTGGCAGTCGCACATCAGCAAGGCTTGCCCATACAGGCGGCGGCTGACAGCCTGACGCATTTTATCGGTGCGCACAGGCGCTTTGAACACACAGGAACGGTTCAGGGGATGGAGCTATATCATGACTATGGCCATAATCCGGCAGAGATGCGCGCAGCTATATCGATGGCCAGGCTCCAGGGGCGCAGGGTGATCGCGGTGATGCAGCCGCATACCTATTCCCGGGTCAAAACGCTGTTTGAAGACTATCTCACCTGCACCCAGGAAGCCGACATCACCCTGGCCACCGATATTTTTGCCGCGCGCGAAAAGGATCCGGGCGACATCAGCACACCTATGCTGATTGAAGGGATGCACCGCCACGGCATCCAAGCATATCATACGCCCGGATTCGATGAGACCGAAGCCTGGTTGCTCCAAAACGGTCGGCCCGGGGATCTGGTGCTGACCATGGGCTGCGGCAACATCAACCTGCTCAACGATCAAATGAACGCGCACGCGCGCCGGACACAAACAACTGTCTGACGGAGGAACCATGGCGAACCAACGGCTGGAGAATATAAGGAATTTTTGTATTATTGCCCATATTGACCACGGTAAAAGCACGTTGGCTGACCGCATCCTGGAGAAGACCGGCGTGTTCGATCAACGCCAGATGATGGACCAGATGCTTGACAGCATGGAGCTGGAACGAGAGCGCGGCATTACGATCAAATCCAAGGCTGTCAACATGAGCTATACCGCCCGGGATGGAAAGACCTATATTCTCAACCTTATTGACACCCCTGGCCATGTGGACTTCACCTATGAGGTCAGCCGCGCGCTGGCTGCCTGTGAAGGCGCGCTGTTGATTGTGGACGCGACCCAGGGCGTAGAGGCTCAAACCCTGGCAAACGTCTATCTGGCGCTGGAGCATGACCTGGAGATCATTCCGGTGATCAACAAAATCGACCTGCCCAGCGCACAGCCTGAAGAAGCGCGCAAGGAGATCGAGGAGCTTATCGGCCTGTCCGCCCACGACGCGCCTTTGGTGTCGGCCAAGATGGGCCTGGGCATCGAGGACGTGCTGGAAACCATCGTGAAGCGCATCCCCCCGCCGGAAGGCGATGACCAGGCACCCTTGCAGGCCCTGGTGTTCGATGCGATGTATGATAATTACAGGGGCGCTATTTGTTATGTGCGGGTAATGAATGGCATCCTGACACCCGGCATGCGGATGAGGCTGATGCAAACCGGCGCGGAGTTTGATGTGGTGGAGGTGGGCAAGCTGATGCCCGGTTTCCAGCCCGCTGAGCGCCTCAGCGCCGGTGAAGTGGGCTATGTCAGCGCCTCCATCAAGGAGGTGCGTGAGACGCGCGTGGGCGATACCATCACAAACGCCCTGGAGCCTGCGGCCGGCCCGCTTCCCGGTTACAAGCAGGCTGTTCCCATGGTCTATTGCGGCATCTATCCTGTTGATGGCGCTGATTATCCGGCTTTGCGCGATGCGCTGGACAAGCTGCGTATGAACGACGCCTCCCTCACCTTTGAGCCGGAAACCAGCTCTGCCCTGGGCTATGGCTTCCGCTGCGGGTTTTTGGGGCTGCTGCACATGGAAATCATTCAGGAGCGTCTGGAGCGTGAGTTTGACCTGGGGCTGATTACCACGGTGCCCAATGTGATTTATGAAATTGTCAAAACCAACGGTGAAGTGGTGGACATTGACAACCCCAGCAACCTGCCGGACCAGGGCGAGATTGAGACCATGCGTGAGCCATATGTGTTGGCGACCATCTTCACGCCCCAGGAATATGTTGGAACCCTGATGGAGCTATGCCGTGACAAACGCGGAACATTCCGCGATATGCAATACGAGGGCGGCCGGGTTAAATTGACCTACGATATGCCTTTGAATGAAGTCATCTATGATTTTTTTGACCAGCTCAAAAGCCGCAGCCGCGGCTATGCCTCTTTGGATTATGAGCTCAAGGGATATCATGACAGCGATCTGGTCAAGCTGGATTTTTTGCTCAATGGTGAAATATGTGATGCGTTCACCATGATCGTGCACAAGGACAAGGCTTACGGGCGGGCGCGCAATATTGCTGAAAAGCTGAAGGATGTTATTCCGCGGCAGCAGTTTGAAATTCCCATCCAGGGCGCGATTGGTTCCAAAATCATTGCACGGGAGACAGTCAAGGCTGTGCGCAAGGATGTGCTGGCCAAGTGCTATGGCGGCGACATCACCCGAAAGAAGAAACTGCTTGAAAAACAAAAGGAAGGCAAGAAGCGGATGCGAAGGTTTGGCAGCGTGGAATTGCCCAGTGAAGCCTTTATTGCAGTGCTGAAAATGGGGGATGATTAGACAATGCGCCGCATCCATGGCCGGATCAGGGTGGTGGGCTGATGAAATGTCCTGTGTGCGGGCATTGGAATCGCGCCAGTTTCCCGCGTTGCTTCCGTTGCGGTGAGCCCTTGGCGCCCCGGCCGGACAAGGCCAGGCCGGCAGTTGCCAAGGAGAAAACCACCAGCTATCAGCAGGATGAAGAAATTGTTATCCGTGTGGATGAGTATGGCAATGAATCTGTACAAACAGACAAACTGGACAAGCTCGCCCTGGAAATGCTCAGCCTGCATGAGCGCAAGCGCAGGGGAGAGATCAGGCAAAAGCAGCTGCGTTCCCGTGGCGCGAAGCGGGGCTTTGCCCCCTCAGGCAGCAGTGTATCCGGGTCTACGCGCCGCAGCCGTTTTTTTGCAGACCCGGCAGCCATGCGCCGCCAGCAAAACGAATGGTTGCAGGATACCCCTGCAGTGGATTATGACGGCTTTGTTGATCAGCCGACCTATCATGCCATCGCCGGGGACGATGTTCATTATAACCAGCAGTTCTCAGGCAACCATTATGGCAGCATGGCATTGCCGCTTCCCCGAAAGAAACGCAAACGCTTATTTGGCTGGCGGCGGTTCTTGCCTGTCATTGCGATTGTGCTGTTGCTGCTAGCCGGTTTGTTTGCCTCCTATCAGTTTCTGCTTATGCCATGGCTGGAACAGCGGGCGCAGACCTCATCAGCTCCCCAGCCCATTATCTCAGCCTCCATCCTTGATGATATGGCTGCCCATACCATCGCGATTCCGGCACCGGAAGGGGCGCAAATCTATATCAAGGAATTGCGCAAGTCTTATATTGTCACCGGCGGTTACGCTACGCTGCAGGTAGCAGATTATTTTTGGTATGAGCTGATTGATAACCTGACCCAGCCCAGCATGGAGGTGGAACTGACCCCCTTTATCCGCACGTCCTCGGGTGAGCAAAAGCAAATGGATCCGGTGCGCTATACCATTGATATCCCGCTGTCACCCATTACCCTGATCAATCCGGATGTCACCTACCTTGAGGTCAGCACGCCGGTGTACAATATCCGGTTTCATGTGATGCAAAACAGCAAGGTGTTCATCAACGAGGAGGATTTTTCCTCCTTTGTGAACACTCAAAACGGCTATATCAGCTATAATGCCGCTGTACAGCCGGTAGGCAACAATGTGATCAACATCACGGTGCGCAGCCAGTATTACCGGGAGAATTCAGTGACCATCACCATTTACCGCGCCGTACAGGATATCCCGCTGGACCTGGCCAGCACTCTGGATGATGAGAGCTCCAGATCCACTATGACCATTCACGCCACAACGAGGGCCGGTGCCACCATCACTGTGCTCAGCCCTCATGAGAATCTGGACACCTCCCAACTGGGCAGCACCGGCGTGTTCAGCTTTGATGCGGTGTTTCCTAAAATCGGGATGAACACCGTGGAGATCCGTGCGGATTTCCCTGACAAGAACCCGACCACCGTCAAATACGACATTTACTATCTGCCAGACCCCGACATCTACACCAAGAAAGCCTGGGCGCTGGATTCCTGGGGGTATCCGGACTTGCTTGCCAACATGAATACCCGCGTCGCCAACACGCAGATCTATGTGTTCACTGGACCTGTGAGGGAGATTATCAGCAACAAGCCGCAGCTGGCCATCCTGGATGCGGCGGACAGCAGCGGAAATGAACGTCTGGTGCTTGTGGAGAACCAGACCAAGACCGAGTGGGTGTTAGGAGAGCGTTACCGGATTTACGCGGATGCCTATGGCGTGTATGGGAACATTCCGCGCCTGATTGCACGGTATACCTATCCGCCTAAGAAGTAATCCGGTTGGCGTGAGTTTATGAAACACCGGAAACGCTGAATCGCAGAAAATGATGGAAATGTTCTCAAATACTTGAACAAATTCAGGGATGATGGTAATATTAATATGTTGATTTTTTCTAGGGGGTTTTTCGAATGGCCGCTGTACAGATTGTATTCACCGTTTTGTTGCTGATTTCTTCGCTGGTTTTGATTATTTCTGTCCTGCTGCAGAAGGGCGATGCCGAGGGCGTTGGGGCCTTGACCGGCGGCAGCAACATGGACAGCTTTTTTGGCAAGAACAAGGCCAAGACAGCCGAAGGGCGCCTGGCCATGCTGACCAAGGCCAGTGCGATTGCATTCGTTGTGCTGGGCCTGGTAATGATTTTTATTTAATGAAAGCAGTATGCAAAGCTGGCGCAGTTGCGTCAGCTTTTATTTTTTGTTCAGGGCGGTAGCTGATGATACTTTTGGACGTAGCGCATGTGGCAAAGTCTTTTGGTACCGATAAGGTGCTCAAGGATGTCAGTTTGCGTGTCCAAAATGGCGAGCGCATCGGCCTGGTTGGCGTCAATGGCAGCGGGAAAACCACACTGCTGCGTATTTTGTCCGGCGAACTCAAGGCGGATGAGGGAATTATCAGCCTGGCGCGCGGCATCAAGCTGGGCTATATGACGCAGATGTTTCGACCGCGCCCCGGTGTCAGCGTGCTGGAGGAAGCACAAAGCGCCCTGGAGGACCTTCTGGGGCTGGAGGAGAGGCTGCGTACTCTGGAGCTGCGCATGGGCGAGTCGGATCACCAGGCGGAACTGCCCGCCATGATGGAGGAATATGCCCGGCTGACCGAACGCTATGAGCGTGGTGGAGGATACGAGGTCAACTCCCGCGTGCAGGGGGTGCTGGGCGGTCTGGGCTTTAGCCTGGAACAGCAAGCGCAGGAGGCGGCGACCTTGTCGGGCGGTGAACTGACGCGTCTGGGTCTGGCCAAGCTATTGCTGCAAAAGCCGGATTTGCTGCTGCTGGACGAGCCGACCAATCATCTGGATATGGCGATGCTTTCCTGGCTGGAAAATTACCTCAGGGAATATACAGGGGCTGTCATTCTGGTCTCCCATGACCGCTACTTCCTCAATGCCGTGTGTACCGGTATTTGCGAGCTGCTTTTTGGTGAGACTGAGCAATATGCCGGCAACTATAGTGTTTACATGAAGCAGCGTGATGAGCGTTTTGCTGCGCGCAACAAGGCATATCAGCTGCAGCAAAAGGAAATCATGCGCCAGCGGGCGATCATTGAACGTTTCCGAAGCTTTAACCGCGAGAAGTCTGTCCGCGCAGCGGAAAGCCGGGAAAAGGCTCTTGAGCGCATGGAGTTGCTGGACCGCCCTGAGGAAGAGAAGCAGGTAGCTTTCCGCTTTGAAGCCAGGCGCCTGCTGGGCGATATCGCCCTTGAAGCGCAAAATCTGAGCAAATCCTTTGGCGACAGGGTGGTTTTTGAGGATTTGTCTTTGCTGATTCGTGGTGGCGACCGCGTTGCGATCATCGGTCCCAATGGCGTTGGCAAGACCACGCTTTTACGTTGCCTGATCGGCCTGGAACCTGTTGATCGCGGCAAGGTCAGCTTTGCTGCGCGGGCGCAGATCGGTTACTATGACCAGCGCCAGCAGGGCTTGCACGATGAAAAGGATGTTCTCAATGAGGTGTGGGATGAGTTTCCTTTGCTCAACCAAAGCCAAATCCGCGGAGCGCTGAGCTTGTTCCTGTTTCGGGGGGATGATGTGTTTACGCCGGTTGGCCTGCTCTCCGGTGGAGAGCGCGCCCGGGTCAACCTGGCCAAGCTGATGCTTCGCCGGGACAATTTTCTGGTATTGGACGAGCCTACCAACCACCTGGACGCGGATAGCAGGGAAGCCTTTGAGCAGGCGTTGGAAGACTATGAAGGCACCATCCTGGCGGTCTCGCACGACCGTTACTTCATCAACCGTTTTGCTGACCGCATCCTGGTACTGGATGACAAAAGCCTGACTGCTTATGAGGGCAACTATGACGACTACCAGGCGGCTCTCCAGCGGATGATGTCTCCTGAGGACGTTGAGAGCGGCCCCGTAAAAACCAGGACGGAGCTGGCAAAAGAGCGCCGTGCCGACCGGCTGCTGGAGGAGGAGCGCAAGTCGCTCATGCTGGCCGTGCAGCAAGCGGAGCTTGCCGTTCACCAGGCTGAGGCTGAGTTGAAGGAGGCGGTCAATCGCCAGGCAGATCCGGAAATCTACACCAATCCCGACAAGGCGGCGGCTCAGGCTGTCTTGTGCAAACGCCTCGAAGAAAAGCTGGAACGCCTGTTTGCCAGATGGGACCGGGCTGAACAGGCATTGAACAATGCTTGTCAACAGCCGGAGAACCACTGAAAGCAGGCCTCAGGCTGAACAGGCGCGCGCTGATTTTGAAGATGTTCATTGTTTTCTTGCTGTATATGTGATGCAATTCATATCAATTGGCGCCTGGCACTCTTGACAATCGCCGCTGGAACGGGTAGTATGCAGACAATTATTTGAAGGAGGGATTAGGATGCGCCAGATGATGATGCGAATGCCCATGATGTGCGTGATTCCAGTCCCGTGCTTCTAAGTATGCGCAGATTTTAGGCTAAGTTGCCAATCAAGCCCGCTTGCTGAAGTGCGAAGCGGGCTTTTTATGTAAGGAGGGTCTTAGTGTCTCAGCAGGTACTTATCGCGGTAAACGGCTTGTCCAAAGTTTTTCAGGATGCGGAAAACCGCGTGATTGCGCTGAATGACATCAACCTTCAGATACTGGAAGGTCAGATTTACGGCATCGTCGGTATGTCCGGCGCCGGGAAATCCACCTTGATTCGCTGCATCAACCGTCTGGACACCCCCAACCGGGGACAGATACTGTACCGTGGCCAGGACATCCTGACCATGGACCGAAAGACCTTGTTAAAGACCCGGCGCAAAATCGGCATGATCTTCCAGCAGTTCAACCTGTTCATGCAGCGCACGGTTTCCCGCAACATTCGCTACCCCATGGAAATCGCAGGCGTGCCCAAAAAGCAGGCTGACCGGCGGGTGTGTGAGCTGCTGGAGATTGTAGGTTTGGAGGACAAGGCAGACGCCTATCCTGCCCAGTTGTCCGGCGGCCAGCGCCAGCGCGTGGGCATCGCCAGGGCATTGGCCAGCAATCCGGATGTGCTGTTGTGCGATGAAGCCACCAGCGCCCTTGATCCGATGACCACCCAGGCCATCCTCAGCCTGCTGCAGGACATCAATCGCCGGCTGGGCATCACCATCCTGCTGATTACCCATGAAATGGCGGTCATCCGGCAAATATGCCACCGCGTAGCCATTCTGGACGGCGGGCAGGTGGCTGAGGAAGGCGAAGTGGATCAGGTTTTCCTCAACACCAAGTCGGAGGCGGGCAAGCGGCTGTTTGGCGTGTTGCCGGAAAGTGAGCAGGAGGATCCGGATGTGCCCTCTTTGCGCATCGTGTTTGACGGCGCTGCCGCCGAGCGGCCCATTATCTCGCGCCTGTCTCAGGAAACCGGTGTGGCTGTCAATATCCTCAGTGCCAACATGAACCATCTGCAGGGAAAAATGTATGGTCAGATGATCATTCAGAAACCCGTTTCGGAAGATGAGAACAAGACTGTAATCAGTTTCCTAAAACAAGAGGGGCTTACAGTCAGGGAGGTGAATACACTATGAGCTGGGACCAGATCTGGCCCTTGATCCTGCAAGGGTTATGGGAAACACTGTACATGACAATCCCTTCAACCGTTCTGTCCTATCTCGTTGGTATGCCCCTGGGTATCTTGCTGGTGGTCACCGCACGCGACGGCATCCGTCCGATGCCAAGGTTCAATTCAGCTCTGGGCGTTGTCATCAACTTCCTGCGCTCGATTCCCTTCATCATCCTGCTGGTGCTGCTTTTCCCGGTTACCCGGGCGGTCATGGGAAAGGCGATCGGCACAAAGGCCATCATCTTTCCTCTGGTCGTCAGCGCTTTTCCTTATGTGGCCCGGATGGTGGAAGGCGCGGTGCGCGAGGTAGACCGAGGTGCCATTGAGGCAGCGCAGTCCATGGGCTCCACCGACTGGCAGGTGATTGTCAAGGTGATGATTCCCGAAGCGCTTCCGGCCTTGCTGAACGGCGCAGCTATCTGCATGGTCACCATCCTGGGATACACTGCCATGGCCAGTGCAGCGGGCGGCGGCGGACTGGGCGCGATCGCCATCACCAAGGGGCTGAACATCCGAAAGTACGAAATCATGTATGCAGCAAGTCTGACCCTGGTTGCCCTGGTGCAGATCATGACCCTCTTTGGCAGCCGTGTCAGCAAAAAGGCTGATCACCGTATCAAATAAATCTTTATAAAGAAAGGAAAATCCCATGAAAAAATTGTTTGTTGTCCTGCTTATCCTGGTTCTTACCCTTGGCAGCCTGGTTACTTTTGCGGAAGAACAGGTCATCCGCATCGCCGCTTCGGCCAACCCGCACGAGATTCTGCTTAACTTTGTCAAGGACGACCTCAAGGCCCTGGGCTATGATCTGCAGGTGACCTGGGTGGATGGCTATGTGCTGCAAAACCCCGCCACCTCCGCAGGCGAATATGAGGCCAACTTTTTCCAGCACCGCCCCTATCTGAACAATTACAACGAAACCGTGGACGAAGCCGGAAAGCTGGTCGCCGTCATCCCGGTGCATTATGAGCCTTTTGGCATCTATGCAGGCACCAAGAAGTCCCTGGACGAGCTGGTGGACGGCGACAGCATCGCTGTGCCCAATGACCCTTCCAACGAGACACGCGCACTGCTGCTGCTGCAGGACGCCGGGTTGATTGTCCTGCCTGAGGGCACCGATGGCAACAGCACGGTTACCAAACTGGACGTCAAGCCCGGCAAGGTGAAGATCGAAATTGTTGAGGTGGATGCCGAGCGTCTGCCCGCAACCCTGGAAGATGTGGCTTTTGCGGTCATCAACGGCAATTACGCCATCCCCGCCGGCCTGTACCCAACGCGTGACGCTGTGCTGCTGGAGAGCACGGAGAGTGAAGCGGCTGTCACCTATACCAACTATGTTGTGGTACGCGCTGACAATGTGGACGCTCCCTTTGTCGAGGCTTTGCGGCAGGTGCTGCATTCCGACAAAGTGCGTGACTTCCTGCTGACCAATGAAGAATTCAAGGGCGGTGTCGTGCCCAATTTTGAAGCCGCACCGGCTGAGTAATTCTCAACCACTCATTAGAGCCGCAGGAATTTATCCTGCGGCTTTTGTGCATGGAGAGCTGTGCGACACTGTTTGAGATACTTATTTATAATTGGTTTTTCGCGTCAATGTTCTCCGCTTTGGCTGGCGGAAACACAGACATTTTGAATTTGGCGTATGAGTTCGGCTTCGATATCTTTCATCGCCTGCAGGGCCTTGCACAGAAGTTCATCCAGCGTCCAGCCAAGCATTTGGGCGCCCTGTGAAATGGTGTCCCGTGAACATCCCGCGGCAAAGGACTTGTCCTTGAACTTCTTTTTGATGGACTTGAGCTCCATATCCTGCACTGATTTGGAAGGTCGCATCAGCGCTGCGGCGCCAATCAGGCCGGTCAGCTCATCAACAGCATACAGCACCTTTTCCATTTGATGCTCCGGCTTGGGGCTGCCGGCGCATATGCCATAACCATGGGAGGTGACGCTGTGGATAAAATTCTCATCAAATCCGGCGTCCTTCAAGATGCCCGGCGCCACCGCGCAGTGCTGGTCGGGATAGCTGCCAAAATCGATATCGTGCAGCAGGCCGACCATTTCCCAGTGCGCCTGTTCATCGCCATATCCCTGAGCCTGTGCGAACCAGCCCATCACCTGCTCCACTGTCAGGGCGTGCTGGATATGAAAGGCTTGCGTGTTATAATGCTTGAGCAGGCTGATGGCTTGATCTCTGTTCATAATGGCCTCCGGAAGATTACTGGGATTAAGGTACCATGGTCAGGGACACAGTTCAAGATGCGACATGCATCTGCCTTGTACTCGGTACAGTTCACTTGACATGGCGGTGCAAGATGCACAATAATGGCGCGAAGAAACAAAAGGGGCAGATGATGGTGAAACGGGCATTTCTGGCTGAGCATGAGGGCGTGGTGGTTCGGGGCAAGCAGCTTGGGCGCGCTTTGGGTGTGCCGACAGCAAATATCCTCTATCAGCCTGGCGAGACAGGGCTGCCCGATGGTGTGTATGTAGGGGATCTTGTTCTGATGGACCAGGGTGATCGCGCGGTACAGGGGGTGCTCAACCAGGGCAGGCATCCCACTGTACCGGGCGGCTTGCCGTCAATCGAAATCCATCTGTTTGACTTTGATGAGGTGCTCTATGGCCAGCGGGTGCGTGTGCGCTATCTGTCATTCATCCGGCCGGAGGCTGCTTTTGAGTCAAAGGAAGCCATGCGCCTGGCGGTAATGGAGGATATCCGCACTGCCCGGCAATGGTTTTTGGACCATCAGAACAAACGCTGAGCCACTGAGTACACCCGCTGCATCTGCGCCGCTTTCTCACTGTCTGCGGTGGTGATGAACTCCACAGCACCCGTTGAACCGGGTAAGGCCAACAGATCCGCTTCTGCCAGGCGCCGGCCCAGCTGGCGGGTAACGCCACGGTTGCTGTCAAATATCCTTGTACCCGCCGGCAGGCGGGCTTTGATTTGCTCCCGCAGGAAAAGATAATGGGTACAGCCCAGAACAACGGCTGAAATGCGTTCGTTATGATACGGCGCGAACAGTAAATCCAGGTAGTTGTCAAGCGCCGCGCTCTGGAACTCTTCGCGTTCAACAAAATCCATCAACCCCGGACAGGGCAGTTTTTGCGCATGCTGCCCGAAGCGCTCAAACAGGGCATTGAATTTGGCGCTGTGCAAGGTCACAGGGGTGGCCATGACTAAAATCAAGCCGCCCTGCCATTCATCGGCTGCCGGTTTGAGGGCGGGTTCCAGACCGATGATTGGAAAGGTGTAGCGCTCGCGCAAGGCGGAGATCGCCGCGCCGGTTGCGGTGTTGCAGGCAACTACCAGGGCTTTGATACCACGGGAATCCAACAGCGAAACAGCGTCAAGGCTCAGCCTGATGACCTCATCAGCTGTACGGGTGCCATATGGCGCATTGGCGCTGTCTCCCAGATAAATGAAACGTTCATTTGGAAACTGACGAACAGCAGCGGCCAACAGGCTCAGCCCGCCCAAACCGCTGTCAAAAAAACCGATCGCTTGTTGCCTGCACATGAAACCCTCCCTGTTGATTATATCATAGACGCGCGCATAGACTCGGGATTTTGAATGAAAACCCCGGTATTCCGTAGTGCCTCAAGTCAATATGAGCGCGAAAGTTGTAATGATGCCTCACATAAATTAAGCGCGAAAGCGAAGTGGGGAGCGCAGGAAATTTCTTTGGGGATGGATAGGGAGAGGCCGCCA
>Ga0255341_1000735_pt1 | contig 51502 bp, 44 predicted proteins | sample wastewater_treat_8_FD_192418 | JGI IMG/M metagenome (GOLD analysis project Ga0255341, IMG submission 192418) | Wastewater microbial communities from Lulu Island WWTP, Vancouver, Canada - plant12 | ecosystem: Engineered > WWTP > Wastewater > Unclassified | place: Canada: Vancouver, British... | reverse complement strand
GCCAAATATTTTGATACGGATACTGATTGTTATTAATAATCTCCAGCGTAACATCATATTGTTCGTTCGAATCAACGGAAAACGAGTCGAACAGAAAATCAAATGCAGTTTGCTTATTCCAATGGCTATTTTTAACCGGCTGGAAACGGTAATAAACCTCTCCCTCGTTGCACGAAGTTAGGAAAGCAAAAACGATAAAAAAACCAACAAACAGTTTATTCCTCATTGCGTTTTGGCGGCCGCCCTCCCCTATTTCTATTATCAGGTCTATTTCTTTTCGATTTTCTTCTTCTCGGAGAGTTTCCACTCTCCTTTTTATCGAAACGGGTAATACTTTGGTCTACGAGCAAGTCGTTTTGCATAGTGTTATCACTTGCTTCAACAACCTCAACATCAGATGCTAACTTAGATGGTTTCTTTCCTTTTTTGTTCAATTCGATGATGTGGAATACACGGTCTTTCGATATTGTTTCCAAATTTACCGGATTATTCTTATCGGTGGAATAGGTAATTTGACCGGATAATATATCGGTTTTGAAGTGAAAATAATCGCAGTCTTTAGTTTGCAAAACAATCTCGCGCGATGGCAGCTTCCGGTTTGCTTCCACGTAAGCATCCACTTCGTAATTCATGCAACACTTCAGTTTCCCGCACTGTCCGGCAAGTTTTTGAGGATTGAAAGAAACATCCTGATATCGGGCTGCCGATGTGGATACCGATACAAAGTTCGACATCCAACTACTGCAACACAATTCGCGTCCACACGGCCCAACGCCTCCTATCCTTCCGGCTTCCTGGCGTGCGCCAATCTGCTTCATCTCAATTTTCACCCGAAATTCTGCCGCAAAATCCTTAATTAATTGGCGAAAGTCAACACGCTCATCGGCGATGTAGTAAAATATCGCTTTATTCCCGTCGCCCTGATATTCAACATCGCCTATTTTCATATTCAAACCCAAGTTTTCGGCTATTTCCCGTGCGCGAATCATGGTAGGTTGTTCTTTGGCTTTCGCCAACTCATACTTTTCCATATCGGTGTGGCGCACCGTGCGATAAACCCGTCGCGGCCCGCCGTTGAAATCTTCCCTGTAATTGTTTTTGCGCATCTGCACCTCTACTAATTTTCCGGTAAGTGTCACCGTTCCGATATCGTGGCCGGGAGACGCTTCAACGGCAACAACATCGCCTTTCTTCAACTCAATATTGTTACTGTTTAAGTAGTATCCTTTGCGGGTGTTCTTAAATTGCACTTCTACCATGTTGGTCATATCCTGCATTTCGGGAAAGTCGTGCAGCCAGTCGTAAACATGAAGTTTGGTAGAGTGTTTGGGGCATCCCTTGCAAGAACCATTATTTCGCACAGTGGTTATTTGTTCGGGTATAATCTCCGCTAATTTATCTGATAATTTTTCTCTGTTCATAATATATACATTGATATTCACACATTTGTGTGCTTGTTGAAATCAGACGCGATAAATCGCGTCTCTACTGTTTCAATAACATCGTTCCTTTCAGGCACAAATCTAAAAATATAATTTTGGCGTTGCCGTTTTGCTCAATTTGCCGGTAGGCAAGCTGAAACTCGTCGTTGAACTGCTGAATATTTTTCTCGTTGATAAACGGCGCGAAACGCTCACCAAACGTCTGTTCCTCTCCGTTGAGGTATATCATCGCGGGTTCGTTGAGATTGCTGATGAAAAACTCCCGAAACAGGCGCAAACAATACAACAAATAGCTTTTCTGCATTTCCCGCCCGATGGAAGCTATTTCGGCGGCAACTGATTTTATCACTTTTATGTTTCGCGACACCGACGAACGCATCATTTCCTTAAACAACGAAAAGAAATACTTGTCGTCATCTGCCGATTGAATGATGCTGATTGCTTTGGAATAACTTCCGTTGGCAATGTGCGCCACCGATTTAGCATCTTCCTCCTGCAAACCGTAAACCAACTGAATGGACTCCGCCATCTCATCGTGTTCAATAGCACGAATACTTAACGGCTGGCAACGCGACTGAATGGTAGGCAACACATTTTCCAAGTCTTCCGACACTAAAAGAAAGACAGTGCTTTCGGGCGGTTCTTCAATCATTTTTAACAACTTGTTTGCGCAGGCGTCGTGCATTTTTTCGGGCAGCCACACAATCATTATCTTGTAGGGAGCTTCGTAAACTTTTAGGTTCAGTTTGCGGATGATTTCGTCGCTTTCCTTCGCGTAGATAATGCCTTGTGCATTTTCGGCGTTGATGAAATTCAACCAGTCGTTCAGGTTAAAATATGCGTTTCCGTTCAAAAATTCGCGCCATTCGGGCAAGTATTCATCGCTCACTTTCGATTTCACCACCGGAAACACGAAGTGTAAATCGGGGTGCATCAGTTTGTCGAACTTGTGGCACGACGGGCAGTTTCCACAAGAATCTTCCGCACCTTTGTTTTCGCAATTCAGGTATCGTGCGTAAGCAATTGCCAACGGCAATTTTCCTACTCCTTCGGGTCCGTAGAACATGCGGGCGTGTGGAATAAAACCCCGCTGCACGGAATCGATGAGATGTTTTTTTACATCGTGAAGCCCTATAATGTTGCGAAAATACATATACGCTTAGTCCTATTTTTGCAAAAGTAGTGAAAAAGAGCGAAACTGAAAAGCCTCTCAAAAAGTAGTTATTTTTAAGGACTTTAATACACCTCCCTGGCCACCCGATAAATACTTTCGGTTGCCCCCAAAGCATAATAATGAATACCGGGAACATTGTGCCGCATCAATTCCTTGCTTTGCAAAAGGCACCACTCCACTCCTACTTCAACGGCATCGGTATCGGTTTTGCATTTGCGGAGTTCGCGCGCCAGGTCTTCGGGTATTTCGGTTCTGAAGACTTTCGGAAGTATATTCAACTGGTTTCTCAGGTGGATGGGTTTAATACCGGGCACAATAGGAATGGTTATACCTTCGGCACGGCATCGTTCAACGAAATCGAAATATTTTTGATTATCAAAAAACATCTGCGTTACTAAATAATCGGCGCCGTTATCGGCCTTCATTTTGGTATAAAAAATCTCCGATTCCATATTCGGCGACTCCTCGTGTTTTTCGGGATAACACGCCATTCCGTACGTAAATGGGGTTTCGGGCGCCGAAATAGCAGAGCCGTCGAGAGCAATGCCCTTATTGAAATTATTCACTTGCTCCTGCAAGCCGGAGGCATACGTATGGCAATCCATTTTCCGCTGTTCGACGTCGAGTTTTTTTGTATCGCCTCGAAGCAACAGCAAATCGGTAACGCCTAAGAAAGCCAAATCAATAAGCGCATATTCGGTTTCTTCTTTCGAAAAGCCTTGTGAAATAATGTGCGGAACAGCCCTGATTCCGTATTTATTTTGAATGGCCGCTGCAATCGCTACCGATCCCGGTCGCCGGCGCACGTTCACTTTTCGAATAACACCATCTTTGTCTTCCTTGTAAATATTTTCGCTGTGGTGCGTAGTTATATTTATGTATTTCGGGCCAAACTCTTTCAACCGGTCAATAGTATTGAAAACCTGATTGATACTGTTTCCCCTCAACGGTGGCAGTAGTTCAAAAGAAAATACCGGTTTTTTAGTTTCAAGTATAAGTTCTGAAATATTCATTGTAAACGTTTGCTATTAAAAACACTCGGTCGTGTTTCTTTTACTTAAATATCGCCCTCACAATATCCATTCCGTTGGCATATAACACTAACCCAATTAACAAGATCATACCTGCAATCTGGGTGTATTCCATAAATTTATCGCTAGGTTTTCTTCCCGAAATCACCTCAAAGAGAAGGAAAAGTACGTGTCCGCCATCCAATCCCGGGATAGGAAGAATATTCATAAATGCTAAAATAACCGAAAGAAACGCAGTCATCATCCAGAAAGCATACCAGCTCCATTTCGCCGGAAAAAGATTGCCGATAGTACCGAAACCACCCAACGACGATGCTCCTTCTTTGGTGAAAATATGCTTAAATTGCCCCACATACCCTTTCAGCGTGCGTATTCCGTACTTTATTCCTGCCGGGAAAGAAGCGAAAAACGAATAATGGTCGGTAACCAAATACGATTGAATATTGAATCCTAAAATTGCAGTGGTATCTAGCTGAGCCGAAACGGTTTGAAGTACACCATTCCGATAGAAATCGACTGATATTTGTTGGCCTTTATTTTTTTGAAGTTCGTTTCTGAATTCCATAAAAGTGGGCGTTGCCACACCGTTCACGCTAACCAGACTATCTCCTTTAGCAAGCCCCATTTTTTCAGCTTCGGAACCTTTTTGTACTTTGTCCACCACCGTTGGTACATCGTCTTTATATCCGGCAAAGCCTTTTTTATCGCGCATAAGCTGTTGAACAAAATCGGCAGGTATCTGAATATTTACTTCCTGTCCGTTTCTCAACACTGTAACTGTTTTGGCATTGATAGTATGAGTGGCAAAGTTATCAATAACTCCACCACGATCAATAATTTCCTTGCCATCGGCATATAAAAGAATATCACCGTCTCTGAATCCGGCTCTCTCGGCAGTTTCACTATATTCCATCCCCGATTTCACGTTACTCATCGGGATGTACGAATCACCCCACTTGAAAACCATCATCCAGAAAATAATAAATGCCAGAATTATATTGAACAAAACACCGCCAATCATCACTAAAAGCCTTTGCCAAGTGGGTTTCGCACGAAATTCCCATGGCTGAACAGGTTGAGCCATTTGTTCCTTGTCCATCGATTCGTCGATCATCCCCGAAATTTTCACATAACCGCCCAGCGGTAACCATCCGATACCATATTCCGTTTCGCTATTTTTGGGCTTATATCTGAACAAGGCAAACCAAGGATCGAAGAAAAGATAGAATTTTTCTACTCGGATTTTGAAGATTCGTGCAAAAATAAAATGTCCAAATTCATGAATAATAACAAGAATAGATAAACTCAGTATCAGTTGTAACGCTTTAATTAAAAAAGTCTCCATTTATAGGATTGTTAGATGTTTATTATTTGGTGTTTGATGTTGTTAGCGCAATTTTTCGCGCTTCTGAATCGGTTTGTATATAATCGTCCAACGAAGGATGCTGGATAAAAACAGTTTTTGTCATTGTTTGTTCAATCAGGTCGCTCATTTGCAGAAAACCGATTTTTTCCTGTAAAAAAAGTTCCACCGCTATTTCGTTGGCAGCATTCATGATGCAAGGCATATTTCCGCCTTTTTCAATCGCCTGATAAGCTAATCCCGGGTTGCGAAACTTTCCGGTATCGGGCTTTTCGAACGTGAGTGTTGAAAGTTCAAAGAAATCCACCGGTTTTATATCCGACGAAATCCTCTCGGGATACGAAAAAGCGTACTGAATGGGCATCCGCATATCAGGCAAACTAAGTTGTGCTATCACTGACTTGTCCTTGAACTGAACCATAGAATGAATAATGGATTGCGGATGCACGATAATCTCAATCTGAGAAGGATTTACATCGAAAAGCCATTTTGCTTCAATCATTTCCAAGCCTTTGTTCATCAACGTGGAAGAATCGATAGTAACTTTCGATCCCATATTCCAGTTGGGATGATTGAGCGCCTGTTTTTTGGTTACTTCCTGTAATTGTTTCATCGAAAAATTTCGGAACGGTCCACCCGATGCAGTAAGTAAAATTTTCTCGATTTCGTTGTTCCCTTCACCGTTCAGGCACTGAAAAACGGCCGAATGTTCCGAATCGACCGGCAAAATCGGCGTGCGGTTTTCAAATGCAAGTCCGGTAATTAACTCACCAGCAATAACCAATGTTTCCTTGTTTGCTAACGCAATGGTTTTTCCTGCTTTTATGGCCGAAATTGTCGGTTTTAATCCGGCAAAGCCTACCATAGCCGTCAACACAATATCGATTTCGGCATCCTGCACTACCTGTTCAATGGCATCTGTTCCAGCCCACACTTTCACAGGTAAATCGGCAAGTGCTTCTTTCAAGCCCTTGTATTTGGTTTCATTAGCAATAATCACCACTTCAGGGTTAAATTGATAAGCCTGCTCGATCAACTTATCCACCTGATTATTAGCTACCAAGGCATACGCCTCGAAACGTTCGGGATGCCGTGAAATAACATCCAGCGCCTGCGTTCCGATAGACCCTGTGGAGCCCAAAATAGCTATTTTTCGCTTTTGATGATTCATTAAGTGTAGTAATTGCAAACAAATGTGCAAAGATAAAAAAAAACGAGCACCCTTACAATCTAAAAAGAGCGTGAAATACAATTAATGATAAAATTGGGCGATTTTCTCCAGCAATTCATCAATGTTTTTTGCTTTCAACGTCCGATTTTTCGTATGAATTATCCAAATGTTCCGTTCATCATCCATTGAAACAGTTAACGGAGCCTCAGGAGAAATGCGATAACCTTTTCGCGATAACGCTTTTGTTGTCCAACGCGCCATCAGACTGTTAGGATTATTAACCTGTGTAGCAATATGTTTGTCGAGCAGTTTTCTCACTACAAAACTGCCGTATTCCTTGTCGAAATCGTAAGAATTATGTGCAAAAACACTATCGAAAATACCTTGCAAAACCATATCTTCAGGGGTTCCTATTTTTACGCCGTTCAATTTTTCCATCAACCAGATTTTATCCGCTACCTGCATGGCTGTTTCCAGTTCGTGAGTGGAAATAAATATGGTTTTCCCTGTTTCACGCGCTAATTTTTGCAACAGCAATAAAATGCTGATTCTATTCGGTAAATCGAGATGTGAAGTGGGTTCATCAAGTAAAATAATTGGTGTATTTTGCGCTAGGGCACGTGCGATAAAAACACGCTGCCTTTCACCATCGGACAGTTCGTGAATATTGCGGTTTTCGAAACCCTGTAAGTTGGTCATTTCGATGGATTCGGCGATGATTTTTTCATCGTCAGCCGATAGGCTGCCCAACCAGCCGGTGTAAGGATCGCGACCAATAGAGATAAGTTCTTTCACGTTAAAAGCGGCTACCGAACGCTGATTAGTAAGGACAATGGATATGAGTTGCGCCCGTTCTTTGGGTGTTTTCTCCAAAATATCTTCACCGTTGATGATGATTTCACCAGAATAAATAGGCTGTAAGCAAGCCATAGAACGCAACAACGTGGATTTTCCACAACCGTTTTTACCGATAAGCGCAATCAACTCACCCTTGTCTGCCGAAAGGCTTAGGTCTTTTTGAACGATTTTCGGTTCCTTTTTGGAAGGATATCCGATACTTACGTTTGTGAGTTGGAAAAACATGTGAATTGTGAGTTGGGATTTCGTAACTTGAAATAAGTAGATGCGATGCATCGCTCTACTATTATAGTTCAACCAGTCCTTCCGGTAAATTCATATGGATTATTTTCTTATCGGTGTTGATTTCGACGATAAAATCTTCTGTTGCCGGAATCAGTAGTTCCGTTTCCGATTTTTTCACGACAAAAAGAACATTCAAGGTTGCAGAATCAACACTTTCAATAAGGCCTAAATTTCGCAAATACTGATCGAAAACAGTGTAACCGATAAAAAAATTCCAATCTAATTTTTCGTCGTGTGAATTTTCCGAAACCTGTTTGCGAAGCAAGAAAACATGCAGGTTGGCAAATTGGGCAGCACGGGTTTCATCGTCTATATCTTCGAATTTTACGCGGGCGCCGGTATCGGTGATGAAAGTGATTTCCTCGATAAGAAAAGGAACAAAAATGCCGTCAATATCTAGGAAATAAAATTCGGTATCAATATCGGCGTACGCCGGCTTATCGAAAACGAGCGAAATCTCACCTTTAATTCCGTAAGATTTCTGCAATTTCCCGATTTTGATGATTTCGTCCTTAGTTATCATTCGTTATTTTCGCCGTTGCGACTTTATCGTTTTCAACCTACGCCTGGAAGCCGTATTTTTCACATCCGCGATGGAGTAATTTTCATTATCTAATTGAATCTTTCTACCGGAAAGTTCGTATAAATCCGCAATAATTTTTTCATCATTAACATCTTTGTTCCACTGCATATAAGACTTTTTCATTTGCGCAGTGAGCTGAGCAATAAGAAAATCCTTCTTCTCTCCATCTTCCATATCGGCAGCAATAACAATCATCTTTTCCAGCAATTTCCCATAATGCCTGTATTTCATTGTCGGGCGACTGTAATTCAGTTTTCCGGGTGAAGTATTTAATTCTTCTTTCGTCACCACTTCATAGGGATAGTCGATATCGAGTTTGAAATCGGACATAATGGCCAGGTGATCCCACAAAATATGCTTAAAATCATTCACATCGCGCAAATGCGGAAACATATTTCCCATAATATCTACCACAGCATAAGCGCATTTCTTGCGTTCTTCCTTGTCCTCAAGCATCACGCAATGATCTACCATATTCTGTATGTTTCTCCCATATTCGGGCAAAACCAGTTTTTTCTTCTGAGTGTTGTATATCATATTCAAAATTTATAAGCTAAACCTATGCCCAAAATCTGACGAAACTGTACACGCGGGCCACGTGAAACTCCATTTTCGTCGATGTAATCCACATCATCGTCGTAACGTAATGTAGCGTTGAAAGTGGAACTCAGATATTTGTTAATCTTCATACTTAATAGAACGTCCCAATCCACATCAATGTTCCCGAAACTGTTATTATAAGCCGTAAAAAAATCGGCCTTTGAAATCAAGTCCACATTTTCCATAATTTGCAGTTTATATACTGTTTTCAGGTACGATCCGAGCTCGCCTTTAAAACGTTTTTCGGCTTCAACTCCAAACATTCCGGCTTTTGAAAATTCATCATCGAGAACCCACGTAAATTTCGCAGCCAAAGGCGAATAGTAAAGTGAGAAATTATTGTTCGGCTTATAATCCAAACCGAGAGATAGCGTACCGTAACCGGGCGCCATAAAATTAGAGATTCGCTTGATAGGAGTTACTGCATAATTATAACCTTCGGCAAATTGAGTTTTGAAATCGAAAAGGCCGGTATAAAATAGCTTTTCTTTAGCTTGATAACCCAGTTTTGAGGCGAAATCGATTTTATCGGTGCTTTTTCTAACTCCGGTAGATGCCGTACGAGCTAATCCGTAATCTAAAGCGAGATTGTTTTCCCATGCCCATTTCCCAGATTTATAAAGTAAAGTTCCATTAAGATAAGCGTTTCCGGCAAGCGAATTTTCGCCTCCACCCGCCCAGTTTTTAAGCGATGTTTGCGAAAAATTAATACCTGTAACACCGTCTAATTTCCATTTAGGTTCTACTTTTATAGTGTCTTCGGTTGTCTGAGAATAAACAAATGTTGCCACGGTAACAAATGCAATAACGAGTAAAAATACTTTTTTCATAAATTTTGATTTTTAATTATCTGATCTTAAGCACATCGCCTTCCTCGGGGACATACTCGTAACTTTTTTTGTTTAATCGATATAAATTTCGAAGCTGAATGCCATATTTCTGCGAAATGCTATACATGGATTCACCTATTTGCACCACGTGTTCGTAATAAGGTTGGTCGGCTCTCGGTTTTTTCTTTTGAAAATAAACGATATCACCTTCGCTCAACGGAAAACCTTCGGAAACTTCGTTGAATTTTAGCAAGTCTTTTTCCTTGAAGCCGAATTCGTTGGCGATTCCCGCGAAAGTGTCGCCGTTTACGGCAATCACATAAACCAATCCGTGAGTTTTGTACGGTTGGTGCGTCCAGTTTGCTTGCGCAATTTCCTGTTTTTTAGCCTGTTCACGTTGTCGACGGGTAACACCACGTCGATAATTCTTGTTATCGAACCGATACAGTTCGTAATCTTCAATCAGTTTAATGAGTTTGTTGGCATAAGCCCTGTCGGTAGCGTATCCTGTTTTCTGCAATCCGCGCGCCCAACTTTTGTAATCAGTAATCGACAAGTTGAACAACTCACGGTATCGGCTTCCGGTCGTCAAAAATTCCGAATGGTCGTCGTAGGAATCTTCCACGCGGCGGTATTTCCGAAAACAATCGTTTGGCGTATCATCGGCAGCATAAACCGATTCTCCACGCCAGTCGCGATGACATTTTATCCCAAAATGATTATTGGAACGCCGTGCCAAATCGCTCATTCCCGCTCCCGATTCCAAAATTCCCTGTGCGAGTTTGATAGACGCCGGAATTTTATAATCATTCATGTGTTTGACCGCAATACCGGAGTACTTATCAATGTAATCTTCGTAAACTTTCAACCGGCTTTGCCCCAAAGCTGAATTTGGAACAAATAAACAAATCAAAAAGAGCGAAAGAACTGAAATATATCTATATTTGCAATGAAAACTCATTAAAGAAAGTAATTTATCCTATTTCAATCAAATAAAATGAAAGAAATAAATTTAACCACAAAGATAAGCGTTTATCTTTTAGATGAATGTACCGAAACGGAAAAAAAACTAATTGAGGAAGCAAAACGAGCCACAAAAAACGCGTATGCACGTTATTCGAATTTCAAGGTCGGAGCAGCCCTACTGCTTGAAAATGGAAAAATCATAACCGGTAACAATCAAGAAAATGCTGCATATCCATCGGGATTATGCGCCGAACGTACAGCTATTTTCTTTGCAAACGCCAATTATCCCGACGAAAAAATCGTTGCCATAGCCATTGCAGCCTACAATAACGGGAAATTTACCAAAGATGTAATAACGCCTTGCGGCGCCTGTCGACAAGTACTTTTGGAAGTGGAAAACCGGCACAAAACTCCCATGAGAATATTGATGTACAGCAAAGAAGGAGTTTATGCCGTTAACAGCATTAAAGATTTACTGCCGTTGAGTTTTGGGGATAACATGTTGAAATAATTTCGAATTCACAATTTACTCCACTAACTATTTCGGCGAAGTTCGCACCTTGCATCCACATAAAGCTAAAAGCGTGAATAATGCAAGTCAAGACTTTTAGGTTTTATTTTATCTTTCCGCCATCGATTTTATCTCTGCGTTAAATTCTCCCTGCTTCAACAAGTCGTCTAACGAAATATGCATCCGGTATCGCCAGTAATGTTCGGGATTTGCCGGAACATTTATCCGTTCTTCAGCGGGATTCTCGCGAGAAAGCTCTCCCGAAACCGACATCCAATCCTGCCAAGGTAAAATCACCCACATCGCTGATGAATCAAGATGTTTCTGCACAATCTGGCGACATAATTCGGGCGAACATTCATCCGGAGCTTCACATTCACGATGAAGGATTTCGTTGTAATATTTTTGGATAATTTCCTTATTTTCCATCCACCAAAGCCTTATCGGCGACATGTCGTGAGTTGACGTGGTAGCTACCGAAAAGTATGGTAATGCATCGAGATCGGAAAACGATACATTTGAATTTTTCGGCATCCGCTGAATTTCCAGACTCAAGATTTGCAACTCGTCCATTACCGAATGCACACAATCCGGAACCATTCCCAAATCTTCCCCGCAAACTAACATCGAAGTAGAAGAAATAAGTGCAGGCAGTTTTTTCGTTGCCTGCTCACGCCAATAATAATTATGACGGCAATAAAAAAAATCATCGTAAAGCCGATTGAATACACTTTTCACATTATCGTCAAGATAGCGGTAAGAATAACTATATTGTGCCGTAATCCGCGGGTGAAACCGATTGTGATTTGCGCGATCTCTCACAAACAATACTTCGTTGCACAGAGCATATAATCCATCGCGGATTTTTAAGCTTTTTTCATCGGTTTTATCGGAGAAGTATTGCTGGATTTTCCGTTGCGTATCAAATTCTTTTTTCAGATTGAAGCGTTGCCAACCCGAAACATCGAGATAATTTTTTATCACATCGGACGTATATTCTTCGAATATTTCCGGTAAAAATGTTTCGTGAATAAAGGGTTTTACCATTCGCTCTTCATCGAACGGAATTCCGGCCATGTTTAGTTCTTCTGCCCAATAGGGCAGTGCCGGGCTGAAATGTCCCAACAATCCCTGAACGGAATGCATGGGTATTTCCCAAATGCGGAAAAATCCTAAAATATGATCAATGCGGTAAGCATCGAAATAATCTGCCATTTTGCGGAACCGGTTTTTCCACCAGGTGTAGCCTTCCTGCTCTATCGCGAACCAATTGTAAGTGGGAAATCCCCAATTCTGGCCGAAAAAGGAAAAATCATCGGGCGGCGCGCCAGTTTGTGTATCCATGTTGAAGAGATGAGCAGTTGTCCAGGCATCGATGCTGTTGCGATTAATTCCGATAGGAATATCACCTTTCAGGGCAACACCCTTGCTATGAGCATATTTCTGAACTTCGTTCAATTGCTTGTCAAGCAAGTATTGAACAAAAGAATGGTAATCGGTAATGTTTTTTGCATCGGGTTCGCTTTCGATAAGTTGCTGTAATTTTTTCTCGTTGTAAACAGAAAATTCGCCCCAATCAGCAAATTGTGCCGTACCCAATTTGTCGCGCAAATAGCAATATGTGGTGTATGAGAAAAGCCAAAACCGGTTTTTTTCGTAAAACGAGCGATACTCTTCCGATGCCAGAATTTTATCTTTTTCCTGCTCAAAAAGTTGTTCCGTATATCTTTTCTTCAAACTCAATACCTTTTCGTAATCCAAATCAGCCAGTTTATTCAATTCTTTGGCTTCTTTCAGAAAAGATTTCATTTTTGTTTTATTCTTCAGCGGAAATTCCGTAAGTCCCAGATAAATAGGGTGCAGAGCGTACGACGAAATAGCGCTGTAAGGATATGAGTCCTTCCAAGTATGTGTGGTTGTAGTGTCGTTAATGGGCAACATTTGAATGAGTTGCTGATGGGTCAACTCTGCCCAATCGACCATTTTTTTCAGATCGAGGAAATCGCCGATTCCAAAACTGTCGTTGCTGCGAAGTGAGAAAACAGGAATGGCCGTTCCCGTTCCTTTATACGAAAAGAAATCGTAATGAAACTGCAAGCCCATTTCCACCAAAACAGTGTTTTTTTCTTTCGCTTTTTGTGTCAGCAACACCCTGTTAGCGCCGTCTTCCCAGTGCACGGGCTCATTGGTGGTTTTATCTACGATTACGAATTTATAGTTAAATTTATTGGGAAGATCTTTAGCGTTCAGGAGTATTTTCCACTCTCCGTTTCCAGTATAATCAAGTTGTTTTGCCTTGTTTAAATCCCAATTTCCCAATTGATTGATTTCACCGGTAATCACTAATTTTTGTCCTCTTTTTACGAAAGGGCAAATTACATTCAGCAAAATACTGTTTGGAAAATACGTGAGATTCGAATCTGTTTTTTCGTGCGCAAAAATGCTTTCGATAAAAACCGATGAGTACAAGTAACTATGATAGGGTTTGTTTTTCCACAAATCCTGAACGAAAAAGTTTCTTGCTTTCGAAATTTGCAGTTTTCGACATTTTCCCCACTCTTTTCGAGTGGTCCTGCCGTACTCTTTAAGTAAATAATAATACTCGATTTGAGCGGTTGTTTTTGTTTCAATTTCAGCAAACCAAGTTTCTCCTTCGCAAGTTAATTTGAGTGCGTTTGTTTCATCAAGATCGCCTAACTCGGGTATAGAACCGCAAATATAGACTTCCTCTCCAAAATTTGTATAATAGCTTATTTGGAATTTTACAAGGCTCATTTTAATCAGTTTTCATTAAAAACGGTGCTTCATCCGGTTCCGAAAAAAATCGGGTTTCAATTTATTTCAACCGGCTGAAAGCAAAACTACAACTATTTCAAATTGATAGATGTTTGAGGAGTAAACTTTAGGGCATTATTCAAGTGCAAACGATTGCAGGGAAATGGATTTTGGCTATTAGCTTTTAGCCGTTGGCAGAGAAAGTGTTTTTTACCTGTCAGACCGATAATCAATCGGTTATATGAAGGAGAAATATTACAAGAATAATAATATCATCAATTGCACTGTAATAACCCTCAGGAACATAGTCAACGGATAAACGGTAGCATAACCTACTGCCGGAAAGTCGTTTCCTGCAGTTGCATTGGCATACGAAAGCGCGGGAGGATCGGTCATGCTTCCCGAAATCAATCCCATCAACGTAAAATAATTGATTTTATAAACTTTTCTTCCAATTGTACCAACAATAAGAAGCGGAACAACAGTTATAATAGCTCCATATGCAATCCACTTGTAACCGCCGTTTACAATCGTCTCCACAAAACCTTCTCCCGCACTTAGTCCCACACAGGCAAGGAATAGTGCGATGCCAATTTCGCGGAGCATAAAGTTTGCACTCATTGTGGTGTAAGTTACCAATCCGTATTTCGGCCCGAATTTACTAATAAGAATGGCAACAATAAGCGGGCCGCCGGCCAATCCCAATTTTACCGGCTGTGGAACCCCAGGAAACATAAGCGGAATGCTTCCAATTAAAACTCCTAAGGCAATTCCGATAAAAATGGAAATAAGATTGGGCTCGCGAAGTCTTTTCAACGAGTTCCCGAGAAATTTTTCAACATTCGCTATGGATGCTTCGGAACCTACAACCGTTACACGGTCACCCAACTGTAACTGTAATCTTGGATCAGCAACTAAATCGACTCCGGCACGATTAATGCGAGTGATGTTCACTCCGTATAAGTTTCTCAATCGCAATTGTCCGATTGACTTTCCGTTAATTTCGGATTTGGTTACAATTATTCTTCTTGATATCAACTGGCTGTCAAGCTTATTCCATTCGCTTCTGTCCATATCGATTTTATTGCCGATAAGGGCTTCAATGAGTTCAATATTTTGTAGATTGGTTACTATCAAAACTTTATCGTTTCCCTTTAAAACAGTATGAGGTTGAGGTACTACCAATGTTTCGGTATCACTATGAAAAACCCGTGAAATTACAAATTCCTTATCGATAAGACTTTTCACTTCGTGTATGGTTTTACCAAAAATTGCCGGATTGTGCACCTGAAGTGAAAACATTTGCGCTTCGGTCATTTTAGAAGTACTTGAGCTACTAATCGCTTCATTTTCCTTAGCAAAATTAATCCTAAACAACGATTTGAAAAACACCAAACTAAGAATAATCCCTACAACCCCAAGCGGATAAGCTACTGCGTATCCCATAGCTATAGATGGATCCCGAGAGCCGGTAACATCGAAATAAGTTTGTTGCGCGGCTCCAAGTCCCGGCGTATTCGTCACTGCACCTGATAAAATTCCCACCATGGTAGAAATGGGCAATCCTGTTATTACGTGAATTACATACGTGGTAATCACACCCAACAGTACCACCGATGAAGCTAATAGATTAAGGGTGATTCCGCCTTGTTTGAAAGATGAGAAAAAACTGGGTCCAACTTGCATCCCAATGGAATAAATAAAAAGGATGAGCCCGAATTCTTTTATGAAATGAAGAATGTGTTCGTCAATTCCCAGACCGAAATGACCGAAAAATATGCCTACGAAAAGAATCCATGTTATTCCGAGCGAAACGCCGAAAATTTTAATTTTTCCAAGTAAAATACCGATGGAAATTACCAATGCAAACACAAAAATGGCGTGTGCTACTCCTGATCCGAACATCAAATCATTAATCCATTCCATGAATAAAGAAAATATAACCTAAACAAAAATGCATTTTAAATAAAATCGGGGTCAAAGGTACAATTTATTCAGAGACAAAGCAAAAAGAAAAATTTTCACTTTTATAATTTCACTTTTCGCACACAACAGCTACCCAATTGTCCATTACAGAAGAATTGAGGTATTTCAAGCCATTCTGTTCACATTTTTCACGAATTGCAGGAATATCTTCCTTATAAAACCCACTCATTATAATTTTCCCTCCCGAGTTTAAAACTTTCACATAAGAGGGAATATCCTGCAACAAAATATTGCGGTTAATATTCGCAAAAATCACATTATAAGTTTCTCCACCCAGTAATTCGGCTCCGCCGAGAAGAATTTTAACGTTGGAAATATCGTTTAGCCGAACATTCTCCAAAGCATTGTTGTATGCCCATTCATCGATGTCAATCGCCACGACGGGATCAGCGCCGCGCATCGATGCCAGAATGGCAAGAATTGCCGTTCCGCACCCCATATCCAAAACCGATTTGTCTTGCAAACTCATCGATAAAATTTCTTTTAATATTAACCCCGTTGTTTGATGATGTCCCGTTCCAAATGCCATTTTCGGATCAATCAAAATTCGGTAGTTGTAATCACCTTCGGGTTTATGAAACGAACTATGAATGATGCATTTATCCTCGAACACAATGGGCTCAAAATAATGCTTTTCCCACTCTTCGTTCCAATTTTTGTCTTCAATCTCTTTAAACGAATAATCGATTTTGGAATCTAACCAAAAGTTCAAGAGTAAATCATCTACTTTTTCAACAAAAAACTTTGTTATAGGAATATAAGCCAGCAAACCCGATTCGGATTGAACAAAACTTTCATACTCGATATCAGATAGTTGAGCGGCAAGAACATCGGTAATGATTTCAGAATTCGGATTGCAACTGAAATTGACTTCAACGTATTTCATCTTCGTAATAATTTTATTATGCAAAAATACAATATTATTCGACACATTATTTTCTAAAAAAATATTTAAAACCAAGGAGAATTGTTTACGATTGTTAGAAATAACCACTTTTTTTATTTAAAAAAATTAAAGATGTCATTTTTTGTCTTACATTTACCACGCAAAAAGTTATCTATGAAGAAAATTTTTACCATAATATTTTTAATTTCCATTATAGTTTTCAAAACCATCGGACAGAGTAACAACGTTCAAACTCTCATTCGGGAGGGAGTTGCGCTTCACGATTCGGCAGAATATAAAAAAGCCATCGAAAAGTTCGAACAGGCATTGAAACTAAACCCAAAATCTACATTGGCGTTATACGAAATTTCTCTTTCGTACCTTGAGTTGAAAGATTATGAAAATGCATCGAAATACAGTACCCAGGTTATCAATTCTAATGACAAAAGTCTTTCTGTAGGCGCCTATGCCGTTAAGAGTGAAGCTATGGCCGAAATGAAACAAATAGATAACGCGATAGCGCTTCTGCAGGAAGGATTGGTGAAAAACGGCGATTCTTACTTACTCCATTTCAACATGGCGTTGAATTATTACAAAAAAGGGAATATCGATAAAACTCTCGAACACGTGAGCCGAGCCATTGAACTGAACAAAACTTACAGCGGTGCTTTTCTTTTAAACGCTTATGCTCAACGCGATAAAGGACTTTGGGTGAGAAGTATTTATTCTTTTCAAATGTTTCTCCTCTTAGAACCCGATAGTAAAAGATCCAAAAATGCTTTCGAAGAAATGTTGCAGACAATGCTCGTGAAACCTATTACGGAAAAACCGGTGGAACGTTCATTCACTCAGCAGCAAATGATGCAAAATACGCCTGATAGTACAGTTCAACAAGAAATACCTCCTCTCTCAACCGAAGAAGGATTGAACAGAAATTTTGTTTATAATGCTATAAAATCTACTACGGACTCACTAAAGGCAGAAAAAAAAGACACAGATGTCTATTTAGCTTTTGTGGAAGTAAACAAAGCCATTCTCATTACGCTTGAAAAAGAAACTGGCGCTGTAAAAAGCGGTAGTTTTTGGACTTTCCATTATCCTTTTTTCAAGAGCATCCTCAACTCCAATCACTATGAGACCTTTTGCCGCTACATTAGCGTTTCTTATCTCCCGGAATCGCTTGAATGGTGGGAAAACAATAAAGCGGAGGCCGAAAATTTCATTAATTGGTTTGAAAAAGGAGAGGATAACGGAAAAAGTTGAAAAAAAACGTTATCTTTGCGACTCAGTTTCAACCCTTTTATGGAAAAAAATAGCGAAGAACAGTTATTAGAAGAGTTACGCAACCCCAAAACCCAACGACAGGGCTTTGCAAAGCTTGTTTCAAAATACAGCGAAAGATTATATTGGCAAATTCGAAAAATGGTATTATCGCACGACGATGCCAACGATATTCTACAAGAGGTTTTCATTAAAGTTTGGACTAATATCGATAACTTTCGCGGAGAATCAAAATTAACGACGTGGTTATATCGGATCGCCATTAACGAAAGTATTACTTTCCTCAACAAAAAAAGGAATCAGAATAATATTTCGATGGACGATGAAGATTCATTTCTGCTTAACACGCTCGAAGGAGACGAATATTTCGATGGCGACGAAGCACAAAAATTGCTTCAACAAGCCATTTTAACTTTGCCCGAGAAACAGCGGTTAGTATTCCAAATGAAATATTTCGATGAAATGAAATACGAAGAGATGTCAGACATCCTCGGTACCTCGGTTGGTGCATTAAAAGCATCGTATCATCATGCCGTTAAAAAGATTGAAATTTTTTTAACAAATTCCAATTAAACCTTTAACTCACGAATAAGTCTATCTTACGTATAGCGCAAAAATAAATGGTATGGAAACAAAAATAAAAAAATTAAGCGAGATAAATAAAAGAAATCCATTTACCGTGCCCGAAAATTATTTCACCAGGTTTAACGAAGATATAATGAATCGTTTACCCGAAAAAGAAGTAATGATACCAAAAACCGTTTCAATGTGGGACAGAGTTAAACCCTGGGTTTACATGGCTGCAATGTTTTTAGGCATCTTCTTTATGATTCAGTTGCTTACAAAAAATGCTGCCAATCAACACCAGAATCATGCAAACCAAATGGCAACGATACATTCTACACAAATAACGGACGAATATTGGTCAAAAGTTGAAATAACAGAAGAGGAATTTTATCAATATCTGGAAGATCAATTAATAAAGGATGGTTACTACGATTACATGTACAATCAGGTTTACGTTAATTAATAAAACATCAACTATAAGTTATGAAAAAGAACATTACACTCCTATGTTTCACCCTTATAATCAGTATTTTTTCATCTACGGCCATTGCCCAAGTTCGAAAAATGAACATGGCTGATTACGAAAAAAGAAAAATGGAATACATTCAGAAAGAAGCGGGGCTTACAAAAGAAGAAGCCAACAGATATTTCCCTTTGTATAACGATTTGTCGAAGAAAAAATTCGAACTCCACAAACAACACAGAGACAAAGTGGAAAAAATGAAGCAAAGCAACAAGAATATGTCGAACGAAGAATATCGCCAACTTCTTGAAAACGATGTAGAAGTAAAACTAAAAGAAGCAGAATTGGATAAACAATATTCCGAAAAATTCGAAAAAACCCTCTCTCCCGAAAAACTTTATCGGGCACAACAAGCCGAGCGAAAGTTTATGCAACAGGAAGTGATGAAATTTAGAGGGAATTAGTGAAAAATTATATATAAAATAGACCCCGTAGCTGATGAAGTTACGGGGTTTGTTATTTGATATACAGAAATTCCAAAAATAATGTTCACTATATTTCAATTTTTTTCTTAACTTCACAATTTCTTATTTAAACTGTTTATCTGCTTATTATAACAAGTTTTTATAAATATCTTATTCCCAATGTCAAAAACATCATTTTTATTTAAAATTTTTCTACTTGCTAATATTCTGATTTATCCTTTATCTGCACAAGAATATAAATTAATCTGGAGCAACGAATTTAATACCGATGGTCCGCCGAATTCCGCTTACTGTAATTTCGAAGAAGGCTTCGTTCGCAACAACGAATTGCAATGGTATCAACCAAACAATGTATATTGCAAAGATGGGATTCTTGTCATTCAGGCGAAAAAAGAAAGAAAACCGAATCCGAATCTTGAAAAAAACAGCACTGACTGGAGAAAGAACCGTCGATATATCGACTACACCTCTTCGTGCATCAAAACCAACGGGAAAAAAGAATTTTTATACGGCAGATTCGAGATAAGAGCCAAAATACCTCTCGAAAGTGGCTCGTGGCCTGCCATCTGGACATTGGGAAATTCTATGGAGTGGCCATCGAACAGTGAAATCGATATCATGGAATACTATCGTATCAAAGGCGTACCTCATATTCTTGCCAACGCGGCATGGGGAACAGACACAAGATACAGTGCCAAATGGAGAACCAAAACATTTCCTTTCTCGCATTTCATAACAAAAGACAAAAACTGGGGTGACAAATTTCATATCTGGAGAATGGACTGGGATGAAAAAGCCATCAAATTATATTTGGATGATGAATTATTAAACGAAATTCCTCTCTCTGAAACAATTAATGGAAAGTTGGGAAATTATTCAAACCCATTTAAACAACCTCATTATTTATTGCTCAATTTAGCTATCGGAGGCCAACACAGCGGAAAACCCGACAACAGAGCTTTCCCAATAAAATACGAAATCGATTACGTGAGAGTATATCAAAAACAACAGAATACGATTAAACCCGGAGAAATTTGGCCGGATAACAACGGAAATCACATTAACGCTCATGGCGGTGGACTCCTTTCCAGGAAAGGAAAATATTATTGGTTTGGTGAGCATAAAGGGGAAAGCACCAATACAACAATGGTCGGAATAACTTGCTACTCTTCCAATGATTTATTAAACTGGATATACAAAGGAGTAGCTTTACCTGTATCGGAAGATGAAAACAGCGATTTCGTGAAAGGTTCCGTAATGGAGCGTCCAAAAGTAATTTACAACCCGAAAACGGAAAAATATGTCATGTGGTTTCATCTCGAATTAAAAGGGAAAGGATACAATGCTACCAGAGCTGCAGTAGCGGTCAGCAACAAAATTACCGGGCCATACACATATATTGGTTCAAAAAGAATCAATCTCGGACAATTTCCATATAATATGCCCGAAAATATCAGAAATTTAAATTTTAATCTGCAAGATTTCGAAAAATGGTGGACACCCGAATGGTACAAAGCAGTTGAAAACGGGTTATTCATCAAAAAAGATTTAAATGGCGGACAAATGTCGAGAGATATGACGTTGTATGTAGATGATGACGGCAAAGCGTATCACATCTATGCTTCCGAAGAAAACCTAACACTGCACATAGCGGAACTAACCGACGATTTTTTGAATCACACCGGAAAATACGTTCGTGTTGCTCCTGCCGGACATAACGAAGCACCAACCATTTTTAAGAGAAACGGAGTTTACTGGATGATTACGTCCGGTTGTACGGGTTGGGACCCGAACGAAGCACGCATGTTTTCCTCCAAATCCATTTGGGGACCATGGAAACAACATCCAAATCCTTGCAGAGGCAACAAATCAGAAATAACATTTGGAGGCCAAGGCACCTTCATTCAAAAAATTGAAGGCAAGGAAGATGCTTATCTATTCATGGCCGACATTTGGCGACCGAAAAACCCGATCGATGGAAGATATGCATGGTTACCTATTCAATTTGAAAATGATGTACCCTTCATCGAATGGATAGATGAGTGGAATTTCGATTTCTTCAACTAATAACTCAAAAATATTCAAATCATGAAAAAATATAGATTGTTCTTTGTCTTTTGTGCTTTTTTAGCTGCTAATTACGTGAGTGCCAGGACTTCTTTCGGAAAACCCGAGAAAATAAACGACAACTGGAGGTTTATTCGGCAAGACGTGAAAAATGCAGAAAACATGGATTTTAACGACTCAAGATGGCAGCAAATAGATTTACCGCACGATTGGAGTGTAAAAGGGCAACTCAGCCCTACCCTTGCAAGCTGCACAGGGTATCTTCCCGGCGGGATCGGATGGTACCGCAAGACCATTAATATTCCCGCCAATAGACAAAATGAAAAAGTATATCTCTATTTCGAAGGAGTTTACAACCGTAGCGATGTGTATATCAACGGCCAACATTTAGGCAACCGCCCGAACGGCTATATCTCGTTTATGTACGACGCCACGCCTTATGTTAAATTCGGTCAGGAAAATTTAATTGCCGTACGGGTCGATCATAGCCGTTCGGCCGATTCAAGGTGGTACACCGGTTCGGGAATTTATCGCGATGTGTGGCTGGTATATGCAAACCCCGTACACATTGCCCAATGGGGCGTGTATGCCTATCCCGAAGTATCCAAAAACAGAGGGACGTTGAACGTAGAAGTTGAAGTGATCAACGACTCAAAAAATGCCGAAAAATTGACAATCGTAAACGAATTATTCGATAAAAACGGAAAATTGGTTGCACGGGACCGGAAAAATCTTTTCGTTATGACAGGAAATTCATCAAAGCTCACAACCAGGTTGACGATATCGAACCCGAATTTCTGGTCTATCGATAATCCATATTTGTACAGCCTTAAAACCACCGTTTTAAAAAACGGAAAAGAATTCGATACTTCCAAAACGAGCACCGGTTTCAGAACTTACACGTTTGACACAAATAAAGGATTCGCCTTGAACGGAAACTGGATAAAAGTAAAAGGCGTATGCCTACACCACGATGGAGGCGTTCTCGGCTCCGCCGTTCCGAAGGAAATTTGGAAAAGACGATTGTTAAACTTAAAGGAGATCGGGTGCAACGCCATTCGCACCAGCCACAACCCACAAGCCACCGATCTTTACGATCTGTGTGACGAACTCGGTTTTCTGGTTATGGACGAGGCGTTTGATGAATGGGAATTCCCCAAGCGCAAATGGCTGCAAGGATGGAACGTGGGCACTCCCGGGTTTGAAGGTTCGTATGACTTCTTCGAAGAATGGGGCGAACGCGATCTGGCCGATATGGTAAAAAGAGACCGAAATCACATCTCCGTTTTCGCGTGGAGTATCGGCAACGAAGTGGATTATCCCAACGACCCGTATTCACATCCCGTTCTCGATGGAGGCGCCGACACCAGTTTTACGCAACCTATTTTCGGAGGATTCAAAAAAGACGCTCCCAATGCCATGCGACTGGGCGATATCGCCAAACGCCTGGTGGCAGTTGTAAAAAAATATGATACTTCACGCCCCGTAACAGCGGGACTGGCCGGCGTGGCCATGTCAAACCAAACCGGTTATCCCAGTGCACTGGATATCGCCGGGTATAATTACACGGAAAACATGTACGATTCCGACCATAAAAAATATCCCGACCGGGTAATTTTCGGAAGTGAAAACCGTCACGATATGAGCGCGTGGAAAGCCGTCAGAGACAAAGAATTTATTTTCGGCCAGTTTTTGTGGACAGGCATCGATTATCTGGGTGAATCCGGTAGGTGGCCGTCGCGCGGATTTTATTCCGGTTTAATGGATTTCGGTGGATTCATCAAGCCCCGCGGATATTTCCGCCAGTCGTTATGGTCGGATAAACCGATGGCTTACCTCGGAACATACCCCACTTCCGGCAAAGGGAGCGCCAGCCAGATGAAAGACGTTTGGTCGCAACTCGAAGCAGAAAGTAACTCGAATTATGTGGAAAAAATACCGTCGGTGGATGCATGGCCTATTTGGAATTATCAGGACGGACAACTGATCCGGGTGGTTTGCTATACGAATGCTCGACAGGCAAAGCTGTTGCTGAACGAAAAAGAAGTAGGGGCAGTACAGAAATACAATGACGAAACAGGTATAATTTACTGGGACATTCCGTATCGGGCAGGTACGCTGAAGGTGATTGGGATGGATGCCGCAGGCAATGAAATCAGCAGCTACGAAATACGAAGTTCACAGCGTCCACAGTCGCTGAAAATCGTTTCCGGCGAACAAACGATAACAAAAGATGAAGTTGTTCAGATTGTGGTGCAAGTGGTGGATGAAAATAGTGTTCCAGTGATGTTATCGGACGACGAGGTAACCTGCCGGATTATCGGAAATGCACGGTTGCTCGGACTCGAAGCCAGTAATAATTCTGATATGACCGACTATACCGATAACATTCAACGGGTTTTTCATGGCCGGATTCTGGCTATCCTAAAACCCACCGGACAAGTAGGTGATGAAATAAGGGTGCGTTTTACATCGCCTTGGTTGGAACCCGCTGAAACTACGTTACGAATAAATTGATTTACGGTAGATTTGATGTTATTTTGTAAAAAATTCCGTATCTCATTGAACAAATCAATAGAAATTTGCTTAATTTTATTACCTTTGCATCTTATTTAACGGAAATGATTGAAATGTTTCCAAATAATTATTTTATAAAATATGCCGCAAATTTCTGAGCGGGGTGTACAAATGCCCCCTTCCCCCATAAGAAAATTAGCTCCGCTATCGGATGCAGCAAAGGCTCGAGGAGTAAAAGTATATCACCTGAACATCGGTCAGCCCGATTTGCCATCGCCACGAGTGGCACTTGAGGCCATTAGAAGTATCGACAGGACTACGTTGGAATACAGCCCCAGCGATGGGTACAGATTTTATCGTGAAAATTTGGTAAAATATTACGCAAAATTCGACATTCATCTTTCTCCCGAAGACATTATCGTAACCGCTGGTGGTTCAGAAGCAGTTTTGTACGCTTTCATGGCATGTCTTAATCCGGGTGATGAAATTATTGTTCCCGAACCGGCTTACGCCAATTATATGGCTTTTGCAGTCTCGGCAGGCGCTGTTATCAAAACCATTCCGACGAGTATAGATACGGGATTTAAGCTTCCCGAAATCGAAAAATTCGAAGCACTTATCAATTCGAAAACGAAGGGAATCCTTATCTGTAACCCGAACAATCCTACCGGATATGTTTACACTGCCGATGAAATGGAACAGATTAGGCTTTTGGTTAAAAAACATAACCTTTACCTGTTTTCCGATGAAGTTTACAGGGAATTTATTTATAGCGATGCTCCATATATTTCGGCTTGTCACCTGAAAGAAATTGAAGAAAATGTTGTTTTAATCGATTCCGTATCAAAAAGATATAGCGAATGTGGAATCCGTATCGGATGCCTGATTACAAAAAATAAAAAACTGCACGACACAGTGATGAAGTTCTGTCAGGCACGGTTGAGCCCTCCGTTAGTCGGACAAATTGCAGCAAACGCTTCGTTGCAGGAAAACGGTGAGTATATGCAGCGAAATTTCGATGAATATAAAAGTAGGCGTGATTTCCTTATCGAACGGCTTAACAAAATTCCCGGCGTATATTCACCTCAACCTGAAGGCGCTTTCTATACACTGGCAAGTTTACCCGTTGACGATGCCGATGAGTTTTGCGCCTGGTGCTTATCGGATTTTCGATACGAAAATCAGACCGTTTTTATGGCTCCGGCATCGGGATTTTACGTTACACCCGGACTGGGGAAAAACCAAGTCCGCATTGCATACGTTCTTAAGAAAGAAGATTTGGATATTGCATTAACAATTCTCAAAAAAGCATTGGAAGCATACAAAAACACCTGGTAATGAATACTGAACTTTTCATAGCCAACCGCATCTACAAGGGTGATAAGAAAAACGAAAAACGTGTTTCATCCCCAGCCATAAAAATTGCCATTGCAGGCATAGCATTAGGTTTGGCGATAATGATAGTGGCAGTGTGTATCATTATCGGCTTTAAAAAGGAAATTCGCGAAAAGGTTATCGGTTTCGGTTCCCACATTCAAATCACCAGTTTCGACAGCAATTCGTCTTACGAACATCAACCCATCGCTTTTTCAGACACGTTAAGAAATATGCTACTGAGCAATCCTGAAATTGCTCAAGTACAGATATTTATCACCAAACCCGGAATTATTAAAACCGATAAAGATTTTCTGGGTATCGTGCTGAAAGGAATTTCTGAGGATTACGACTGGCACTTTTTTAAGAAAAATCTTATTGAAGGAGATATCATCAACCTAAACGACACGTCGGGCATCAATCAGGCTATTATTTCTCAAAATATTGCCAAGAAACTGCATCTTAAATTAGGCGACAACTTCACCACTTACTTTGTTCAGGAGCCGGTCCGTGCCCGTCGATTCACAATCACAGGGATTTACGAAACCAATTTCGAAGACTACGATAAACTGTATGTGATAACGGATGCGAAAATTCTGTCGAAATTAAACGATTGGGAAGACGATATGGTAAGCGGTGTGGAAGTTTTGGTAAAAGATTACGACAAACTCGATCAAAGCGCACAGGATTTGTTTTTCGAAATGTCGTACTACAAAGACCGGTTTGGAAATGCACTTTACACCCGCTCCATAAAAGACATTAATCCGATGATATTTAACTGGTTGAATCTTTTGGATATGAATGTTTGGGTTATTCTGATATTGATGATTTTGGTCTCAGGTTTCACGATGATATCAGGGCTTCTCATCATTATTCTTGAACGGACAAATATGATCGGAATGCTAAAATCGATGGGCGCACGCGATTTCAGTATCCGAAAAGTGTTTCTGTATCTTTCAGCTTTCCTCATTGGGCAGGGAATGCTTTGGGGCAATATTATCGGATTAGCCTTCTGCCTTTTGCAGAAAAATTTCAACATTCTTAAACTCGATCCGGCAACCTACTACCTTTCCGCCGTACCCATCGAACTTAATCCATGGTATGTAATTTTGCTAAATGTGGGAACTTTGATTGTTTCTTTGATAATGATGATAGCGCCATCGTATCTTGTAGCAAAAATTACACCCGCAAAATCCATCCGATTTGAATGAAAAAATAAAAAACAAGCCTCTGTTTATTCACTATCAACAATTTACCCGCCTGTTAATAACTTGTTAAGAAAGTGTTTAAAAGTTGTTTATAATTATGAGCAAAAAAATTTGCAAAACCCTTGTTTGAAACGTTATATTTGTAGCACGTAAAAACTAAGAAAAATTCGGTACGAAAATCGTACGAAAAATATTAGGAGTTCTTTGGCATTTTGTACGCAATAAAAAAAGATTAGGATCGGCAAGAAGTGAAGTACAACAATTCGACACAACTTGTAACATTTCCGCGATAAGAGTTTTCCCCCAAAGAATGCTTTTACAACGAAACTCGATCGTAGTCTTCGTATTCTAAACCTTTTATCGGGCTACTACAGAGCATCCTGAAAGATTCACACCGAATCCGGATAGACCGCAAAGTAGTTTACAAGCGCGATAAATGATTTTGTAGAATAAAGATTTTTTCGAAAATTAAGTGTATGATAAAAAGTACAGGAAATTGGAGAAAAAATCGTAACAGACGATGTCGGGATGAACTTCCCGGGTTTGTGATGTTAAGACGAGAAATGAAACCGTGCTTAGCGAATCGGGAAAAGATAGTTCGAAAGAAATTTTGAAAAATTTGCTCCTGATTGAATGACGGATTTTCTGTTGGTTTTGCCAATTCAATTGTTAAGTGTCTCCCACAAAATAGTTGTTAAAGAAATGATAGCATTTAAGCTGTAGCACCAAGTTTGGAAACAAACTTATTCGTTCACGCTTAGTTTTCCATTTGAAATTTCAAGGATGGTCACATTTTTCAAATAGATAATAGAAAATAATTACAGACAAGCATCGACTAAGTTTTTCGGATCTTTCGGAAGTACCGTTTTGCAAAAGACGGAGAACAAGAGATCGGTTATTTGGTAACACCATTCCAAGTTTACCGATTTTCTTTTTTATGCTTCGAAATTTGAAAACGTTATTTGCCGATACTTGATACAACAATTTCAAACTGACGCAAATCGACAACTTAGGGTTGCATTTATGGTTTCACACACTGTTTCTGACACCTTAGGCTGTGTTCACGTTTTGAAGTATAACAAACACATACATTTCGGAATTGAACCTCACCGTTTGGACAGTCTGAAAACAAGTTCTACAAAATAAGTTGAAGTACGGTTGTGTACACGATACTTAGAACTCCTTCCTTAAACAAAAAGACCGACTTTCCAGTCGGTTTTTTTTGTTTGTGGGAGACGATGGCTGCCTTATCCTATTATCCCGTATTATTCATCAACACATTTTTTATTTTCAGGTTTTGACTTTTTCAGTTTTAAATTCGTTATCATCTGTATAAATTGCAGCTAGTAATAACACAAAATAATTTAGGCCTCATATTAAAACAATAAATTTCGACTTAAAAGACGACAAAAATCAAGAAAAGTGCACACCTATCAAAAATAACATTAAATTAAATATTTTGTCTAAAAAATATTCACTACCTTTGCACCCGCAAATACAAAATTGTAAATTTAATTTTTAAAAACTACTAAATGGCAACAAAACTGCGTTTACAAAGAAGAGGCCGTAAAAACTACGCTTTCTACCAGATTATCGTTGCAGATAGCAGAGCTCCACGTGATGGAAAGTACATTGAAAGGATCGGGTCATACAATCCGAACACAAATCCTGCTACTATCACTTTAGATTTCGACAGAGCTTTGTATTGGCTGCAAGTTGGTGCTCAACCCACCGAAACCGTTCGTAACATTTTATCGAACGAAGGAGTATTAATGAAAAAACACCTTCTTGGGGGTGTGGCAAAAGGCGCTTTTGACGAAGCGGAAGCTGAAAAGAGATTCGAAACATGGAAAAATTCCAAGTTACAAGCTACTCAAAAGCTGAAAAACAAAGACGAAGAAACTCAACGTGCTGTTGAAAAAGCCAGACTAGATGCTGAAAAAAAGGTAAACAAAGCAAAAGCAGAGGCATTAGCAAAGAAAAAAGCCGAAACGGAAGCTACCAACGACCTAGTTGTTGAAGAAACTGTAGAGGAAACCGTTAAGGAAGTTGTTGAAACGATTGAAACATCCGAAATTAAGGTGGAAGAACCAAAAGCAGAATAATCAATTCATCACATATCCCTTATAAATGCGCCATTTAGGCGCATTTTTTTGTCTCAAAAACAAACAATTAACTTTATTTAATAATAAATTACCCTTAACAAATTCGTAACATCCATTTTTAAAGCTAAATTTGTAGATTGATTGCTATCTTGGCCAATTATATATATCCATATATAAAAATCAAGGGAAATGAAAAAAGAAACAAAGGAAAAAATGGTTAAAACGCTAAATATCATAGCGAAAGACCGAAAAAGAACCAATATATTAAAAAACTCAGAACAGAAATTTATTGCTTATTTGGTTCAAAAAATTCCCATGTGGATAAATTCTGATGGACTGACAGCTATCGGTTTTTTCGGAAACGTTATGGTAGCGTCAAGCATCGTATTGGGAGCATTTTTTAGCCGTTACTGGCTTTTGCTGTCCATTCTCGGGTTTGCGATCAATTGGTTTGGCGATTCACTCGATGGCAGAATTGCCTATTACCGAAACAAACCGCGAAAATGGTACGGTTTTTCGTTAGACGTAACTGTCGATTGGATCGGAACTATATTGATAGGGCTCGGTTTCATGATTTATGCGCAAGGCGCATGGAAATATCTTGGTTTTTTATTTGTAGTACTATACGGCTGGCAAATGATTACGGCTCAGCTCAGATACAAAATTGGCGGTCAGTATTCCATCGATTCGGGTATTTTTGGGCCTACCGAAGTCCGCATTATTCTTGGAGCGATTATTACGATAGAGGTCTTTTTCCCCGGTTCTATATATTATCTGGTAGTTTTAGCCATCATTTTCTTAGTGTATTCCAATCTGGTTGAAGCAAGAAAGTTATTAAAACTTGCCGACGATCGTGATGCTGAAGAAAAAAGGATAAAAGCCGAAGAACTTCAAAACCGACAAAGAGAAAATGCCTGATAATTCCATAACAACAATACACTCCCGATGCTAACCCATCGGTTTTTTTTATTATTAGCCTGCCGTTTATCTCAAACACTGACTGTTATTTGCTAACGCAAATTTTCCCTAAAAATAAAGCTGCGTTTTAACAATTCTCTTAAATAATGTTGTAAGCCAACTGCTTTTACGATTTTTTATAATTTTAAGGGGATATGTTAAACAAAAAAGCCGTTTATTTGTTAAATTGATAACTAAAAACGATCTTTAATATTTTTAATTTTGTCAACTAAAAAAACGGAGATAGATAAAGCAAAAGTATGAAAAAATCGACTATCTGGTTGCTTGCAGTAGTTATGTTCATAGCTTTCTTCTCGTTGCTATTCTTTCAGGTAAGATATATGAAAGCAAGTATGTCTGTGAGGGAACAGCAATTTAACGAAATGGTGAAACGAAGTCTCATCAATGTATCAAGAGATTTGGAAGAAGAACAAACCCGGCGATATCTGGAAGAAGATATGCTGGAATCTGAAAACAGGTACTCTCATTACACACAACCCGAAACTTCAACCAACATAGTTACTGAACAGACCAAGGCAACTATTATCAATCCCGATGGAAGTGAAACAAAAATTGAACAAATCACTCAAAACCGGAGTTCAACAGGCGAAATAGGAAAAGGCGGAGTGTTTTTATCACCACGACACGGAGTAAACACCATTCCCAATACATCCTACAGCCAACAAGAATCATTATTGAAAAAATATTTGTATGAACAAGGACTAATGACAGAGGTTATTTTGAAACTCTTGTACCGAGCAAGTAATGACCCGATTGAAGAACGGATAAATTTCTACAATTTAGACAAATACATCAGGTCTGAATTGCTAAACAACGCTTTAAACGTTCCGTACAGTTTTCAAGTCATCGATTTCAACAACAGAGTGGTTTATTCTTCACCCGGATTTTCCTCAAGAGACGAAAAATCAATCTATACTCAGATTTTGTTTCCGAGAGATCCGCCGTCGAAACTAAATACGTTGAAAGTATATTTCCCTACAAAACGGGATTTTGTGTTCAGCGAGCTTTCATTCTTTGTGCCATCGATGCTGTTTACGATCATTCTTTTGGTGACGTTCATCTTTACGATTGTAAGTTTATTCAGGCAAAAGCGTTTGTCTGAAATGAAAAACGATTTCATAAACAACATGACGCATGAACTGAAAACACCCGTTTCTACCATCTCGCTGGCATCACAAATGCTAAAGGACGAATCAATCACCAAATCGCCCGATGTATTCAAACACGTGGCCGGCGTGATCAACGACGAAACAAAACGATTGAGTTTTCAAGTAGAGAAAGTGTTGCAAATGTCGTTATTCGACAAACAGAGAGCCACACTGAAAATTAAGGAAGTGGATGTGAACGACATCATTGTAAATGTTGCCAACACGCATATCTTGAAAGTAGAGAAATTCAGCGGCGAGCTCGATATCGACTTGCAGGCAGAAAATACAATGGTAAATATAGACGAAATGCACTTTACAAACGTGTTGTTTAATTTACTCGACAACGCACTAAAGTACAAAAAAGAAGACGTTCCGCCGGTTTTGATGATCCGCACCCGTAACGAAGGCAGCAAAATCATCATATCGGTAGAAGACAACGGAATTGGGATAAAGAAAGAAGATGTGAAAAAGATATTTGACCGATTTTATCGCGTTTCCACCGGAAACATTCACGATGTGAAAGGTTTCGGACTGGGACTTGCTTACGTGAAGAAAATCGTAACTGATTTAGGAGGGTCAATTCGCGCCGAAAGCGAATTGGGCAAAGGAACAAAATTTATAACAAGTTTACCCGTTATAACACAAAAATGATATGGAAGAAAAATTAAAACTATTTTTATGCGAAGATGATGAGAATCTTGGCATGTTGCTCAGAGAATATCTGCAGGCAAAAGGATTTGAAACAGATCTTTTCCCCGACGGAGAAGCAGGTTTCAAAGGATTCATGAAAACAAAGTACGATTTGTGCATTGTTGACGTAATGATGCCAAAAAAAGACGGTATCACGCTCGTGAAAGAAATCAGAAGCATCAATACGGAGATACCCGTAATATTTTTGACCGCCAAAAATATGAAAGACGATGTATTGGAAGGGTTCAAGGCGGGTGCGGACGACTATATTACCAAACCGTTCAGTATGGAAGAACTGGTGCTCCGCATTGAAGCTATCATCCGTCGTGTGAGAGGCAAAAAAACGAAAGAACAGCAAATTTACAAATTCGGCAATATGACTTTCGATACGCAAAAGCAAATTCTTCACATCGGCGACGAGCAAACCAAGCTCACCACCAAAGAATCGGAATTGCTTTCGCTGCTTTGCTCACACGCGAACGATATTCTGGAACGCAACCACGCGCTGAAACAAATTTGGGAAGAAGACACCTACTTCAATGCCCGCAGCATGGACGTGTATATCACCAAGTTGCGTAAACTATTGAAGCCCGAATCAAACATTGAAATCATCAATATCCACGGAAAAGGATACAAACTAATTGTACCTACCGAAGAAGAGAACGGAAACGCTTGATTTCAAATAAAATAGAGTAAAGAGCCGCTCATGTGAGCGGCTCTTTTTATTGAGACAAACCACTTCCAAGCCGTTTGACAATTAAATAAACAATTTGGAAGTCGCTTGTCCCCAAAATTTTTCTACCTTTGTAAAAAACTATGAAATGGTACATTCAATGACCGGCTACGGAAAAGCCGTTGTAGAACTTCCGCATAAGAAGCTAACAATAGAAATCAGATCTCTGAATAGCAAGCAGTTCGATTTATTCACGCGAATCCCAATGATTTATCGGGAAAAGGAAATCGGATTGCGAAACAATTTGTCAAAAAAACTCGAACGCGGTAAAATAGACCTGTTGTTCACGATGGAACATATTTCGAAAGACGTTTCCGCCACTATCGACCACACGCTCCTCAAACAATATCATCAGGAAATAAAAGCATTAGCGCAGGAAATTGATATAGATGAGCCGCAAGATTGGTTCAGAACGCTGCTTCGCTTGCCCGATGTGATGAAACAAGATGTTGAAGAACTGAACGATGAAGAATGGTCGATTATTGAAAAAACCATCGAGAAAGCGGTGAATGAACTTATCGGTTTCCGCATTCAGGAAGGAGAAATGCTTAAAAATCTGCTGATAGAAAAAATTGCCAATATACGCCAATTGTTGCATGACATTGAACCTTACGAAAGCGAGAGAATCGAAAAAATAAAATCACGCATATACGACGGGCTTGCGACACTCGAAAACAAAGAATACGACACCAACCGATTTGAGCAGGAAATGATTTATTACATCGAAAAATTAGATGTGAACGAAGAAAAATCGCGTTTGGTAAACCATTTGGATTATTTTATCGAAACGCTGGACGACAAAAATTCGCAAGGTAAAAAACTGGGATTTATTGCTCAGGAAATAGGACGCGAAATAAATACATTGGGCTCAAAATCGAATCACTGCGATATACAACGAATTGTGGTCCAAATGAAAGACGAACTGGAACAAATTAAAGAACAGATATTGAATGTATTGTAGCAATGAGCAAAAGAGCGATGAGCAAAAAGTATTAAACCACCATTTATTATTCCACGCCTTCCCTCTATGCCCTTTGCACTAAGCCTTTTGCATTATGAGTAAATTAATCATCTTCTCGGCGCCGTCAGGCGCAGGCAAATCCACCATCGTACGCTATATGCTGGCACAGGATTTGAACCTGCAATTTTCCATTTCGGCCACCAGCCGATTACCGCGCGGTGAAGAAAAGAACGGTGTGGAATATTTTTTTCTCACGCCACAGGAATTCAAGGACAGAATCGCTAACGGCGACTTTTTGGAGTACGAAGAAGTGTATCCCAACAAATTTTACGGCACATTAAAAAGCGAAGTCGATCGCATTCTTGCCGAAGGCAAAAACGTAGTTTTCGATATCGACTGCATTGGTGGATTAAACGTAAAAAAAATATATGGTGACCGGGCGCTGAGCATTTTCGTTATGCCACCATCGGTTAAGGTATTGAGAGAAAGGTTGGAAAAACGCGGTACCGATTCACCGCAAATTATCGAAGGGCGCTTAGCCAAAGCGGAATACGAAATGAGTTTTGCTCCGCAATTCGATTTTATTGTCATGAACGATGATTTTGACAGGGCAAAAGAAGAAGTTTACGATGCAATTAAAAAATTTATTCGATAATTAGGTATCAAACTATAAAAACAATTCTTTCCTGCTATTTAAATTTCTAACTGCGTTCGAAAATGGCAACCGACAGTGAGTTTGTCATTCCGACAAAAGGAAGAATCTGTTCTACAAACATTATAATTAATTTAACTTAGCACCTAAACCCAAAATTATGAAACATTTAAGACTGTCAATGCTGTTTTTATTTTTGTTGACTTTCTCAATTGCCGTTTTCTCAACGGAAATTAAGAAAGAAACCCACATTTTTGCCGTAAAAGACAATCAGGAACTGAAGATGGATATTTATTCTGCCGATTCGGTTTTTACATCCAAACAACCGTGCCTTATGTTTGTTTTTGGCGGCGGATTTAAGGAAGGAACCCGCGACGCAGAACGGTACAAAGACTATTTCGATTATTTTGCCGGAAAAGGATTCAAGGTGGTTTCCATCGATTACCGGCTGGGGATGAAAGGACAAAAAGCGCCCACCGTTTTCAATAATAAACCGTTACGAAATGCCATCGCCATGGCGGTTGACGACTTGTATTCCGCCACAAACTTCCTGTTGCAGAATGCCGACAAGTTAAATATCGATGCATCACGAATCATCATCAGTGGCTCCAGTGCAGGTGCAATGACTGTTCTGCAGGCAGATTACGAGAAACGCGATTTACGGGAATCGGCAAAAGCGCTCCCCGATGATTTCCAGTATGCCGGTGTAATCGCTTATGCCGGTTCTATTTTCAGCACCGAAGGTACTCCGTCTTACACACTTCGCCCCGCCCCTACCCTGTTTTTCCACGGAAGCGGCGATAATCTGGTTCCCTACACCAAAACCCGTTTTTTCAAACTGGGCGTTTTCGGGTCGAAAGCCTTGGCAAAACGATTCAACGAACAAGGTTATCCTTACACATTTTATACAATGGAAGATATTGGGCACGATGTAGCCGAATATCCCATGCAGGAATTTCAACCGGAAATTGAGAAGTTTATTCAAGATTTTGTTTTCTATAAAAAACAATGGATGCTGGATATCAATCTCAAAGATAAACTGCGCGTTCCCGATCCCAAAATGAATCCCAAGAATTATTATAATTAACCGATATAGACACACGGCCGTGAGTCTACCCGCGACTCGCAACACGTAACAATCAACTCGGCAATTATGTACAAATTCTTAGAAAAATACCTGCTCATTATAGCCATGGTTACCGGAATAACGTTTCACAAACAGTTGTACGTTTTCAATCCGGTTATCCCCTACTTGTTATCGTTGATGCTTTTCGTAACCTATTGCCGGGTAACGTGGAACGAAGTTCAGTTAACAAAATTCCATTACATCCTGCTCACCATTCAATACGTAGGAAGCGCCGCCGTGTACCTTCTTCTTAAACCGTTCAACGAAATTCTGGCGCAAGCCGTAATGATTTGCATTCTTACCGCAACGGCTACATCGGCGCCTGTTGTTACCGGAATTTTGGGCGGAAGCATAGCTGCTACAGCTACATATTCCATTATCAGTAATCTGTCGGTAGCTTTTATTGCACCGGTTTTCCTTTCCGTAGTTGGGAAATCGGGCGATACAGTTTCTTTTTCCGCATCGTTCTGGTATATTTTCCAAAAAGTGATGCCTATTCTGCTTGTGCCTTTCGTGTTAGCGCTTTTACTGGCGAAAATATCGCCAAAAGCACACCGAAAAGTACGTGGCGCGCAAATAGTTTCGTTTTACTTGTGGGCAACAGCGCTCACCATTGTTATCGGAAACGTAACGCAATTTGTGTTGGCACATAACGATGGAAATTATTCGCTTGAGCTGACCATTGCCGGACTTACACTCGTGGTGTGCCTGATGCAATTTATCTTTGGACGAAAAATTGGTTCCCGCTTCAACAATACCGTTGCCGGAGGGCAAAGTCTCGGGCAAAAAAACACGGTACTGGCGATATGGCTCACGCAAACCTATCTCAATCCGCTGGCTTCGCTTGGACCCGGATTGTACGTGTTGTGGCAGAATCTGGTAAATTCGTGGCAGATTTGGCGGAAGAAGAAATTAGAGGAGAAAGTTTTAAATGAGTAAGAACAACTTTAAAGTTATATAGTTTTCTTACTTTTTTGTGGGCAGAAAAAGCTTAAGTAACTTATGCATAAATTACTATTACACATTGCTTTTATCGTAAAAATTGAGCAAATAGTAAAAAAATAAGAATACGCCTGACGGACGATTTAAGCGGCGTAGCATCGTTTAGAGGAGAGATAAACGGAAAATTCGTGCTCTTTTCGCACGATATGAAATCGGCCGTTTACACCTACCTGTTCGACGATTCACGATTGGAAAAAGGACAAACACAACTGCTTACCTTTACCGCTACCGATAGTGCGGGAAATAGTTCGGAATATAGTTTTGAGTTTGGGTATTAAAGATGTATAAATCTGGCACTGTCTGTATCTACTATATTACGTGTGTGCATGCGTTTTTAACAATTTAGATTTTTCTAAAACTTTATTTTTTGTTTTTGGAGTAAAAACCTTTCTTTACCCAAAATAATAAAATTGCATCATATTGATATAATTCAGCTTCCTCAATAGAAAGAACAACCAATGCGGTTCGAATTTTGTCTCCATATTTCTCATTCCATTCTTTCACAGCATTGAAGTACTCTTTTTTGGAAGATAAAGTCCCTCCGTTACTCCTTGTTATGAATAAAATTTTCTTGCCTTTGAAATCAAAATCATTCCGATTTTCAATATATTCATTTAAAAATACTGATTCATAATTGTTTAATTCAGAATTATTATCTTGACCACAGTGCTCCACACTTTTTTTAAATGTATTCAAAAATTGTAAATCGTCTAAATATACAATGTTATTTGGATTTGTGATTATCACTGTATTATACCCTTCCTTAGAAAACTCAATATTAATATTAGGCTTCTTTGGAATTAATGCCCCAAATTTTCCGCAAGCAGAATATTTGCCAAGGCTATCGGAGTAATTTTCTTGACCTGTTTCTAAAACTCTATATTTGACATTACTAGTGATGCATTAATTTTTTAAATTTCTTTATATAGTGCTGATTTTCATTCAGCTACAGGCGTTCTTTGATTTTACGACTTGATTTGAAAATAGATAATTTTGCAGTTATTTAATAAAATAGCGTCAAAATTACTTATGTATTCAGGTAAATATGTTTTCTCTCAGGTGTTAGAAGTAGTTAATCAGTATGAGTTTAATAAATGTGTTAAACGCTACAATGGTAACTACCACGTTCGTGAGTTTAACTGTTGGCAACAGTTTGTACAACTCCTTTTTGGACAATTAGCATCTCTGCCTTCGTTAAGGTCTATTAGCACGTGTTTAAAAGCTCACAAACATCAACTTTACCACTTGGGAATCAAGAAACATGTAGATTCTTCAGTTATCTCGCGAGCAAATGAAAATCGTAATTGGATGATTTTTGCAGATTACGGAAAGTCTTTAATAAAACTTGTTCGTCCGCTTTATGCTGATTATTCCATTGAAAACTTAAACATTGACAATGAGATGTTTGTGTTAGACTCTACGACAATTTCTGTTAGTATCAATCTCTGCACATGGGCAGAAGGCAAATACTCCCGTGGTGCTGTTAAAATGCATACTTTGCTCGATTTACGAGGAAGTATTCCGGAATTTATCCACATTACCGACGGAAAATATCACGACAGCAATGCTCTTGATGTAATCCACATATACGCCAATGCTATTTATTTAATGGACAAAGCTTATGTTGACTTAGAGGCTTTGTACCGCATTAACAATGCAGGTGCTTTTTTTGTGACAAGAGCTAAAGACAGCATACGGTATCAAATTGTAGAACAAAACTTCAACGTTGATGAAGCAAGCGGACTTCGTGCTGATAAAACAATTGAGTTGGTCGTTCCAAAATCTAAACGGCTTTATCCAAAGCTATTACGGATTGTCGAGTTTTATGATGAAGAAAATGACGAGTTACTCGTTTTTCTTACAAATAATCTCGATGTATCTGCCCTTGAAATTGCATATCTATATAAAAATAGATGGACAATCGAAGTTTTCTTTAAGTGGATAAAACAGAATTTAACCGTTAAGAAAATGTGGGGATACACTGAAAATGCCGTGAAAATCCATTTGTGGATGGCTGTTTGTACACATTTAATAGTTGCTTACATCAAGAATTTAACAAATAGTACACTGTCAATTTATGAAATAATGCAGATTCTAAATACGTCACTGTTTGACAAAACACCATTAAAAGAACTACTAAATCCTGACGAAGATATTCAATTCAAGCAAAATCAAAATTTCAAAGAACAATTATTATTTTAGTTAAAATCATTAACAAATTAGTGCATCAGCAGTAATTTGACATTTTCAATAGGAGCCCGGGTAAATTTATCATAAACAGTTCCAACTGCACATCTAGCTCCTTCACAACTCATCAAGCAAAGGGAAATGATAAAAGTCAAGAAAAGAATTTGAATATTCTTATTTATTTTGCTTTTATTTTTTTTCATTGATTTAATTTCTTTATAACATATATAGTTTGCAACGTGTATCGCATATTACATCTAACAGCAAAACAAATATAACTCTTTTCCCCTCTCAACAACCAATTTTGTTAAACATTTTATATATTTGCATCTTAATTTGTTAGACCTTATTGGATACAGCACACAGATTTTACAGATTATAAAACAAACAGATTTTAGAGTTTAGTAATGAAACGACGTACATCGGCAACATACGCAGACAGTAAGCCACACTATCAGATTCTTAACGGATTGCGCGGTGTGGCGGCACTGATGGTAATTTGGTACCACGTTTTTGAGGCGTTTGCCACAAGTCCGTTCGACCAAAAATTCAATCACGGCTACATGGCAGTCGATTTCTTCTTTGTTCTGTCGGGTTTCGTTATCGGGTACGCTTATGACGACCGATGGGGAAAAATGAACAAAAAAGAGTTTTTTAAACGTCGTTTAATCCGCCTGCATCCGATGATTATTTTAGGAACGGTGCTGGGAGTGATTACATTTCTTATTCAGGGCAGTGTGCAATGGGACGGAACCAAAATTTCGCTTTCGTGCGTAATGCTTGCCATGCTTCTGCATCTATTTCTTTTACCTGCTATACCCGGCTCGGCTGCGGAAGTACGGGGAAACGGCGAAATGTTTCCGCTTAACGGACCCAGTTGGTCGCTTTTCTTTGAATATATCGGCAATATTTTATATGCTCTATTTCTGCGCAAACTCTCCACCAAAGCATTAAGGGTGGTGGTAATTTTGTCGGGAGCAGGATTGGCATCGTTCTCTTTGTTCAATCTTTCGGGTTTCGGACATTTGGGCGTAGGTTGGACGTTGCTTGATAATAATTTTTTAGGCGGAATGTTACGATTGTTGTTCGCATTTTCGATAGGATTATTGATGTCGCGCGACTTTAAACCGGTGAAAATAAAAGGTGCGTTTCTTATTTGCAGTTTAGTGATTATCGGGCTTTTATCAGTTCCTTATATCGGCGGCCCAGATGCGCTTTGGATGAACGGATTGTATGATGCCGTGTGTACTATTGTAATATTCCCTGCTTTGGTCTATTTAGGCGCTTCGGGAGAGATAAAAAGCAAAGCATCGGGCAAATTGTGCCGATTTTTAGGCGATATTTCTTATCCGCTCTATATGGTACACTATCCGTTTATGTATCTCTTTTATGCGTGGATATGGAAAAACGGATTCACTTTCGCACAAACATGGATGGTAGCGGTTGGACTCTTTTTCGGGAATATCGTGCTGGCTTATCTGGCTCTGAAACTGTACGATGAACCTGTACGCAGGCTTTTGGCAAAACGGTTTTTACAGAAATAATAAAATTTGTTCTGTAGATTTAACTAATTAAGTATGAATTAAATGGACTTTAATCATTATATCAACTCGTACAATTACTCATGGCTTATTGATTTCATTAAAGAAAATGGCATTCGAAAAAATTATGACAAGAACGATTTTTTCAGCCAAATTAATTCCATATGCCACGAAATTGGATTTGTGGAAGATGGGGCGTTTCGTTACACCTCTTTTTCTACTGATGGCACTCCACATGTTGTTGGCTACGCTTTCAAAAATACATTTGTGTGTGATTATGCTTCTTTTAGCCTTCAAAAACCGTCTGAAGTAGAAATTGATGCCATGACTGAGTGTGTGGTTTATTGTATTGATTATAATACTGTCAATAAAAACGCTCTTTCAAATCATGAGTTTACCCTTAAGGCAAAGCATATAACCGAGTTGCTCTATGCTGATGTCTATAAACGCTATATCAACAACCATATACTGACAGCTAAAGAACGTTATATTGATTTATTGAAACGATGTCCTAACTTGTTTTCCCTTGTTACTCTAAAAGAGATTGCCTCCTTCCTTAACATTCGTCCAGAAACACTTAGCCGAATTAGAAAAAAAATTAATGAAGAGTGATTTCTTGATTTAAGTCAAGAACTTTAAAAAACAGAAGTTATACTTTTGTTATTATAGATGCTGAATTATTACACTCTTATAGAATAAACTTAATAATATCAGCTAATAATAGCTTAATAATTCATTGTTTAGACACTAATAACTTTTGTAAAAAATAAAATCATGAAACTTAAGATTACTTTATTATTAATTTTTGTTTGTTCACTTACCTATGCGCAAACATACGAGTCACTTATTTTTGATGCTGATGAATACTATAAAAAAAAGGAATATTCAATGGCTGTAAAAAAATTCAAAGAAGCTTTTAAAATAGAAAGCAAAAACGGAAACCATCTTTACAATGCAAGTTGCGTAGCCGCTTTGTCTGGCAATAAGAATCAAGCATTTAAGTGGCTGAACCGTGCTATAGACAATGATTGGCTAAATATTGAGCGCTTAAAGGTTGACACAGACTTGATGTCCTTACACAATTCAAAAAGGTGGAAGAAATTGATTAATAAAATGCAAGCAACTATAGAAATAGTGGAAGCTAATTATAACAAGCCACTTCAAGCTGAACTTTTGACTATTTTTGATGACGACCAACTTATTCGACATGAATACATAGCCGCATTAAACGAGTTTGGGCGTCAAAGCAAACAAGCAGACAGCTTAGCAATGATAATGATACATAAAGATAGTGTTAATTTAGCAAAAATAATTAATATTTTAGACAATTACGGCTGGGTGGGACCCAATGAAGTAGGTGGTAAGGCAAATCAAGCTTTCTTTTTAGTAATCCAACATGCCGATTTAAAAACCCAAAAGAAATATCTTCCAATGATGAGAGAAGCCGCTAAAAACAAAAATGCTTCATATAGTGCATTGGCTTTATTAGAGGATAGGGTTGCATTGGGCGAAGGTAAAAAACAAATATATGGCAGTCAGATTGGTTACAACAATGAAACTAAGAAAAACTATGTTCTTCCGCTTGAAGACCCTGATAATGTAGACAAAAGAAGAAAAGAAGTAGGTCTCGGACTTCTTTCTGATTACGTGAAACGCTGGAATATTATTTGGGATGTGGAGGAATATAAATTACAAATGAAGCAAATGGAAGATAAATGAAAAATATAAGCATCCTTAGTTATAAAAACAATCAACACGAAAAGCTACAGTCCCAATCGTGCTAAGAAAAACTCGATAAAAGAAAATTCACAACTAAATTTATCAAAATCAATTATAACATTTCTCAAACGAAAATACCCAAGAGATGAAAAAACAGGTGAAGAAGTTAATATTAGTATGTATTATCCGATAGACTTGAAGTGAGAGTTGGTGAACGAATGTTGTAAGAAAGTTGTTATAAAGAAAGCATAAAAACAAAAAAACATGAACTTTCCTCAGCTTTTCAATTTTCTTGCACATTTGCAAATTTATAACGACCGTAATTGGTTTAACGAAAACAAACATGAATACGAGGAAGCGCGCACTACGTTCGAAACATTTATCAATGCGCTTATTCTTCCGCTCAGCCAACTCGACCCGAGTATCGGAACCGTAACCGCCGATGAATGTATATTCCGTATTTATCGCGATATTCGTTTCTCGCCCGATAAAACGCCTTACAAAAAACATATGAGCGCATTTATCGCCAACGGCGGACGAAGAACCCGCTTTGCAGGTTATTATATCCACCTGCAACCCGATAAATCGTTTCTTGCCGGAGGCATTTACGCTCCCGATCCTGCCACGCTCGAATCCATTCGAAATACTATTTACCACAATCCCGATGAAATCCGCCGGATTTTAGATGACAAAAAGTTCAGAAAACTTTTCCCCAATCTCACTCACGAGGACAAACTTAAAAATCCGCCAAAAGGTTATCCGAAGTATTTCAAGGAAATTGAATTGCTGAAAAACAAGCATTTTGTTACGCATCACGCCCTCGATAACGATTTTTTTCTGAAAGAAAACGTGGTGGAGCGATTGATGGAAATTTTCAAGGTACAATATCCGCTGAACGAATTTCTAAATAGAGCGGTGAAGTGAGATTTCAGAATATTCACGCTTTTAACTACCTTTGCATCGTTTTATTACGTAAACAAAATGAAACCCCGGTCACTTAAGAAATTCATGTATTTGTCTATCGCTGTAGCGGTAGTAACCATCGGTTTGAAGTTCATGGCTTACTTCAAAACCGGATCGATGGGTTTTTTCTCCGACGCACTGGAGTCTTTCGTGAATCTTTTTGCGGCAATTATTGCCCTTATTTTACTGCACATTTCTGAAAAACCTGCCGATAAAGGCCACGAATACGGGCACGGAAAAGCCGAATATTTTTCAAGCGCCATTGAAGGTGCGCTTATCCTCATCGCTGCTTTCAGCATTATTTACACGTCGATTCCTCGAATCATAAATCCGCAGCCGCTCGAAAATCTGGGTGTAGGGACATTGTTTTCGGTGGGAGCGGCATTGGTGAATCTGCTGGCAGGCCTTACTTTAATCCGAAACGGGAAAAAACACAAATCGATGGTACTTGAAGCAGACGGTAAACACCTGATGACCGACGTGTGGACCTCTGCAGGAGTTATCGTGGGTGTGCTGGTGGTAAAATTTACGGGGCTTTTGGTGCTCGACCCGATTATCGCCATCATCGTGGCACTGAATATCGTGTATGCAGGATATAAACTCATAAGCCGTTCGGCAAGTGGACTGATGGACGCGTCCATTCCGCAGGAAGAAATCAAGCAAATTACCGATTATTTCGATTCGTTAAAAGATATACATATCGATTATCATTCGTTACTGACGCGTCAGGCGGGGCATCGAAAATTTATTTCTTTTCATTTGCTGGTTCCGGGGAAATGGACGGTGAAAGAAGGGCACGATTTTGCCGAAGAAATTGAACAGCACATCGAAAATATGTTCGACGAAACGGTCACCGTTACCACTCATATTGAACCTATAGAAGACCCTTTGTCGATGAACGACATCAAAATAGACCGGTTAAATTATTCCGATGATTACGATTTTGATACTTGATTAATTGAGGCTGTATCAAAAGTAAAATATGCTATCAAATTGTCATACTGAATGGAGCTTTATCGGGATGAAGTATCTATAATACTGACAAAATAGATTCTTCACTACGTTCAGAATTCAAAGAATCGCCCTTAGGCAATGACAAAATAAAACGACAATGATGCTCTTAATACAGTTTCATTGATTACCTGACTTTTGTGAAATTACTCAGGAAGAAATCGCCCGGCATCAGCACACTTTTCAATTTTCCATCCGCATCTACCATCACGAAAAAGTCGGATGTAAGGCTGCTGTCTTTCAGTTTCAGGAAATTATTTTCTTTTTCCCACGTTCCACCGGAAAGTTCCAATGAATAGAACATTATGGAATAGGTTCCGTTTTCGTTCGCGTTAAAAGTGAAATTAGGATTGAAATCGGATTGATAAAAACCTTTCTTGAAATTATTTTTGTACGTGTTCTTATCGTTTCTCATCTTTTCCCTGTAATTGAGTAATTCCTCACGCGACAGAAAATCGTTCAAGATAGATATAGGTGAAGACGGTTTCTCGGAATTTTTCACAAAATAATTCATTTGCATCCAGTTGAATCCGTTGCTCACCATAAATACTTTGTTTCCCCATAAAGGTTGCAGCGTTATATTATATTCGTTTGTGCTATCGGTTAATTTATAATCGCCGTTATCTTCCACTTTGTATTCTCCAAAAGACAAAACTTGCGACACCATTAATTCGGGTGCATTTTTGCAACTTATTTTTATCAGATACTTTCCGTCGCTGAACATTTCCAAATAGCAGTCTAAATCGCTATTGGTCAATTGTAAAGCATAGGATTGCGCCTTAACTGTAAATAAAACCGCGAGAGTGAATACTATGGATAACGATAATTTTTTCATTTGTTTTGGTCGTTAATTTCTTAGTCGGACTGCATTTTTGTCATTTAGATTAATCGGCAACAAAAAAAGACCATCCTTTTTTGGTAAGGACAGTCTCTTTTTGAAATATAAAACCTGTTTTTTATACTGCGATTGCACTACCGATAAGGAAAGCAGCGGCAAGTGCCACAATAGCGTAAAGCTCGGGGAATACAGCAAGAATAAGGGTATTACCAAATGCATCGTGTCCCTGGCCAATAGAAACTACACCGTTAGCGCAAACCTGTCCCTGACGGATGGCCGATAACCAGCCAACAAATCCCAAAGCAAGTCCTGCAGCAAGCGTAGCCATCGCCTGAAAGAAAGTAATTTCGGGTGTAAGTACCCCAAAAATGTTCTGAAACATAAAGTAACCGGCAAATCCATACAACCCTTGTGTACCGGGCAAAGCCGTTAAAACCAGAAAATTACCGAATTTTCCGTCCACTTTTTTTGCGGCGCCAATTGCCGCATTTCCCACAATTGTAACTCCGTAGGCACTTCCGATACCTGTGAGAGCCAACATAATTGCAATGCCAATGTAAGCGATAAATAAATTAGTTTCCATAAATTGCTTTTAATTATAGTGTTATTTAATTTGATGTTTGATGCCTGTCCGCTGTAGCGGGTTTGACGTTTATAAGCTTAATGTCTATTTGAACGGATTATATTTCTTTCCTCCTCCCTCGAATTCCGAGTTTTTGTAGAATTCAACAAACGTAAGACGCACCGGATGCACAATGGCTCCCAATGTGTTCATAAAAATATTGATGGCATGCCCGATAAGGAATATCAGCACATAAACAATCGGTTTTACGATTGCGTTATCCGGACTCATTCCCGCTGCCAGACTGTTGAATACACTGGCAAGAATTCCACCGGAAAGCCCTAAGGCAAACAAGCGGACATAAGACAAAATGTCTCCCAGCAATCCTGTAGCCATATTATACGTGTCCCACAACCCCGCTCCTAAATTGATAAGTGGATTTTTTCCGGGCATATTGTAGAAATATATGAGTAGTGCAGCCGGAGCTAAAATAATGAGATGTATGGTCCCAAACATCGGCAATACATCCGGCAACAACGCTGAAACAATAAAACTTATCAAAAGTACAACCCATCCGATTGTGGACAACGAGTACTTAAATCCTTGCTGTTTAGTACGATTAAAAATCTTCATAATCATACCAAACAGAATTTGAATTACACCAAGTACAAGCGAAAGCATAAACATCTTATTGTTGTCAAAGAAGACTTTCTCTTTCAGTGCTTGTACAATAGGCCAATCGAGATCGTAAAGAGCAAACCCAAAGAAACCTCCCGTCAACAAGCCTGTTGCCATAGTGGACGCGCCCAACACCTGTACCAACGATAATATGGCTTTCATAGTGTTGCTCAGTTTATTTCTTTGCAGAATTTTAGCTGCACTTGCTATTAGCAAAAGAAATAAACCATAGCCGATATCGCCCAGCGATAACCCGAAGAACACCATATAAAAGGGTGCGAAATAAGGTGTCAGGTCAATTTCATTGTATTTCGGGAGCATATATAATTCGGCAATCGGCTCGAAAAGGCGTGCGAACTTGTTGTTTTTGAACTTGATGGGAACGTTATCCTCCGGTGTAGGATCGGAAGCTTCAAAATACACCGCTCTCGATTCCAGATAATCCGATATTTCCTTTTCGTTGTCCACTGGAGCCCAGCCTTGAAGCAGCATTAATTTATTGTCGGCAACCGAAGTTGTGCTTTGACGAACTTTCGTAAAGTTAATTCTTTGCTCAAAGTCTTTCATTGCCGCATTTAAGGAAGGCAAATCTGCAGCCAGTTCTTTTAATTTTTCATCTTGATGACGTATTTTCTCGCGAAGCGATGCGATAAGGTCGTTTAACTGATTCAACGATACTTCGGGAATTTTCACCAATTCCAAATTCAGTTCATCGGCAACTTCGGCATTTTTGGTAACAGTAACGAAATAAGTTCGCGATGCTTCTTTCTTAACAATCACCGCATCATACGTTTGCTCCCATTCGGGATTATACTGATTATCGGGAACGATGAAGAAATCTAATTTGTATCCTGCTCTTTTCAGTCGTTCAATATTTTCGGGATCGAAATCCCCCCATGGCTGCAACGCATCCCGTTCTTTTATACTTACCTGCAATTGCTGGTTCAGCAATGCTTTTTCGTTTTGGATATGTTCTATCTTGTACGGAATTTTTTTGCCCAGTTCTATATCGGGTTCGTTTTGCGGAATCTCCGATTTCTTATCGATTTGCCTGTTCAATATCTTTTGCGCCTCGCGCAATTGTTTGAAGCCGACGATAAATTCGTTGAGTTCATCGCTGTCTTCTGCGGTTCTGTCGGTTTCTGCTACGTGAATCAATCCTAAATCGCGCAAATCGTGAAGGAACGAATCATAATCCTTATGATAGGCAAGAAACAGGAATTTTTTCATTTTTGCTACCATACGCTGTCCTCCTCTTCCTTTTTTCTTTCTAAACGAGCACGCATAATCTTTTGCGATGATTTGGAAAGGTTTTCCTCGTCTTCGAGGTATCGTTTAATTTTCAGAATCGCATCCTGATAGCCGGGTATCTGAACTTTCTCAAAAAGATTTACTTTTTGAGTGGTTTTTTTTCTCGCATAATCAAGACGCTGGATCCTTAATTCGTGAAAATCTCTCCGTATCCCGATCTCGGCAAGCGTTTCGAGTGTTTTAATACCGTCTAAATACCATTTCGGATAATTAAAAACACTGAACTGCTTTGTTTCGAAATCCACCTTATCGAGTATCGGGATCAAAACGCCGGCTATTTTCTTTTTCGAAAAATGAACATCTTTCACGCTGAGAAGGCTGGCATCGAATTCGAGCCACATTCCCACCATTTTCTCGTAAGAACGAATCTGTTTTTCGAGTTCTTCTTCCAGCTCATTAATTTCATTTTTTGCCCTTTTCACCTCCATACGCAACGCCGTTTCCTTGTTCTGCAACGTGGGAAGCGCACGCTCGCGTATCTTCAGTTGTTTCTCCAACTGCTGGCGTGACGTTTTATTATATTGAAATTTTATAGCCATATTTTTTTATTAAATTCATCCCTCTGACCAATAATCGGTCAAACGGTTTCGGAAAACTGGCCAAAATTTTTGACCCCATAACAACAAACTGTAAACTCCAAACTTTTATCAATTCTTCCAATACTTATCCACCAATTCCCGTTTCATATTCACCTCTTCCGGTCTGAAATGTTTCGATAGCAACGTCCACGTTGTATCGAGCATTTCAACAGTATCGAGATTCACGTCGATAGCGAGAATGTATTCCGAGTAATCCTTGGCGAAAGACAATGCACGCTGGTCGTAGTCGGTAAGGTCGAACCCGTTTTCGAGCTTCGTTTTCGCATTTGCGGCATCGGCATATAATCGTACGGCTGCGTTCATCACCTGCGGGTGGTCTTCACGCGTTTTTTTGCCTTGAACCAATTGTTTCAATCGCGAAAGCGAACGAAACGGGTCAACGATTACTTTACCCACATCGCTGTCGCGACGAAGGAACAGCTGTCCTTCGGTAATGTATCCGGTGTTATCGGGAACGGCGTGCGTGATATCGCCTCCCGAAAGCGTTGTAACGGCAATAATCGTGATAGAGCCGCCATCGGGGAATTGAGCTGCTTTTTCATACACTTTTGCCAGGTCGGAATACAAGGAACCGGGCATCGAATCCTTCGACGGAATCTGGTCCATGCGGTTAGATACGATAGACAATGCGTCAGCATACGAAGTCATATCCGACAAAAGCACCAGCACCTGTTCGTTTTTATCCACGGCAAAATACTCGGCAGCAGTAAGTGCCATATCGGGAACAAGCAATCGTTCAACAGCCGGGTTCTCCGTCGTGTTCATAAAACTGATAATGCGATCGAGCGCGCCGGCGTTGCTGAACACGTTTTTGAAATAAAGATAGTCGTCATTTGTCATTCCCATCCCGCCGAGTATAATTTTATCGGCTTTAGCACGAAGCGCAACGGTTGCCATTACCTGATTGAAAGGCTGGTCGGGGTCGGCAAAGAACGGGATTTTTTGTCCTGATACAAGCGTGTTGTTCAGGTCGATACCCGAAATGCCCGTTGCAATCAGTTCCGAAGGTTGTTTTCTTCTCACCGGATTTACCGAAGGGCCACCAATCTGGCGTTCCTCCCCTTCGGGGATCGGGCCGCCGTCAATCGGGTCGCCGTAAGCGTTGAAGAAACGTCCGGCAAGCTGGTCGCCCACTTTCAACGAAGGCGCTTTTCCCAGAAAAACCACTTCGGCGTTAGTTGGAATTCCTTCGGTTCCCTCGAAAATTTGCAAGGTAACCTCGTCGTTAATGATTTTCACCACCTGGGCCAATCGTCCGTCAACGGTGGCCAATTCGTCATAACCAACGTCGGTGGCTTTTACAGAGCACGTTGCTTTGGTGATCTGCGTAATCTTTGTGTATATTTTTTGAAATGCTTTAGCCATAATTTTTCAGCTATTGGCTATTAGCTATTAGCTATTAGCCGAGTTTACCTTTACTTATTTTCTTCTATTTTGGTATTCAACAATTCCTCCAATTGTCTACGATAATCGTTGAATTTATCCGATTGGAATTCACAATAGTTCATCTGTCTGCAAACGTTTATCAGTTGCTTGAAATATTCCGCCACTTTGTTGAAGTTGTCGAACTCGAATTCAGTCCGGCACACATCCACCACCATATCCAGAATATATTTCTGACGTTCGATAGGTGTTACCGCATCAATTTCATCAAAGGCGTCTTGTTGTAGGATAACAAAATCGATCAACTCCGATTTCCAGAAAGTGATGTGGTATTCAACCGGAACGCCGTCGTCGCCAAGAATATTAATCTGTTCGGCAATTTCCTTTCCGCGAAGCAAACGAGTTTTAATATCATTTACTTTTGCCGTCCAGTCGTCGGATATTTCCTGTGAAATATATTCTTCGAATTCGGGATATTCAATATACTTGGAATAAGATTCTATTGGGTTGATAGCCGGATATCGTTTTCTGTCGGCACGATCCTGCTCAAGTGCATAATAACAACGAGCCACTTTTTTCGTATTTTCGGTAACAGGCTCTTTCAGGTTACCTCCGGCAGGCGACACGGTTCCGATAAACGTGATGGAACCTCCCTCGCCGTTATTCAGCGTAACGTAGCCTGCGCGTCCGTAGAAGTTAGAAATAATTGCCGACAAGTCCATCGGGAAAGCATCGGGGCCGGGAAGTTCTTCCAAGCGGTTACTCATCTCGCGCAACGCCTGTGCCCAACGCGATGTGGAGTCGGCCATCAACAACACTTTCAATCCCATTGAACGATAATATTCGCCAATGGTCATAGCCGTGTAAACCGAGGCTTCGCGCGCTGCAACCGGCATATTGGAAGTGTTGGCTACGATAATGGTACGTTCCATCAGTTTCCGCCCAGTATGCGGGTCATCGAGTTCGGGAAATTCGGTAAAGATTTCCACCACTTCGTTGGCACGCTCGCCGCAGGCGGAAATGATAACGATATCGGCTTCTGCCTGTTTGGAGATGGCGTGCTGTAACACCGTTTTTCCCGTTCCGAAAGCGCCGGGGATAAATCCGGTTCCGCCTTCCACAATCGGGTTTAGCGTATCAATTGTTCTTACACCGGTTTCGAGCAATTTGAATGGTCTCGGTTTTTCTTTGTACAATGTAACCGGAACTTTTACCGGCCATTTCTGAATCATGTTCAGTTTGTGCTCGGTTCCATTCTTGTCTTCAACAACCGCAATGGTATGAAAAATATTATACTCGCCTTCCGGTGCAATGCTTTTTATAGTATATTCATCAGTCATCACAAACGGAACCATAATCTTGTGGGGTTGGAAATTTTCGTCCACTTCGCCCAACCACGCTCCGCCGGAAACTTTGTCGCCAACCTCTGCAATAGGTTTAAAATTCCACAGTTTCTCCTCATCGAGAGGAAAAGTATACTGTCCCCTTTTCAGGAAAACGCCATCCATTTTGTCGAGGTCGTTCTCAAGACCGTCTAAATTTCGTTCAAGAAGGCCCGGCCCAAGCACTACTTCGAGCATATGTCCCTGAAATTCCACTTCGGCGCCTACTCTGAGTCCGCGTGTACTTTCGAAAACCTGAACATACACGTTTTTCCCGATAACCTTGATAACCTCCGACATCAAATTGGTACCATCAAGATTGATATAGGCAATTTCGTTTTGCGCAACAGGACCATCTACTTCCACGATCACCAAATTGGAAATGATACCCTTTACTATTCCTTTTGTCATATTATTTTGTTTGTACTTGTATTATTTTCAATGAAGTTTTTTTTGAATCGAGAGCCAAGAACCAAGACAGATGACAAAAGATTGACAGATTATTAAACTTTTTCACCGAATTATCTTGGGTTTATCAACTCACAACTCAAAACTAATAACTATTCCTCCGGCATTTTCACATTGCCTTTTAAACCGGCAATTAGTTCACGGAAAACGCGTTCGCCTTCTTCGGCATTCAGACTTACCCAACGCTCCAGAATCTGGAGTTTGCACAGGTAAGCAAAAACATATTCAATGTCGAAATAGTTGAAAACCGTATTTTCTTCCAGCCAATCCCAGCGGAATTTATCGATTTTCCGTTCGCGTTCGTAAATGTCTGTTTCTTCGGAAAGTCGAAGGACAGTTTCATAGATTTCGAGTTCCTGACTCAGTCCAAAATCGCGAGCACTGGCATTTTCGCGAATAATTTTAGCAACCGGATTGTTTCCTACAACCACGCGGGCTACATCAAGTCCGTATTTTCTTGCATAAATTGCCGATAGCAGATTGCCGATATTCAAATTCATCTCAAACCAGCGAGACATCAGCGAATTTTTCACTTCTATGCCGTAATCCATATACAAAGACGACATCAAGTCTTCCCACAATTTATTTTCGGCTTGAGCATCTTCATCAAGCCACGTTCTGATGAATTTTTCGTGGAAAGCCGGTATCTTCTTGTTTGTTAGCGGCAAATCTTCCTTAATTCTTCCAATGGTTTCCTGAATTTCTTCACGGGAAATACTACCCATAGTACTCAACTCGGCATCCTTGCTTTTCAGGAAATTAAGGAGATTGTCGTTGTCGTATTTCAGGAAGTATTTTTTCAGCAACCGTTTGTCGTCGGGTTTCAGTTCCTCATCGAGCATCAGTTTGAACTCTTCCACGGTAAACGGAAGTTTCATGCTGTCGAAAGAAAAATCGGGCAAGCCCGCTATGAAATAATAATATTGGTTCTTGAAAAACATAAATCCGATAGTTATTTGACTTCGTCGTAATCTTTTAGGTAATTCGCTTCGCGTAATTCATGTGGTAATTTACCCACTATCTTCGCATAACAGGTCGCAAT
>Ga0255341_1000732_pt1 | contig 51615 bp, 46 predicted proteins | sample wastewater_treat_8_FD_192418 | JGI IMG/M metagenome (GOLD analysis project Ga0255341, IMG submission 192418) | Wastewater microbial communities from Lulu Island WWTP, Vancouver, Canada - plant12 | ecosystem: Engineered > WWTP > Wastewater > Unclassified | place: Canada: Vancouver, British... | reverse complement strand
AAGGTGTAGATCATCTTTTCATATATCTTTCTATTGCCAATTTCATCTCTGCGATGAAAATTGTAAAGTGAATACTGAAAATAAACATACATGGCATCTTTTGCTGTTTCTCTCACCTCCACAAATTTGTTTATGAGATAATCTCTATCAGCTTTTTTATTGATTTTTGCGGATGTGAAATCAGATCTTTTGTTCTGTGTGGGCTTCTCTTCATAAGAATTGCTGCTATCCTGTGAGCCATTGGATTTAAACCTGTGGCTCATAATTGTGGAATAGGCCTGATTTAGAATTATCATCTGTTCATTTGCCCATTCTCTTTTATCTGGGTTTTTATCTGGATGATATTTTAAAGCCATAATTCTGAAGGCCTTTGCAACCTCTTCATCTGTTGACTCAGGAGATATTTTTAAAATGTTATAGCAACTCTTTATATCCATTAGAAGCCTTTTTGTAAAATTAAGGAATGCCGGCAACAAAGAGTTGCCGGTCTTTTGTTATTATTTCTTAATCAGTTTACCGTTTTCGATTATACGACTTGCTTTCTTTTTAATATCATCAGCAATGTTTATGTTAAGTCTTTTTGCTACATCAAGATTTATCAGCAGATCTACATCTGATGGATCTGTCATAAAAATTGTAGGAATGTTTTCTGGTTTTTCACCTTTAAGGATTCTGCCAATTAACTTTCCTGTGGCTCTTCCCATCTTGTAGTAGTCAAATCCCCATGCTGCAAGGACTTCAAATTTTTCTGCAGAGCTGGGATCCGCTGACATTATAGGGATCTTTTTTGCCTTTGCAACATCAGCAACAGCAGCTATTGCAGATATTACAGTGTTATCTGTGCTGAGATAGAAGGCATCAACTCTGTCTGCTATTGTCTGTGCTGCCTGCTTTACCTCAGATGAATTGGTTACTGTTGTTTCTACAAATTCAATCCCAAGCTCCTTGCAAGCTTCTTTTGCTACTTTGGCAAGAGCTACAGCGTTAGCCTCGTGGCTTGCATATATATGGCCAAGCCTTTTTATATCCTTTATCTTTTTCAGGAAGGCAATCTGATCTTTAACAGGGGTCATATCAGAAACGCCTGCTATGTTTTTTTCTCCTGCTTTGTAGGATTTTACAAGGCCTGCATCAACTGGATCTGTTACTGCAGAATATATAATAACACTATCCTTCAGTGTGTTATAAAGAGCCTGAGATGTTGGTGTGGCAATGCCCACAGCAATATCAACCTTGTCGGCTTTGAATTTTTGAGCAATTGAAGCAGCGGTTGATAGCTCTCCATTGGCATTCTGTAGATCATAGGTGATATTTGTAAAACCCTCCTCTTTCAGTTCATCCTGAATCCCTTTCTCCACAGAATCAAGAGCTGGATGGGAGACTATTTTAGATATCCCTATTTTGATGCTTGTAGATTTTGAATCCTTACAGGCAACAAAGAAAGCAAGAGCAACCATAAAGGTTATAAAAATTGTGTTTAATCGCTTCATAATTTTACCTCGTTTTTTTTAAAGTGAATAAAAAAAGTATTCTTTAGTCAAGAATTATGTATAATTTTTTATAAGGCTAATAAATAAACAGACTTTAAATAATAAATTGACACAGCAGCCTTTTAAATAGTATTCTACATAAAATAAAAAAATATATGGTGTTTGATTATTAATGGAAAGGAAGATTAAAATAGGCACAAGAGGCAGCGAGCTTGCCCTGTGGCAGGCAAATTATATTGCAGATTTAATTGGAAGAGATAGAGTCGAGATTGTTATTATAAAAACAGAGGGGGATAAAATTCAGAATGTCTCTTTTAACAAGATGGAGGGTAAGGGTTTTTTTACCAAAGAAATAGAAGAGGCTCTGCTTGACAACTCTATAGATCTTGCAGTGCATTCTCTTAAGGATTTGCCAACAGAGGAGGTTAAGGGTCTAAAACTTGCAGCAATTCCAGTTAGAGGTGATTTTCATGATCTGCTTATTATGCACAGAGATTGTCTTGATAATAGTGCGCTTGGTATAAAAAGTGGGAAAAAAATCGGCACAAGCTCTATGAGGAGACTTGCTCAGCTTAAAGCCATAGATCAGTCCCTTATTATTGAGCCTTTAAGGGGCAATGTCAATACAAGACTTAGAAAGTTAAAAGAGGGTCTATATGATGCCATTGTAATGGCAAAGGCAGGGGTTGAGCGAATAAATCTCGATGTCAGTGAATTTTATGTAAGGGAGTTGCCAGAGGAATTGTTTTTACCTGCACCTGCTCAGGGGGCTTTGGGTCTACAAATAAGATATGATGATACTTACACGGAAAAAATTGTTGAAAAGCTGAATGATCCTGTTACTGAAAAAGCAGTTAAGGCAGAGAGATCTTTTTTAAAGTATTTTGGTGGAGGTTGCCATGTTCCCTTAGGAGCTCTTGCAAGGCTTCATGGAGATGCAATAATTCTGGATGGAGTCGTTGCCTCACCAGAGGGAAATTTTGTTGCACGTTCAAGGGTTTATGGCAAAAGACCAGAGAGCCTTGGGGAAGAGCTTGCCCGTATTCTTAAAGCAAAAGGAGCTGATAAATATATATGAAAGGAATTGTTTATCTTGTTGGAGCAGGACCAGGAGATCCTGAGCTTATAAGCATCAAAGGGAAGAGGCTTCTGCAAGAAGCTGATTGTGTGATATATGATTATCTTGCAGAGAAGAGTCTTGTTTCTGATTTGCGCTGTGAGCTTATTTATGTGGGTAAGCAGGGTAGTAATCACACAATGACTCAGGATGAGATAAATTCTCTTATGCTTAGTAAAGCTCTTGAAGGGAAAAAGGTTGTAAGGTTAAAGGGTGGAGATCCCTTTATCTTTGGAAGAGGCGGAGAGGAGGCAGAGGAATTAGCTAAGGCTGGCATCCCCTTTGTGGTCGTTCCAGGGATATCTTCTTTTTATTCTGCCCCTGCCTACGCTGGAATTCCTGTGACGCATCGTGATTTTGCAAATGCCTTTGAGGTTATAAGTGGCCATAGAAGAGATGATGCCTCAGAGATTGATGATGTTAATTTTCCTGAATACGATCCAGAAAAAACTTTTGTCTTTTTGATGGGGATGAAAAATCTTTCTCATATTAAAGAGAAGCTTATAAATGAAAAGCATTTTCCTCCAGATACTCCAGTCGGTATTGTAAGTTGGGGGACAAGACCCCAACAGAGGGTTTTGACAGCTACTCTTAATTCTATAGACATTGAAGTAGAAAGGACAAAGATGAAACCACCTGCCATTATTGTTATGGGAGGGGTCGTTTCTTTACGAGAAAGACTCAGGTGGTTTGACAATCAGCCTCTCTTTGGCAAAAAAATTGTTGTGACAAGAACAAGGGAACAGGCATCGAGACTTTCTTCAATGCTTATCACTCTTGGTGCAGAGGTTGTTGAGTTCCCAACAATTGAGATCAAAAGAGAGGAAAATCTTTCCACCCTTCACAATGCTTTACAGAATATTGATAAATATCACTGGCTTGTCTTTACCTCTCAGAATGCTGTTAATATATTCTTTGAGGAGCTTTTTAAAATTGGGAAAGACTCTCGCACTCTTGGTAATATTAAAATTGCTGTAATAGGCAAAGCCTCTGGTGATGAGCTAAAGCAATACGGATTAAGACCTGATCTTATCCCAGAGGAATTTGTGGCAGAATCTTTAATTGAGAAATTTTCTAAAATAGATATTAAGCATAAAAAAATATTGCTTCCCTGTTCTGCAGATGCAAGGCCAACTCTCAGAGACGGTCTTGAAAAACTTGGAGCAGAGGTTAACAGAATTCATATTTATAGTAGCCAAAAGCCTGCTAAGATAAATGATGAAATTCTTGATATGGTCAAAGGGGCAGATGTTGTGACCTTCACAAGCTCTTCAACAGTAAATAATTTTTTTGATATTGTAAACAGTTGCAATGGCGTTTTTGCCAGCATAGGTCCTATTACAACAGAGACTCTTATAAAAAGAGGACATGAGGCAGAAATAACAGCCAGGGAATACACCATAGATGGCCTGGTAAAGGCTTTGATTGAATACTTTACAGAGGTGAAGCCATGATTCATAGACCAAGAAGATTGAGAAAAACAAATCTTATAAGAGATTTAGTAGCAGAGGTAAGTCCAGATAAAAATAAGCTCATAATGCCACACTTTGTAAAGGAAGGGACATCTATTCGCGAGGCAATAAATTCTATGCCTGGAATAGAAAGGGTTTCAATTGATAATATGCTTAGGGATCTTGAGGAGGATCTAAATCTTGGTATAAAATATATAATACTATTTGGGATACCTGATTTGAAGGATCATGCAGGTTCTGAGGCCTATAATGAAAATGGTATAGTTCAGAAGGCAATACGTCAAATCAGGAAGAACTTTGGCGATGAGATTTGTATAATCACAGATGTCTGCTTGTGTGAATATACAGATCATGGCCATTGCGGGATTGTTGAGCATGGAGAAATTTTAAACGATCCAACTCTTGTTTTGCTTTCAAGAATTGCTCTAAGCCATGCGCAGGCAGGTGCTGATATAGTTGCCCCATCTGATATGATGGATGGAAGAGTTAATTCCATAAGAGAGATGCTTGATAGCAATGGATATCAAAGCACAGCTTTGATGGCATATTCAGCAAAATACTGCTCATCCTTTTACGGACCATTTAGGGATGCTGCAGGTAGCACACCTCAGTTTGGAGATAGGCGCAGTTACCAGATGGATATAAGGAATATCCGTGATGCAGAGAGAGAGGTGCTTCTGGATATTGATGAGGGGGCTGATATAGTTATGGTTAAGCCAGCCTTATCCTACATGGATATAATACGCAGAGTGGCTGACATATCACCCGTCCCTGTATGTTCTTATAATGTAAGTGGGGAATATTCTATGGTGAAGGCTGCATCTGCAGTGGGATACATAGATGAGCAAAGGGTTGTGACAGAGATTATAACCTCTCTATTTAGGGCTGGCAGTGATATGATAATATCATACCATACACGTGACATTTTTAAAAATAAGTGGTTTTGAGTTTGAGGTAAAACATGCATATAAAGAGATCTGAGGAGCTGTATTCAAAGGCTATAAATCTTTTGCCTGGAGGAGTTGATTCCCCTGTTAGGGCTTTTAAGTCTGTTGGCGGTATTCCGCTATTTATGAAAGAGGGCAAGGGTAGCGTGCTCATTGACGAGGATGGTAATAGTTTTATTGACTACTGCATGTCCTGGGGACCGATGATTTTGGGTCATGGGGATCGAGATGTAATTGATGCAGTGAGAGAGACAGCTCTCCATGGAACAAGTTTTGGGACAGCTCACAGATTTGAGGTAGAGCTTGCAGAGCTTGTAATTTCTATGGTCCCCTCTATAGAAAAGGTGAGGTTTGTTTGCTCTGGCACAGAGGCCACAATGAGTGCCATAAGGCTTGCACGAGGTTTTACAGGGAGGGAAAAATTTGTTAAGTTAGATGGCTGCTATCATGGTCATGCAGATTTTTTGTTAGTTGCAGCAGGTTCTGGCCTTGCAGATTCAGGTATACCTGATTCAGCCGGGGTAACAACTGGCAACGCAAAGGATACGCTGGTTGTTCCATACAATGATATTGATTCACTTGAAAGAATTTTTGAAAAAGAAGGCAAAGACATAGCTGCTCTTATTATGGAGCCTGTCCCATGTAATTATGGACTTATTAAACCAAAAGAAGGCTATCTGCAAAGGGTGAGAGATCTCTGCACTCAATATGGGGTGATACTGATTTTTGATGAGGTGATAACTGGATTCAGGCTGGCCAGGGGTGGTGCTCAGGAGTATTATGGTGTAAGGCCAGATCTTACAACCCTTGGCAAGATAATAGGCGGAGGGTTACCTGTGGGCGCTTATGGTGGTCGAAAAGATATCATGTCAAAAATTGCGCCAGAAGGCCCGGTCTATCAGGCAGGAACTCTTGCCGGAAATCCTCTTGCAATGGCTGCAGGACTTGCCTCTCTTAAAAAGACCCTATCCCCAGGATTTTATGAATCGCTTAAGACGAAAACAGAGACTCTGGCAGAGAGAATAAAACCTGCCTTAAGTAAATTTTCAAAGGTGCACTTTGATTTTATTGAGTCAATATTCTGTTTCTATTTTACAGACAAAAAAACTATTACCTCTGTTAATGATGTTAGAGCTTGCGATATGAAGCTCTTTGCAAAATTTCACAATGCAATGTTAAAAAGGGGAATTTATCTTTCTCCCTCAGGTTACGAGGTTGGATTTTTCTCTTCAGCTCACAGCGATGAGGATATAGATAAGACCGCAGCTGCTATATATGAGTCCTTAGAGGAAATTTTTTAATTTTTAAACCTTAAAGATTCACCTGCAATAACTGCAGGTGAATCGATTTATTTTATTTTTTGAATGTAAATTCTCTGCTTGGACCTACTGATATATATTTTATTGGGATCTGAAGTTCTTCTTCAATAAAGTTTAGATAATTTTTGGTATTGACTGGCAACTCATCAAATGTCCGATATTTTGATATATTTTCATCCCAGCCATCCATTTCTATGAATATTGGTTTAACCCTGCTGAGATTTGAAAGACAAATATCGTCATCTCTTTTACCATCAACTTCATATCCTGTGCAGATCTTTATCTTATCAAATCCAGTTAAAACATCAAGCTTGGTTACAGCCAGAGAGTTAAGGCCATTGATCTGAATTGATTTTTTAAGCAGGGGGATATCAAACCAGCCACAGCGCCTTGGTCTGCCTGTGGTTGCACCAAATTCGTTCCCATTTACCCTCAGCCTCTCACTGTCTTCTTCATTGGCCTCCGATGGGAAAGGACCTTCTCCCACTCTTGTTACATAGGCCTTTGTTATACCCAGGACCTCATCGATCTCTCCAGCATTAAGGCCTGATCCTATAAGAGCTCCACCTATTGTGGGATTTGAAGATGTTACAAAGGGATAAGTTCCATGGTCTATATCAAGGGCAAAACCCTGAGCTCCCTCAAGGAGAATCTTTTTTTTGTGCTTTAGGGCATCATGTAGGAATTTTTGGCTATTTTGAACCATCTGTCCAGCCTTAGTTTTAAAATCAAGTATAAGTTCCATGATTTCCTCTACCGCTACAGGAGGGAGCCCATATATCTTTTCAAATTGAAGGTTTTTTATTTTCAAAGCAGCTATGACTCTTTTTTTTAGGTGAGCTTCATCAAAAATATCACCTGTGCGTATGCCAACTCTCAGGCATTTATCAGCATAGCATGGCCCAATACCTCTTTTTGTTGTCCCTATTTTCTCTTCACTATCCTCTTCCATAAGGGAATCAAGGGTTTTATGGTATGGCAGTATGAAATGAGCTGCATCAGAAATAATCAATCGCTCTTTTACGTTATAGCCTTTCCCTTCAAGAACTTCTATTTCTTCAATAAGCTCAGCAGGATCAAGGACAACTCCATTGCCTATTACACAGGTTTTCCCTTCATGGAGAATTCCTGATGGTATCAAGTGAAAAACAAACTTCTTATCATTTACAACTACTGTGTGGCCAGCGTTTGCTCCACCCTGGTATCGGACAACAATATCAGCATCTCTGGTGAGGTAATCTATCATCTTGGCTTTGCCTTCATCACCCCATTGTGTTCCTATTGCAACTGTGCAGCCCATAAAAACCTCTTTTTATAATAAAAAGGATATGTGTTTTACACACAAAATTCAATTATTTCTTATATATTTATAATTAACAAGCTTTTTTTCAAAATAAAATTCAGTAATAATTTCTAAAAGAGATCTTTTAGTGTAATAAATAGTATTTTTCTTAGCAAGTAAATATATTAGAGCATTTTGTTCTATATAAAAACAGCATATATTCCTTAACTTTTTTAAAATAAAAAACTCTATTATTTTCTCCGCCTTAGACTGCTGGGCTAAGATTTTTTTGCTTTTACACTAAAAATTATATTTAAGAATAATTACTGATATAAAAATATAAAAATTAAGGAATTAAAATTGAATAAAATTAGCAATTTAAAAAAGCCAAAGAATAAATATTTGACAAATTGTGCAATTGTGTAAAAATTTTTTTTCTTAAAATTTTTATATGTGAAAATGAATGATATGGCAGGACCAGTAATAGTTCAAAGTGACAATACAATCCTTGTAGAAGTGGATAATCCTCTTTTTGAAGAGGCCAGGAATTCAATTTCTCGTTTTTCTGAACTCGAAAAAAGTCCTGAGCATATTCATACCTATAGGGTAACACCTCTTTCTTTGTGGAATGCAGCTTCTTCAGGGATCTCTGTTGAGGATATTTTAAGTAGTCTTGAGACTTATTCAAAGTATGAAATACCTGCAACTGTATATACAACAATAAAGGAACAGATGAAGCGCTATGGGCTTTTGCGCCTTGTAATGAGAGGTGATAGCCTTGTGCTTGAATCAAAGGATGCAACTTTAATAAATGAAATCCTCTATAATAAAAAATTTAAGAATTATATCATAGATAGAATAGATGATAATTCTCTTACAGTTCATAAGCTCTATAGAGGCCATGTAAAACAGGCTCTTATCAAGATCGGCTTTCCTGTGGAGGATCTGGCTGGATATGAAGATGGGGATCCACTTGATATAGAGATAAAGCCTCTGGCAGAGGATGGCACTGGGGTTGAACTGAGGGACTATCAGATAAGCGCTGTAAATGCCTTTTACAAAGGAGGTGGGCCAGAGGGAGGTAGTGGGGTTGTTGTGTTACCCTGTGGAGCTGGAAAGACAATCGTTGGTATAGGAATTATGGCTCAGATAAAAAGTGCTACTTTGATTTTAGTTACAAACACAGTGGCCTTACGGCAATGGAGAGATGAGCTTATAAACAGGACGTTTCTTTCTCCTGATTTAATTGGTGAGTATTCTGGTGATAAAAAAGAAATAAAACCTGTTACAATAGCAACCTATAATATCTTGACATACAGAAAGGACAAAAAAGAAGGCTTTAAGCACTTTGATCTCTTTTCTTCCAAAAATTGGGGTCTTATCATTTATGATGAGGTTCATCTCCTGCCTGCACCTGTATTCAGGCTTACATCGGAAATACAGAGCAAAAGAAGATTGGGACTTACTGCTACTTTGATAAGAGAGGATGGGCTTGAGTCAGATGTCTTTAGCCTTATAGGACCAAAAAAATATGACATGCCCTGGAAACTTCTGGAAAAGTCCAACTGGATAGCCACAGCTCTTTGCACAGAGATTCGTATTGATCTTCCAGAGGATAAGAGGATGCAGTATTCCATCTCAAAGGACAGAGAAAAATTTCGCATAGCAGCTGAAAATCCGCGAAAGATTGCCATAGTGAAAAAAATTCTCTCTCGCCATAAAGAGGATAATGTTATTATAATAGGCCAGTATATATCTCAGCTTGAGGAGTTTTCATCTATTTTTGGATTTCCTCTGATCACAGGAATAACGCCTGTTGCAGAAAGAGAGGAGCTTTACGGGAGATTTAAAAATGGTGAGCTTAAGGCATTGGTTGTGTCTAAAGTGGCTAATTTTTCCATTGATTTGCCTGATGCAAATGTGGCAATACAAATTTCCGGCACCTTTGGTTCCAGGCAGGAGGAGGCTCAAAGGCTTGGAAGAGTATTAAGGCCAAAGAGAGATGAGAATTACGCCTATTTTTATACAATTGTAACATCTAATTCTATTGAAGAGAAGTTTGCTCACAACAGGCAGCTTTTTTTGACAGAGCAGGGCTATTCTTATACTATTATGAACGAAGAAATGTTTGAGAAGAATTTTGAGGCATACAATGAGAAATCTTCTGACTGAATGCCTGATTGTTTTTTTTAGTCTATTTTTTTTGGTGGAATGCAAGGCAGCTTCCACTTCCTTCTTTGCAATTACTTCCTCTGATGAGATTCTCTTCTCTGACAATGGTGGATATGGCTGGGAAAAAATTCAAGATGGTCTTCCAGAGGGAGTCTTGCCTGTCAGGTTTTATTGCTCTGGCAATGATGTTTTTCTGGCAACAATGAATTGCGGGATTTTTAAGTTTAATAAAAATAAGTGGATTGAGCTAAACTCCAGTGAATTCAAAAGACCTTCGATTTATGATAATCCCTGGAAATACAGAAAGATTTCAGCCTTTGCTGTTGATCCCTTAGATCCTCTAAATATGGTAGTGGCAACTAAACACAGCATTTATAGAAGCAAAGATGGCGCAAAAACATGGAAGGAAATGCCTATTTCTGACATAGGAAGGGGCAATTATATAACTGCACTGTCAATTAAAGGGGATTCCATTATTGCTGGCACATCCTTTTCTGGATTGTTTAGCTTTGATGGAAGGGCTTTTAAAAAAATAGGCAAAGGGCTTCCAGAAAATCCTTATTCCCCTGAGTTAAAGTTCACTGAACAGATCTCCTCTTTGCTTATAGATGACAGTAGAATTTTTGCTGGCTTTTATTTTGGGAAAGGCCTATATGAAGCTTCTGATGGTAGGAGTTTTTTGCCAGTTAAAAATGATTCTGATGGGGATTTTAGTGCGGTAGTTTATGACATAAAAAAATATGGAGATAAGATCTTTTTCACTGAAAAGAATAAGGTCTTTGCTTATGAAGTGGGTGATTCTTCTGCCAGGGAGATATATAATCTGCCAGCTATAATTTCCACAAGAGGTGACATTAAATCCCTTGCAGTGATTCCCAGGGAGATGAATTTTCCATCTCTTGCTTTTTTCATTGGTAATCCTTCTGTAAAATTTAGGGATGAGAGAGCAGCTCAAAGGAGAAGTATATATATAAGCGTTCCTGCTCTTACAAAGAGGCTGGATTATTATATAAAAATAGCTGAGGAAAGTGAGATTAATTCCTTTGTGATAGATATGAAGGATGATTTTGGCAATGTGCTTTTTGATAGTCAAAGCAAAACAGCAAAAGAAATAGGATCCTTAAGACCTATAAAGAATTTTAAAGAGGTGATGAAAAAACTTAAGGAAGCAAATATATATCTAATAGCCAGAATTGTTACTTTCAGAGATAAAAAACTCTATTTTGCCTATGATAATAAGTATGCCATCAAGAACAAAAATACAGGAAAGCCATGGCAGGGGGCAACTCATGAATATTGGGTAGATCCTTTTTCCACCTTTGTTCAAGATTACAATATTGAGCTTGCACTGGAATTGGAAAAGCTTGGCTTTGATGAGATTCAGTTTGATTATATAAGGTTTCCGGCAGATGGGCCAATACATCTTTGCAAATTTTCCTTTCAACAGGAGCCATCCTTTTATAAATCGGAAATTTTAATTGATTTTTTGCAAAGAGCTAATTATAATCTTAAAATACCTGTGTCTGTGGACATCTATGGATTTAATTCCTGGTATTATTTTGGAAACAGAATAGGTCAGGATATGGAGGAATTTTCTTATGTGGTGGATGTAATATCGCCAATGGTTTATCCTTCACATTTTGGCCAATCTTTTTACAAAAAATTTTCCACAGATACAAGACCTTATTATATTGTTAGAGATGGAGCATTAAGAGCTTCTGTAATGATAAATAAAAAAGTTATTATAAGGCCATATTTGCAGGCCTTTAATTTGCTTTCACCAACATGGAGCCCGGAATATATAAAAAGTCAGATCCGCGCTTCACAGGAAGGCAATTGCAGCGGATATTCACTGTGGAATGCTGCAGGAGATTATGACGTTGCAAAAAAAGCAATAAAAAGAGAAAAATGAATATGAGACAATTTAGCTTAAAGTGGGATATTGTTAAGGAAATACCCGTAGTGTATTTATCAGGGGATATTACCTACGAGGCAGATCCTCTTTTGTGTTCAGTTTATCATGAAATACGTAAAAGCAGTAAAGCAAAGGTTTATATCTTTGATTTTAAAGATTGCACCTATGTTAACTCATCAGGGATATCTTCATTCATAAAGTTGATTCATCTCCATAAGGAGATCAATGGCAATTTTATCTTTACTGGGCTTACTGAACATCTTTACCGCGTTATGGATATAGTTGGCATTACTGAATATATCGAATCCATAGAAAGTATTGATAAGGCTCTGCAGAAAATACATAAAATAGATTAATGAGGAGAGTTAAATGGCAAAAAAAAATACATGGGAGGACTGTGTTCTTGCTATTGATGCAGGGACTCAGTCTATAAGAGCTGCTCTTATTGATTTTAATGGTAACATAAAAAAAATTGTAAAAACAGAAATAGAACCATATTTTTCTGTCCAACTAGGCTGGGCAGAGCAAAATCCAGATTATTTCTGGAAGACTTTATGTGCAACCTCAAAAAAACTCTTTTCTGATAAGTCTATACAAAAGGATTCAATAAAGGCTGTTTCTCTTACGACTCAGAGAAACACCATGATAAATCTCGATAAAGATGGGAAGCCTTTGAGACCAGCAATTATATGGCTGGATAGAAGAAAGGCAAAGGCAGAGAATTGGCCTCCTGCATATCTTAAATATATTCTCAAAGCAATAAACATGTATGACACTGCAATTTATACAATCATGGAGTGTGAGGCAAACTGGATAGCTCAAAATCAACCTGAGATATGGGACAGGACCTATAAATTTTTATTTTTATCTGGATATTTTACCTATAAATTGACAGGGGAGTTTACAGACTCTACAGGGAATCAGGTGGGCTATGTGCCCTTTGATTTTAAAAAACAAGAGTGGTCAAAGGATAGTGATTTTAAATGGAAGATGTTCCCTTACATTACAAGGGATAGGTTGGCAACTCTTGTAAAACCCTCAGAATTCCTTGGGGCTATTTCTAAGAAGGCATCAAAAGAGACAGGTATTCCTGAAGGGCTTCCTGTTATTGCAGCAGCAGCTGATAAGGCCTGTGAGGTCTTGGGATCTGGATGTTTGAGCCCTGATATAGCATGCTTGAGCTTTGGCACAACTGCAACAATTGAAACAACAAATAGCAAGTATGTTGAAATAATTCCATTTTTGCCTCCTTATCCCAGTGCAGTGCCAGGCGCTTACAATACAGAGGTAATGATTTATCGCGGCTATTGGATGGTAAGCTGGTTTAAAAATGAATTTGCCCACAATGAGATGGTCCTGGCGCAGAAAAAGTGCATTCCAGTTGAGGTGCTTCTTGATGATATGGCCTGTTGTGTTCCCCCTGGTTCTATGGGGCTTATGCTTCAGCCTTTCTGGTCCCCAGGTGTTAAAGTACCAGGGCCTGAGGCTAAGGGAGCTATAATTGGCTTTGGCGATGTCCATACAAAGGCTCATGTTTACAGAGCAATTCTTGAAGGCCTCTCTTATGCCCTTAAAGAAGGAGCAATTCGCACAGAAAAGCGCAATAAAATAAAAATTGAAAAGCTAAGAGTATCTGGTGGTGGCTCCCAGAGCAGATGTGCAATGCAGCTTACTGCAGATATTTTTAATCTTCCTGCAGAAAGGCCTCATACTTATGAAACCTCTGCCCTTGGAGCAGCAATTGATGCAGCAGTTGGAATCAAGGTCTTCTCTGATTTTAAAAGCGCTGTCCAGTCAATGACAAGGGTTGCTGATATTTTTGAGCCAGACAAGAAAAATAGCAAACTCTATGGAGATCTTTTTGAAAACGTATATATGAAGCTTTATAATAAACTTAAGCCTCTTTATGAAGAGATAAGAGAAGTTACAGGATACCCTCCTTTTTATAGTAACGAAGGTTAGGAGGAGATTTGCAGAGGCTAATTATAGATAGCCTCTGCAAACTATTTCTCTGGCAGTTGAACCAGTATTACCTCACCTTTTGCTGTGACAATTCCTTTTGCAGATAGAGTTACATGGACGACTATCTTCCTGTCTTTGATTTCTACAGCCTTTCCTCTGAGCTCAAGAGTTGCATCCATGGGGGTGGGTTTAAGATAGTCAACTTTTAGAGATGCTGTGACAAATCTTGGAGCAGGTTTTTCTCCTATCTTAAATCCCTCTGATATTACTCTTGCTGCAGAGGCTGTTGCTGCTCCATGGCAATCTATAAGAGATGCAATTAAACCTCCATACATTTTATCTGGAAAGCCTCCAGTATAAAAAGGCTCAGGTTTATAGTGGCATACTGTTTCATCTCCCTCAAGGAAGCTTTTTATCCTGTGGCCATGTTCGTTTTTATGTCCACATCCATAACAGTGGGCAAATTCATCGGGATAGAAATCCTGTATAGCTTTTTCCATAGCACTACTCCTCAGAAGTTTATGCTTACTTTGATAGTAAGCCCTCGAAGAGCTATTTTTTTACAAAAGGGGAAAATGTAAATAAAAAAAGCAGATAATATTTTATTTGCTTGATTTTAAACCTCATGCTGGCAGCTAATTCTTTATGAGTGAAAAACTTATAAAGTCAATTGCTGGAACTGCCTTGATTTTGCTCTCAGCCTTATGTTATGCATGGATGCCTGTAATAGCAAAAGTCACTTATTCCACAGGGCTTGCTCCCTTTGAGGTTCTTATATTGAGATTTATTTTTTCTCTTCTGCTACTTGCTCTGCTTTTAAGCATAAAAGGTATTATGTTTTTTAAGTTTTCTCCCTTGTTACTGCTTCAGGGGTTAGCCTTTACTGCAGGGGGTATTTGTTTTTTTTATAGCCTCACATACATAAAAGCAGCACTGGCCATTGTTATATTTTTTTCTCATCCTGCAATCATCTCTGTGATGTCCATAATATTTTTAAAAAGAAAACCATCAATGGTTCTTTTGTTCTCTGTGTTTATTTCTTTTCTGGGAATTATTTTTATTTCTGGGGCAAGTAAGATTGAGGTTAATAATATAACTGGAATATCTCTGGCTGCTTTGTCTGCTTTCAGTTATTCTATTTATTGCATAATTAGTGAAAGAACTTTGAAGAGCTATAATTCCCTCTCTGTGGCTTTTACAATGTCACTGGTGGGCCTTATTGTTATTTCACTGTTCTTTCATAATCAGCTAAATTTTTTAACTTCCCTCTCTCTTAAGCAGGTGGAGCTTGTTTTTTTAATGTCATTTTTTAGCACTGTTTTAGCTATTCTCTTATTTCTTGAGGGAGTAAAAAGAATTGGTTCTCTAAGAGCCTCTGTTGTAGGAACAGCAGAGCCTGTTTTTGTTGTTTTAATTGCCTTTGTGGTTCTTGGTGAGAAGTTGAGCTTCCCGGAAATAGCAGGATCACTTCTGGTTCTCTCTGGGGTTTTGATTTCTTCTTTTCATGGATTTTTTAAAAGAGAGGATTTATTATGAAAAAAATTTTAAGGCTTCCCATAACCATATTACCAGGGGATTACACAATTTTTAGGCTTGACTCTGGTTCTAAGCTGCCGGATTGGGTTGATACTTCAAGATTCTACAGTATAACAGATACAGGGGAGGAGTGTACTGTAATATGTTCAGGAGAGGCTGTCCCAGAGGAATATCCCCACGAGTGCAGCATGAAGATCTTTAAAATAAATAAAAATCTAAAATTTAATGAAACAGGGATAATTAATTCTATAACAACGCCTTTGGCAGAAAGCGAGATCCCGGTATTTGTTCTTTCAACTTTTGATACAGATTATTTTTTTATAAAAATGGAACATGCCTACAAGGCTGTGGAGATTCTTGGCAAGCATCACGATGTTGATTACTATAGCTGGTAAAAGTTTCCTTTTACCAGCAAAGATTTTAAGGGAGATTATTTAGATATAAATTGAGCTATGTAGTTTGCCTGTTCCTGCATAAGCTTTGAGAACTGAGATGGATCATTGGAATCACTATCTCGAGAGAGCACAACCTCGCCCAATTTTACATCAATGACATGAATTGTTACATGGTATGTTTCCTTTATCTTTGAAACCTCTCCATATACCAGAAAATCAGCATTGAGAAATTTTCCAATTTCCTTAGCAGTTGATGAGTCAGAGAGCCCCGATGTCTGGAACTCTAACTCCTTTATTGCCTTTTGAATTCTTTCCCTTTCCACAACCTTTATATTTGAAGTCTTGGTAAGAGATGTCATCATCATTGATGCAAGTGGGTCTCCGTATTTTTCACCTTCTATTGTGTCTTTAAACTGAAAGACTGCACATATAACATTTTTTCCAGAAAGGTTTACAGGAAGATTTCCTTCTTTTGTAAATTTTTCAAAGAGCCTATCCATGTCAGCAGTAAATTGAGTTATAACTTTTTTAAGTACTTCTGCAAAACCATCTGGACTTTGAAAGGCCTCAGGTGTTGTGTATTCTACATATTTATTTTTGTAGATGAGCTTTTTTTCTGGCAATTGTTTGAGATTTATGCTAAGCTCAAGCCCCAATTGTTTATCTTTTTCTACATCGGCAAAATTCATCTCAATTACCACATCATATCCAGCTGTGCCTTTTATGCCTACTTCTTTGAATATTTTTTGTGAGTCAAGCTCTGCCTTGCATATCTCCAGGATATTGTCTTTGAGTATAATCTTTTTGGAGGTATATTGGCCTGTCAAAGCTGCAGTTGTGGGGTATTTGTTTTTAAGATGAGATGCAGGACTAAATACATAGTTGTCTTTTATCACAAGCTCTGTGCCGCCACAACCAGCAACTATAATTGATAAAAAAAGTGTCTTCAGAAGAGTTCTTATTTTCATGAGGAATACTCCATTATTTATTTTGTGCCTTTTATAATTTTTCTAAATAAAAAAAGTAAAAATGTAAATGTCAAGCTAAATAAATTGCTCTTATAACCTCCTTATTATCTCAAGAATATATGGCATTAGCTGTTTTTTTCGTGAAAGGACATCTTTTAAAAAGAATATATGATCCGCCTCCTTTGGGTATTCTATTTTTCTAATAAAGCTATCATCACCGCTTATCAATAGATAGCTGCTAAGCTGACTTAGATCTGTGACAAGAAGAGAAGAGAATAGAAATCCATTGCCTGACTTTAGTTTTGAAAGATATTCTAATATCTCATCAGATCTGCCAAGAATTTCATCAGGGGAATTAACCTCCACCTGGCTAACAGAGAAGGATATATTTCCTTCTTTATAAGTTTTCATATCCATATTTATTATCTCTTCAGCTGGTTTTGAGCTTATAATAGCTGCTGCATTTGTAATATCTTTGCCAAATTCTTCAATATTGAGGTCAGTTATCTGGGAGAGATATTCTGCTGTATCGCGATCAATAGGAGTTGTGGTTGCAGATCTTAAAGTAAGGGTATCAGAGAGAATCCCCGCAAGGAGAATTGCTGCTATTTCTTTTTTTATTGGGACTTTATAATCTCTATAAAGATTTGCTATTATGGTAGAGGTGGAACCAACAGGTCTATTGACAAAGGTAATTGGATATTTTGTTGAAGGATTCCCAAGTCTATGGTGATCAATTATCTCAAGAATTCTTATCTCTGAGACACCGTCAGCTGACTGAGAGAGCTCATTGTGATCCACAAGAATAACTCCGATGTTTGGCTCTTTCATTAAATCGCTTTGAGTAAGGACACCGATTACCCTCATGTCCTCATCCACTACTGGCAATGAACGTGATAGTGAGTCAGAAAATCTCTCTTTGATATTTTTGATATAATCGTATCCGGCAACGGGTTTTAGTTCTTTATCGCCAGCATATCTTACAGGCATTGAGTGAAGGGCAAGCCATGAAGCTCCTGCTGTATGGAAAGGGGTTGTTAGAACTGAAACGTTGTTTTCCTCTGCAAGATCCTTCATCTCTTTGGAGATCATTCTGCCAGCAGAAACAATTAGGACTCTTACTTTTCTTTTGATAACATACTCATGAATATCCTCTCTGTCTCCCACTATTACTATTGTGTTTTCCACAGGCATGAGATCAATAAATTCCCGCAAAGTGTCAATCTTTGAGGCTGCAACTACTATCTGTGCACTGAAGATTTCATTTTCATTTTTAATGACAATGGGCTGCGCCTTAAGAGTTCTGGCAAGATGTTGAACAGATGTCTGTATTATTGTATTTTTTTGAGGGTCTATTTTTTTAAGGATGTGCTCTGCAAATGTGTTGTAATGTAATGTGGAAACGTATTTTTTATTTTCATCTACCAGAGGAATCATTCTGAATCTATTTGTTGATAAAACCTGCATTGCATCCCACAAAGGCATATCCTGGTAAAGAGTTACAGGCTCTTCGCTCATGTGGTGGCTTACCTTTGGTATCATGTCACTAAGGAATTCCGGCGGAGTTATTTTAAATCTTTTGAGTATGTATTCGGTCTGGAGATTTATTTTGCCACATCGTGCAGGGAAGACATTTGTTTCTCCAAGCTCCTGTTTTAAAGTAGCATAGGCTATTGCTGATACAATTGAGTCTGTATCAGGGTTTTTATGCCCAATTACGTATACTTTTTTCATTTTAACCCCAGAGATAAAAATTTTTTATTAAATAAATATAACTATAATTGACATTGTAACTCAAAAAATAAGAAATTCAATAAAATGTTTTGCCATATTTTTTATAAAAGCGATTTTGTATATTTAAATTTTTGAAAATTTAAAAATTTAGCATCTTTTTTGTAAATTCTTTTGAGGTAATATGAGAACAAAGTATAAGCTTGTGATGAAGCCCTTAAATTCTGATAATCCAGAGACCATGAGAATTTATAAAATGGTTTGTGATGCCTGTGAACGATTTAATATCTATGTCATGGATTTTTTTGAAACTCTTGCTATACTGGAAGAAAAAAAAGCAAAGGGCCTTGCTGATGATGAGACAGAAAAGAGCATAGAATCAGTTCTATCCCGTATAGAGGAAGTTTCCACTGCTATGAAGGAGATCGCCTCTACAATGAGCTCTCTTGTTGAATTAGAAGAGATTTAAATCTTTAGAGCAATAATACTTATAAAATTTAAAAATTATACCTTGTTTAATACAAACTTTTCTGTTAGAAACTCTGTTTGAATTGGGCTGAGATTAAATTCTCTGCCAGCTCTTTCTATTAGCTTAAGTCTATCAGCTGAAGGATTTTCTTTTAGCTCCTCTGATATAAATCTGATGGCCTTTTCCATAGAATCGTCCATAGGTCACTCCTTTCTTAGTCAAATTTAAAAGGTGGATACTCATCAGTTAAACCAATTGCAAAGGATGAGATCCTTGCAAGATATCTAAAATACCTTGTGAGGTAAACAAAGAGAGGATTTGGCCATCTCCTTGTTGCAATTACCATCACTATTCCTGCCAAGTATACAAATAGAACAGTAATAGTCAATAACAACATTACAATAATATGAGGAATGAGAATTGCAATTATTCCTATAATGGATAGTCTCAATAGGGCCATAATTTTTGAGTATTTGACAGGATAGGTTATATCAAGCTGTAATTGATGATTAAGCTTTTCTCTTCCTGCATATACAGGTCTATCTTCCACAATGCCTATTATGTTTGTTTTTATGTATAAGAAATATCTCAATGTATTTTCTGTTATTAGAGAGAAATCCTCAACGCAATGGCCTGTTGTAAGTATAACTATTTGATTTATAAAGCCAAGAACTGCTGACACAAGGGTATAAAGAAACATAACGATGAGATGTGGAATCATGCTGATAACATATATAAGAAGCAGTCGCAAAAGAGCACCTATTCTTGAATACTTCAGAGAAAAGTCCACAGAAAAAGTGCAGCTTCCTTTTTCTGGCAAATAGCGCTCTGATTCTCTTTCATCATAGTCAAAAATATCAAGAGAGGTGCTTTTTGGTGTATATATCTCCTCATCAGAAAGCATGAAGTCATCAAGGCTTTCCATAGGGCTTTCCACCTGAGCTATCTTTTTAGATGGTGTTTCCTCTTGTATAGTAGCTTCATATTCCTCTAAGTCTATCTCTGGCAACTCTTCCAGCTCTTCGACTACAGGGGTTTTTTCGATTTTATCGCCAATTACCTCAAGCTTTAGATCTGGATCTATTTCATCTATGGATAGGACTAAATCCTCATCGAAGATTTCGTCTTCAGATGGTTTTTTTCGTTCATCCAGTTCGCTAAAGGTAAGACCAGCATCTTCCAGTGTAAGCTTTTCTTCCTCCTCTGTAAGCTCGCCAGAGAGTAAATCAGAGCTTTCTTCTACGTCAATATCAAGGGAATCCAGATCGATTGTGATGCTTTCATCTTCAGTGCTCTCTTCTATTTTGACGCTTTTTCTTGCTGATTTTGCAGGTGAGGGTTCAAGTGTCTGGGCCTGAGGTTCTTCTGTGAGATCGTCAATATTAACGTCCATTTCATCCACAGATAAGGTGAGTTCTTCGTCAAATAGCCCTTCTTCTTGTATTTTGCTTTTAAGAGATTTCTGTTTTTGAGGTGCAGGTTCTTCCTCAATGTCAAGATCAAGGGTATCTAAATCAAGTGTGATATCGTCATCATCCTCCAGCGGTTTGCCCTTGCCTTTTAACTTTTCTGATTTGACAACTAATTCTTCATCATGAAGATCCTCTTCCAGATCTATGTCAAGGCTATCTATATCTACTGTCGTATCCTCATCTATTTCCAATTCTTTTTGGGAGTTGGATTTTTCGAACTCATCTATATCTGCAAACATTGCATCTATATCCTCTTGTGAGGAGATTTTTGTATCTCTGTCTCCTTTTTCTTGCAAGTCTGTATCTTCTATTACAAGACCTTCCTCGTCAGGAAAATCGCTTTCGTCAATGGTGAGGTCATCGTTAAATAGATCTTCTTTTTGTGACCCTTTACCTTTTGTAATGGGCTCTTCCGCAAATTCATCTATGAGTTCCTCATGGGTTGTTGAATCAAGACCTTCCTCTGAAAATGAGTCAGAAATAAAATCTTCTTCTGGTGAGCGTTTTTCCTTGCCAAAAATTTCATCATCAGAGAATTGATCTGTTTTTTCAGGTGCCACAAAATCATCATCAAAAAGAGCGTCCTCCTTAGTAGAAGAGAGGTGATCTTCTTCATCTAAAAAAGTGTCTTCTATAAGATTTTCTTTTTTTGCACTTTTCCTGTTATCATAAATATTATCTGCTCCACATTTTGGGCAGGAGAATGCAAATTTTTTGTTTGCAACCTTCTCATCATCCACAGCAAAAGCGGAATTACAGTTAGTGCACCTGACGATCATAAGTGACTCCTATTTTTTTTATCTGTCTGAAAAGAATTTTTCATTTATATTGTGCTGGATGATGACTGGAGATAGCGGAAGAAATAGAATCATAAACCATTTCATATCTCTGCCATTCATCATTTCTGATTTCTGCATATATTTAAGATTTATATAAAATCCCCATAATCCAAGAGTAAATATTGTAAGTAGAATGTTGATTACAGGGTCATCTCCGAATAAGGGACTTACTCTGGCAAGCCACCAGAAATAATAAAGCCCTGCTGTAAAGAGAATCAATAGAAAGACCACAAAGATATTATTTTCTGGTATATACTCATGCATTTGGTTACCTTTTTAATAGTATAAATATTCTTAACATATTAACGGAATTTATATTAAAATTACTTAATATTTTTCCATTGTGAATTATCCTTTTTGGAATTTTCATGTCACGGCCGCTCTTTAATCTTTACGCTCAGGTTTTCGATTTTTCTATTCCGCAGAACAACTACCTTAAGCGTATCTCCTATTTGAGATTTTTCTATGAGGTCTATAAGGTCTCTGCTGCTTTTAATATCAGTATTATTGACCTTAAGTATTATATCTCCTACAAGGATTCCGCCAATGTGGGCCGGGCTGTTTTCCATAACCTCTCCAACAAAAGCCCCTTCGTTATTGGGAAGGCCAAGTTTTTTGGCATCCTCATCTGATAGAAGGAAGATATTAACCCCAAGATATCCTCTCTTGACCTTTTTATACTTTTGCAATTGAAGTAAAACAGCTTTTGCTGTATTTATTGGAATTGCAAAACCAATTCCCATGTAGCCTCCACTTTTTGAGTAGATCATCCTGTTTATTCCAATAACCTCTCCATATATGTTAATTAGTGGCCCTCCTGAGTTGCCCGGATTTATAGATGCATCTGTTTGTATATGAGCTCCACCCATGAAGTCCACATCTCTTCTGCCAACTGCACTTATCACTCCAACTGTAAAGGTCTTGTCAAGGCCAAAGGGATTGCCTATGGCTATAGCCCAGTCGCCCACCTGAACCCTGTCGGAATCTCCAAAATATGCAGGCTGAAGTTTTTCCTTTGGCTCGATCTTAAGTAGCCCAATATCTGTCTTTTCGTCGGATCCAATTATTTTAGCCTCATAGTTCTTATCATTGATATTTACATTTATTTTATCCATGCCATTTATAACATGGTGGTTTGTGCATATGTAGCCATCTTCTGATATGATAAAACCTGTGCCAAGACCTGTTCGTTTACGCACTTGTGGATTATTGTTTTTCCCAAAGAATTCTCTCATAACCGGGTCGTCAAAAAATGGATGCCTGACTTTTACTATTTGTTCAGTTGTAATAAAGACAACGGTGTTTTTGTAGAGATCAAATATCTTTCTAAAGGTGTCTTGAATTTCAAAGGCCTTTGTTTTTTCAACTTCTGATTTTATTGGTGATTCAGATTGATTTCCAAAGAGCACTCCAGTTGAATTGATGTTCCATGAGAAAAAGTTTAATAGTAATGCAATAATAACTATTAAAAATGGAACTGCTATATAGTAAATTCTTTTTGTTTTCATTTTGGAACTTCCTCCTCAATTTTTTTTAACATAGTCTTTTCTTTTTCCTTTTTCATCTTCTCTTTTTTTAACTCCTCCCTGAAAAGATATCGCTCATTTTTTGATCCGTCATATTCAATTGCCTCAAGATCAATTGTTGATGTGTTTTTTTTCTTTTTGCAGGAAAGTGTAGCTATATTGCCCATCATTATCAAAATCAGAATAAAGGTGAAAATCTTAGGATTATTCTTCTGTAAATTTTTCACTTAAGACCTCAATTTTTTGGAATTGACATCCTGCGCTATATCAATTATAAATTAGAGGTAAAAAAATACAAATAATTTTCTTTAACAAGAATGTTTTGGCTAATTTTATTTTAACTCAATGTTTACTTAGCTTTTGTTTTCAATTTCAGGAATTTTTTAAAACAGAAATTTGCTGTTTCGCCTGAAAACTCATCTTTTAAGGTCATTATTTATGGATAAAATAGAATATTATGTAGAAACAGCAAAGGATGGCAATCTTACCTTGATTGCCAGGGTTAATGGCAGGGAATATCCCTTACATAGCAGGATAAATCCATTGAAGGAAAAGATTTCTGCTGAATTAGGTGCAGGCTCCGGCAATGACATATTGATAGCCCTTGGTTGTGGTATTGGATATCATCTGCTTTCTCTTAAGGAGAGATTGTCCAGTTTTTCAAAAATAATAATAATCGATATACTCTCTGGCATAGTGGAACATATAAAGAATTCAACTCAAACATCCTTTTTGATGGATCATAGAAATATTGAATTTTTTTGTGGATTTGCTCCTCGGGAACTTGAGCCAATTCTTCTTGAAGAAATAGATTTTTCATCTGCAAAGGGTCTTGTAGTTATTGAGCATCCAGCATCTCTTAGAATTTTTGATACTTATTACAGTGAAGTTAAAGGAATTATCAAAAGAGTTATTGATAAAAGAATTTCTGATGCTGCAACTGTTAAGGCTTTTGGTAGAGTTTTTTTGAGGAATGCTCTCAATAATTTAAAGAATTTTGATTCTTTGTTCCCTGTTAGTCTTGTAAAGGATGAGTTTGTTGATGGTGATTGTCTCATAGTTTCTTCTGCTCCTTCTGCAGAAAGTTATATGGATTATATAAGGGCATATCAGGATGGATTGTATATAATTGCAGTTGACTCTGCAGTTCCAATGCTGCAGAAAAACGGGGTTAACCCTGATTTTGTTATTTCCATAGATCCTCAGGGAAGAATTCATGAGCATTTTCTTGGGGTGAATTATAGTTTTATTCCTATCTTTTCTCTTGTCTCTCCCCCTTCTATTGTTGCACAATATAAAGGGATGCTTTCCCTTAACAGTCATCCTCTGTCGCAGATAATTGAAAGTTTATTCCCCTCTGTTGTTGGATCCATTGATTCTGGCACTGGCTCAGTAGCTGGTGATTCTTTACGCTTTGCAAGACTCTGTGGTTTTAAAAATATAGGTATGATAGGATTTGATTTTTGCTTTAATGATAATTTGATCTACTCAAGAGGAACAGCTTATCAGGATAGATACTCCTTAATGTTTAATAATAGATTTTTGTCCCCGGAGAGCTTTAATGGATCATATATATTTAGAGGGACTTCAACATTAATAGAAGAGAGTAAATACACAAGAAGAAATTTTTTAAATTACAGAGACGGTCTATCGCGTATTATAAGAGGCTTGGATAGTTCCATTGTTTTTATCAATGATATAGGTCTCAGGGTTGATGGAGCCTTATATAAAAGTTTTGAGGATTTTATTTCTCTGTGTTCTCTAAAGAGAAAGGGAAATAATTTAAGGGAAAGATTATTCTATAGAAGAAAAAGGCTGATTGAGATTTTAGATCTTCAGTATCTTTTGAAATTTCTGATGCGAGAGGATTTAGCAAGAGAGCTTTCCATTGAGTCCTATGGGAGGAATAATTTTGATATAAATATTAAGAGATTGACTAAGGTTCTTCATTCCATAAATCTGTCCACATGAGTTTTCTGGAAAAAATAAAACTATCCCATGGCAAAGAGGGCGGTATAATTGAGATGGTCTCTCTTGCTTTGCCTATGGTTATATCCACAGCATGTGACGGAATAATGACTTTTACGGATAGGCTTTTTTTGTCTGCTCTTTCTCCTCTTCACATGAATGCTGCTCTGGCCGGTGGATTGGTTGTTCAAAGTCTTGTTTTTTTCTTTTTTGGACTTATTGGATATTCCACTGCTCTTGCTGCTCAGTATTACGGCTCAGGGAGAAGGGAGTTTTCCTCCGTAACAGCAACGCAGTCTGCCTTGATTGCCTTTCTGGCCTGCCCTGTTATATTGCTTGCCTTTCCTGTTGTGGAGAAATTTGTTTATATGTCTGATATAGAGCCGTCTCAGCTTAACCTGCAAATTATATACATGAATATTCTGATATTTGGTGCATTGCCAGGTCTTTTGCGCCATACGCTGAGCTGTTTTTTTTCTGGAACAGGAAGAACAGGAATCGTTATGGTTGCAAGTATTCTGGCTATGTTAGTAAATGTTGGCCTTGATTATATTTTTATCTTTGGCAAGTTTGGGTTCCCACCCTTAGGTATCAAGGGTGCAGCTTTTGCAACAATATGCGGCAGTTTATCTTCTTTTTTATTTTTGCTTTTTGTTTATCTCCTGCCAGATAATAGAAAATCCTTTTCTGTATTCAAGTCTTTTAAGTTTAATCTTGAGGTTATGAAGAAGCTGCTTTATTTTGGCTATCCTGCAGGGCTTGAGATGTTTTTAAATTTTCTTGCATTTAATATGATGGTTTTTCTTTTTCATTCCCAGGGTGGGGTCGTAGCAACCGCAAGCTCCATTATGTTTAGCTGGGATTTAATATCATTTATACCACTCCTTGGCATTGAGATTGCAGTGACAAGCCTTGTGGGAAGATACATTGGTGCAGGAAAGGTTGATATTGCCCACAGATCTGCAATGTCTGGAATTAAGACTGGACTATGGTTTTCCTTTATAGTTTTAATTGCCTTTTTATTTTTTTCTGAGGATCTTGTTATGGTCTTTGCACCTCAACAGAGGAACGATCTCTTTATTGAGGCCACTCCAATGGCTGCCTCAATGATTAAAATAGCTTCGATTTATGTTCTTGCAGAGGCAATGATGGTGAGCCTGGTTGGAGCCTTAAGAGGTGCTGGTGATACTCATTGGACAATGGTGGCATCAGTTGCCTTTAATTGGCTTGCTGTTTTATTTTTATATATAATTTTTAATATATTGTCCATGTCTGCAATTGCAGCATGGGCAAGCCTTGTTTTATCTTTCATGATCTTTTGCTTTTTTCTCTTTTTAAGATATAGAAGTGGCAAATGGAAAGAAATAAAAGTTCTTTAAATAAAGGAGATTTTTATGAGAGTTGGCGTTACAGGTATATTTGCATCTGGCAAAGGAACTGTCTGTGAACTCTTTAGAGAGTTGGGTGCATCAGTTATAGATACTGATTCAATTGCAAGGGAAATTATGGAACCAGGCAAAAAAGGTCTTCAGGATTTAATCCATGAGTTTGGAGATTCTTTTATTAAAAGCGATGGGACTCTTGATAGAAGGGCCTTTGCCAATTATGTATTCTCCTGTGAGGAAAAGGTCAGGCGTTTAAATGAAATAACTCACCCCATTATACTTAATATTGTTCTTGAGAGAAGTAAGGGAAATGGAATTTATATGATAAACACTCCCTTGCTGTTTGAGTCTGGATTTGATAGATATATGGACAAAAATATTGTTGTAACAGCAGGGGATGAGCAGGTAATTCTGAGGGGATGCAAAAGAGATAATATTTCTCCTGAGGAGATAAAAGAGAGATTAAAACATCAAATTCCGCTAAATGAAAAAATTAAACTTGCCGATTATGTTATAGATAATTCTGGAAGTATTGAACAAACAAAAAGGCAGGTTTTTGATATATGGAAAGTTTTGAACCAAAGCAAAGAGGTGTGAAAGAGAAAAATTTTTACATTCTCCATCTTGATACACCAAGGATAATAATTCTGGCATCAGTTCTTATTGGAATAATAACAGCAGCATTTCTTCTCGGGATGGGGGTAGTTAAAAGCAATAAGTCTGCTCCAAAGGAATTTGCTATTGAGGGAACTGATTCCATGAATGGCAAAAATGCAGATCTCTTTGGCAAAGATATTCCCCCTCTGCCTGATGATCATTCTGTTGACAATGGAACAATTGAGGATAAGTTTGCCTCTCTTGAGGATAAGGATAAAAAGGAAGAACCAATCACTGCTGATAATCTCAATCAATTTAATAAAAGTGATAGCAAGTTGCCAGATGATAGCTCAAAGATGGCGAAAAACGATGTTTTAAAGAGTGAAAACATAAGAGAAATAATACCTCCTGCTCTTGATTCTCATAAAAAGAAAAATGAAATCAAGACAACAAATACAGCCAGAGCCAGTAGGGAGCACAAAAAGGATGATAAAGCAAAGATAGCCTCCAGAGATAAAGCCTCAGCCTCTCACGAAACAGGAAAAACGATCCATGAGGTTTCAAGAGAGATAGAGAGTAAAAAGACTTTTGATGGCTATTCAATCCAGGTTGCCTCTTATGATACAAGAGAGAAGGCTGAAAGAGAAAAGAATCTTCTTAAATCAAAAAGGTTTGACGCTTATATTACCTCGTCTATAGTTGGTGGCAAAAATTATTTTAGGGTCAGAGTGGGACCTGTTGCTTCTCAAAAGAGTGCCTCAGCTTTGCTTGAGGAAATTCAGAGGGACTTGCGCTATTCAGGCAGCTACATAGTCAAGGAATAGAAAAGTCTTATAGTCCAGTATAGAAGCGGCAGATTCCTGGCCGCTTTTTTTGCTTATAAAAATTGGGGATGGTCTAAGTATATGTACTCGATATTCAAAGCAACTAAGGATCTGGTGCGCAAAATAGATGCCTTTCTTGATCTTGTTGGAGAATCTGTTCTTCATTTTGAAGAGGGCTTAAAGCTTTATTTATCTGGCAGCGAGGTGGAGTTCAATGAAAGGCTTGTTATAATTAAAAATTCAGAATCAAGAGCTGATGAACTCAGACAAAACATTGAGGCTCAACTTTATGTCCAGACTCTGATCCCTGAATCGCGAGGGGATGTTTTGGATTTACTTGAACAGATGGATGAAATAATAGATTTTTCAAAATCAATTATGCTCGATTTTTGTGTGGAAAAACCGGAAATACCAGGGGAATTGCATGATCGCCTTAGAAAGCTTGCAGAGATTGCAGTGGACTCGACTCAGGCTCTTGTCCAATCTGCCAGATCTTTTTTTTATGATGCAAATACAGTGAAGGATCATCTCCATAAGGTTAAGTTTTTTGAAAATGAGTCTGATTATGTTTCTGAAAAGGCAAAGAGAGAGTTATTTGAATTGAATATTTCCCTTGAACGAAAACTTCATATAAAGCATTTTATAGTATCCATTGATTCAATCTCTGATGTTGCAGAGGATATTTCCAATAGGCTATCAATAGCTGCAATGAAGAGGATCGTGTAAAATGTCTATTCTCTTTTTTCTCTCAAGCGGATTGTTTCTTGGATGGTCCCATGGTGCCAACAATGCAGGCAATGTTTTTGGGACTGCCATAGGCACTCATATGGTTAAATTTCGCACAGCAGCTATTGTAACAAGTATCTTCCTGATTTTAGGATCTGTTATTTCTGGAACAGGAGCAGCTTTGACACTTGGTAAGCTGGGCGCTGTTAATGAAATTGCAGGGGCTTTCATTGTAACATTATCAACAGCTCTGGCTATTTTATTTATGACAAGATTTGATCTGCCTGTTTCAACATCACAATCAGTTGTGGGAGCTATAATTGGCTGGAATCTCTTTTCTGGATCTATGACTGATTATAATTCTCTTGTAAAAATAGTATCAAGTTGGGTTGTTACCCCCTTTATAACTGGGATCTTTGCTGTTTTGATATACCTCCTTGTCCGATTTATACTCAATCATGTGCGAATTCATCTTCTGATATTAGATTTCTGGAACAGGATTGGTCTGGTGGTAGTTGGGGGATTTGGCGCTTATTCCCTTGGAGCAAATAATATTGCAAATGTAATGGGAGTCTTTGTCACTGTTTCCCCTTTTCATCCGATAAATACTCCCTTTGGAATGCTTACAGGAACGGAGCAGCTTTTTATACTCGGTGGGATGGCAATGGCAAGTGGTGTTTTAACATACTCCTACAAGGTTATGAAAACTGTTGGCTCAAGTATTATTCAGCTTACTCCTATCTCTGCTCTTGTTGTTGTTTTTTCTTCTTCATTTGTTTTGTTTCTTTTTTCATCTCAAAATCTTGAGAGCTTTCTGGCATCCCATGGTTTGCCCACAATACCTCTTGTCCCTGTCTCAAGCGCTCAGGCAGTTGTTGGGGCTCTTATTGGTATAGGATTACTGCAGGGTGGGAGGAGTATAAAATTTGGTCAATTGGGGAGAATAGCCTTTGGATGGGTTACTGCTCCTATTGTTGCATGCTTTATATGCTTTATTTCTCTTTATATCTTTCAAAATGTTTTTTCACAGAAGGTTTACAAGAATATTAGATACAACATAACAGAAAATGTAAGCCGCAAGCTAATTGCCGAGGGGATTTATTTCAATTCAATGGATGAATTTATTAACAAAGAATTTCAAAATTATGTAGAATTTAAAGCCACTCTTGATAGAAATGCTTCAGATTTGACTCCTGAGGATTTAAGACGAGTCATTGAATTGGCAGAGATTCGTCATATAAAAGTTGATATGGAAAAAATAAAATATGAGATTGCAGAGGGTCTGTTTACATTCCCTCAAGTTGTAGCACTGGAAAAGCTTAGCGGAAAGGAATATAACAGTCTCTGGGAATTCAAAGAGGACCTTCAAAACACTTCTCATGAGTGGAAGCTTAAAGAGGATATCCCAGCTAATAGGAAATGGAACAGAGATGTATCTTCCAGAATAGATTATCTGGCAAAGAAGTTCTGGCTTGACCAATAAAGATTTATCTATATTTATTACTGAAAATAAATACATCTTTTTAAATGCCTTGACTTTTTTAAATATTTAGTATACTTAATATATAAAATCTTAGAGGTGGAAAATGGAAATCTTTGATGGCTTTATATCTGCAATTGCTGCTGAATTTAAGATACCTTTCCATAAGGGTAAAAATGGTGTATACACTGCAACCATTGATTTCGATAATGGCAGATCTCAGGATATAGTAGTTTCTCTCAAGAAAGATGAGTCTGGAGACAGGGTAATCAACTATAGATCAAATGTTGCAAAGATAAAAAAGGACTCAATAGAGCTATATAAATATTGTCTTCAACAGAATACTTCTTTTGATTATGGTGCACTGGCTATTGATGGCGATATGCTTGTGGTTGTAAATTCTATTTTGCTTGAGGATTGCGATCCACGGCGTTTTATTAAAAGCCTTATTTACATAGCAGCAAAGGCTGACGAGCTTGAAGAGATAATCACAAAGGATGATAATAATTAAACCTGTAAATTTTTTCTGATTTGATATTGCATTGAGCCAGGCATCCCTGGCAATGCTTTTGCGGGATAACCTCCTCAATAATTCCTTTTAATTTCAGTTGATTTAGAGCATGCTCAATAAGCCCTTTATCAGCTTTTATTATAGCAAAGATCTCTGATGAACAAATCTCTCCCTTTTCTTCAATGAGTGTCTTTAATTCAGATATAAGCAAGAATTTACCTCTTTTATTCTTTATTCCTCATCGATGAGGGATATTTCTCCATTTTCGACATTGTAAAACATAGGAACAACAGTTATATTATACTTTCCCCTCAGGCGCTTTGCCTCTGCAATGACAAATTCGATTTCGTTGTCAATCTCAAACATTGGAGCGTAGTTTAAAAAGTGACTCTCCGCTCTTTCTCTGTCCCAGAGAGCAACCTCCATTAATCCCTCGACAAAGAGATCTCTTTTGGATACGAGATTAACCATGCCACAGTGATTATGAGCTATGAGAATTATATGCCTTATTTTGCTTATGGCAATTGCATAAGATACCTTAAATTCGCTATATCTGAGATTTGCGCCACCTGTACGTATTATATAGGCAAAGTTGTCTGGAATATTAAGATGCTTTCTGTTGTCCATACACATGCCAATTAAAAGCTCTGCGTTGTTGTATTTTTTGAAGGGAAAACCTAAGTTGTTATAGCGCAAAAAATATCCCACAGGGGAAGAAAAATATTTTTGTGGAATATCAGATTCTTTCGTTATTTTAATGAGTTTCATGTATAAAGTTCCTTTTTATTTTTATAAGAGCTGAATTTATATTATTGGTTACATGAAAGGCTGCAGTTTTTTTGGAGAGTTCATCTCTATGTTTTTTGCCATGCCCTGTAAGGACATAGATAGTGTTAAATCCGGCTCTCTTGCCAAAGATTATATCCGATGGGTGATCTCCAATCATATAAGAAGAAGCAGAATCTATGTTATATTTGGATTTTATAATCTCCATGAAGAACTGTTCTGGCTTTCGGCAATGACATTTCTCAGCTTCACTGTGAGGGCAATAAAAGATTTCTGTAAAATGAATACCTTGCTCTTTGAAATGTTTCTCTATGTATAAATTAACCTCTTTGACTTCATCATCAGATATAAGGCCTTTGCCTATGCCAGCTTGATTGCTTACTATAAAAAAGAGAAAGTGTTTATTGAGAGCTTGCATTAAGTTTATATCAATCTTATAAAATTCTACATCAGTGGATTTTTTAATGTATCCTTTATCTTTTATCAATGTGCCGTCTCTATCAAATACTATGGCTTTTTTCATTACTGATTGTTCCTTAATTTAATAGTTGTAATAGTTTATTCAGAAAAAGGCGTAAATTGGCAATTAAAATTTTTGCATTGCCTTTCAAAGGGATTATAAGATTTTTCTTATTTTTATTGACATGTTTCTCTATAAAAGAACTTCTGGAAAAGAGAAATTTTTTTGGTATCAGGGGATAGGTATATGATTGAGGGTATTTTTGTGGAAGGATTGATTTATGGAATAATGGTTCTTGGAGTCTTTATAACCTTTCGAATTCTTGATTTCCCGGATCTCACAGTGGATGGCTCTTTTCCTCTTGGAGCTGCAATAATGGCTTCTATGATTGTCAATGGATATAATTTAATCTTTGCATTGCTTGCTGCCTTTGCAGGGGGAATCGCTGCAGGAGTTATTACTGCTGTAATACATAACAGGCTCAGGGTTCCAAATCTCCTTGCAGGTATATTAACAATGACAATGCTCTGGTCTATAAATATAAGGATTCTTGGTGGCAGAGCAAATCTACCTCTATTAAAGAAAGATACTATAATAACAGATGTTGTTGAGGTTACTCAGGGTTTTTTGCCTCAGGAGTATGCTGTCCTTATTTTTTTCTGTATAGTGGCTATGATTATAAAGTTTTCTCTGGATCTATTTTTTCGCACAGATATGGGGCTCACACTTGGGGCCATGGGTAACAATGAACAGATGGTTATATCTCAGGGCGTGAATATAAATATTATGAAGGCAATAGGTGTGGGGCTTTCTAATGGTCTTGTTGCAGTTTCTGGTGCTTTTGCAGCTCAGTATCAGGGCTTTGCAGATGTAGGCCTTGGTTCTGGCATTGTTATAATGGGTCTTGCCTCTGTAATGATAGGGGAGTTTATATTTTCTTCAAATAAGATTTCTATCTTAACACTGAGGGTGTTAATTGGCGCAATTATATATAAGGCCATCATGTATATAGGGAGATATTATGGATATCATATAGGACTTACTCCAAATGATCTTAAACTCATAGCAGGGCTTCTAATTATTGGATGTCTCCTTTTGGCCCAATTAAAAAATAAGAGCTTTTTTAGAAGGTAAATGTCATGATCAGACTTGAGAATATTACAAAGGTTTTTAATCAGGGAACTGTAAATGAAACAACGGCACTGCGTGGAATTAATCTTCACGTAAGGGAGGGTGATTTTATAACAATTGTTGGAAGCAATGGTGCAGGTAAAACTACTCTCTTTAATACAATTGCCGGAACTTATTTCCCTACCGGTGGAGAGATATATTTTAATAATATAAATGTAACCAAGATGCCTGAATACAAAAGGGCAAAGTTTATAGGCAGAATTTTTCAGGATCCCTTACTTGGAACTGCATCTAATATGAGCCTTGAAGACAATATGATGATTTGTTATAAAAAGGGATTCAAAGGCCTTAAGATAAGCCTGAATAATAAAATGCGAGAGAAATTCAGAGAGGAGCTTAAACTTCTTGATATGGGGCTGGAGGATCGCATGGAGCATAATCTTCAGCTTTTTTCAGGAGGTCAAAGACAGGCTTTGACTCTTCTTATGACGGTTATAAGCCATCCAGATCTCATACTCCTTGACGAACATACAGCAGCTTTAGATCCGAAAAATGCTGCACTGATACTTGATCTTACAGATAGATTTATTACAGAGAAGAAACTTACAGCTATGATGATTACTCACAATATGAGCCATGCTATAAAATATGGCAATAGAATTTTAATGATGCACAAAGGGGAGATTGTTCTTGATATTGAAGGAGAGGAAAAGAAAAATCTTACAGTTGATGGCCTTGTAAAAAAATTCTATGATGTTAAACACGAAGAGCTTACAAATGATGAACTCTTGATGTCCCATGAATAAAAAATGCCGGCAAAACCGGCATTTTTTACGGAGTTTATACGGGGGATTTATATCACATCATTTGCTCCAGGCGAGCAATCCTATCTTCAATTGAAGGGTGTGTTGAAAATAAAGATACTTTTCTGTTTGAGTTTATCTTTGCTATGGCAAAGGAATCCTTCGGTGTTGGCATCCCGGCAGCTCTTGCAATAGCTCTCAAGGCATTAGCCATGGTACGTGGAGAGGTTAGCTTGGCGGATCCTTCATCTGCTCTAAATTCTCTGTATCTTGAAAAAGCTGCAATTGGAATTGAAGCCAGAAGCATAAAGAAGGTTTCAAGAAGACTAACAACCATGATATATCCAAAAAATCCAAGACCACCTTCGTTATCATCACCTCTAAGGGCATTGTCTATTACAGTTGCAATTATACGAGCCAGGAACATCACAAGGGCATTGGCAATACCTGTAAGGAGTGTCATTGTAACCATGTCTCCATTTGCTATGTGAGAGATCTCGTGGCCTGCAACAGCCTCAACCTCTTCTTTATTCATAGAGGCAAGGAGCCCTGTAGAAAAAGCAACTATAGATCTATTTTTTGTTGGGCCAGTTGCAAAGGCATTGGGCTCTGGAGATTGATAAATGCCAACCTCTGGAACTGATGGGAGATTTGCCTGCCTTGAAAGGCGAACAACCATATTGTAAAGCTCTCTGTATTGGAAGTTGGGATCATCTGGCTCAATGACATATATATTGTATACACTTTTAGCTACAATTCTGCTTAGAGCAAGGGAAATAAATGCTCCAACCATACCAAAGACGCCGCATAAAATAGCAAGTCCTGTAATGCCGCTTCCACTTATACCAAAAACTCCCTGTAAAATTGAAAGGATTATGCCAACCGTTATTATAACCAGAAGATTGGTTAAAAGAAACAATCCTATTCTCTTGAGCATTTTCAACCTCTTTGTCTAAATTTAAAATTTTACACTTTGATAACTTTAAATTTATATAAAATATCTTGTCAAGTTTCAATGGTTAAATAATTATTTATTAAACTATAAGAATAAAAAAAAGTTTTATGTTACAAAAAATGGCATATTTTTTAATGGTCTCTTTTTGAAGAGGTGAATAAACTCAATCTTAGAGGTTTTTATGAAAGTAGCAATTGCTCAGATAAATCCAATTATAGCAGATATTGAAGGAAATAAGAAAAAGATTTTAGATTATATAAAAAAAGCTGAGGGAAATGGAGCAGATTTGATTATTTTTCCTGAACTTGCTACAATCGGCTATCCTCCAATGGATCTTCTTGAAAACACTAAACTGGTAAGGGATAATCTTAATTCCCTGAAGGATATAGCTCAGTATTGCAAAGATATAAATTCAACAGTTGTAGTTGGATATATAGATTTTGATTATGACAACCCTCCTATGCTTTATAACTCAGCAGCAGTTATTTCACGGGGTGAGATTATATTCAGACAAAATAAAACACTCTTGCCTGGATATGATGTTTTTGATGAATACAGATATTTTTCTCCAGCCACTGAATGGGGGGTTTTTGAGTTAAAGGGTATAAAGATCGGAATAACTATATGTGAGGATATATGGGCAGCTTTGTCAAAGGACAACAGCCGCTTTTTAGATCTAAGAGGATATAGGCTTGATCCTGTAAAAATTCTCAAAGATAAAGGGGCAGATCTCATTATAAACATATCTGCCTCCCCTTATATAAAAGGGAAGAGACAAATTCGTATGGAAATGTTGCGCAATATATCAAGAGAACTGAATCTTTCCATTATATATGTAAATCAGGTTGGCGGCAATGACTCTCTGGTCTTTGATGGCAATTCCTTTTGTGTAAATCAGAAAGGGGAACTATACAGACATGCAAAGGGCTTCGGTGAGGATTTGCTTGTTTTTGATCACAATATTGGCAATGAGCTTAATAGTGAGGTTGATGATATTGATGATATAATAAATGCACTGATCCTTGGACTTAGGGACTATATGGGCAAAAGTGGTTTTAAAAAGGCAGTCCTTGGGTTAAGTGGTGGCATAGACTCAGCCTTAACAGCAGTTATCGCATGTAAAGCCATCGGGCCAGAGAATGTTTTTGGTATAACAATGCCTTCTGTCTACTCTTCCTCAGGAAGTGTAAATGACTCTTATGCTCTGGCAAAAAATCTTGCCATGAGAATTGAAACCATTGCAATAGCAGATCTTTTTGAACAGTTTAAAAGGGATTTAAAAGCAATATTTGGAGATCTGCCAGAGGATGTAACAGAGGAAAATATACAGGCCCGAATCAGGGGAGTGCTGCTTATGTCTGTGAGCAATAAAACTGGTGCAATGCTTCTTTCAACAGGAAACAAATCTGAGGTTGCAACAGGATATTGCACTCTTTATGGAGATATGTGCGGTGGGCTGGCTGTTATCTCTGATGTGCCAAAAACTCTTGTTTATAAAATTGCAGAGAGGATAAACAAAGATGCGGGATTTGATCTTATCCCGCGGGCGATAATAGAGAAAGCCCCCTCCGCTGAGTTAAGGCCTGGTCAGAAGGATCAGGACTCTTTGCCCCCTTACGAGATCTTAGATGGGATAATAGAGCTATATATAGAGCAAAAGCTTTCCCTTGAGGAGATAGTTGCAGCAGGTTATGAGAGAGAAACTGTTGCATATACTCTGAGACTTATAAATATGAATGAATACAAGAGATTTCAGGCTGCACCTGGAATAAAAGTTACCTCAAAGGCCTTTGGTATAGGTAGAAGAATACCACTGGTAAAGAGATACAATCCATGAAAGGATTGTATCTTAAATAAATTCAAGGTATTGCTTGATCACTTCAAAGTTTTTGATAACATTGTTTTTTCCTGCAACTATATCCATATGGCCTGGGAGCAGATACTCTATGTCCAGCTGAGAAATTCTATCAATGCTTTCTTTCAAAAGTTTTGCATTGCCACCGGGAAAGTCCACTCTGCCAAAGCTGCTATTGAAGACTAAATCTCCGCAAACCAGTGTTTTCTTTTCTTTCCAGTAAATACATATGGAAGCAGGGGAGTGGCCAGGAGTTTTATAAATTTCAAGGGAATGCTCTCCAATGTGCCACAGGCCTTCTTCGAGTTCTATATCGAATTTGAGATCTGGAAATTGCATTCCCATCATCTGGAAAAAAAGAGGCCCCAGTTGTTTTAGAAATATTATTTCTTCTTTATGCATCCCTGCTGGAATTCCCTTTGATGTGAAGTTTACTGTGCCTTCAAAGTGATCTGGATGGGAATGTGTATTTATGACATAGGCAATTTTATCTGCGTCAAGGCCATCGTCCCTCATCTGCTTCAACAGCATGTCTGTATAATTTTTTAAACCAGGATCAAAGAGAATATTGAAAGGCTCGCCAAAGTAAAAGCTATTGCAATTGTTTTCAAAAATTCCCTTCCATATATACCCATAAATGCCCTCTGTAATTTTCATGGTATTCCCTCTTGATATAAGATTGAGTCTATGAAAAAATTTATTTAAATTATTTTCATAGAGTGAATTTTCCAAAATTTAAGTCAACTTAAAATTTATTTAGATATTTTTCTTAAGTTTTTAGGAATTATTCCGAATATTATAACAGGCTTTCCTTGTGAGAAGGAAGGTAAGGGTTTATGTGACATAATAAGGAAAAGGAGGCGACTATGAACGCTATACATTTTCCAGAATCTGCATCAATAGGTGGGAACAAGCCAAAAGGGGATTTGGTCCATTATGAAAGATCTCATGGCAAAGCAAGTAGCTATCGAAAAGGTAGTGATTCAATTGAAATTTCTCAGGCTGCAAGGGAAAGATTTGAAAGGGAAAACCTTGTAAAACTGGATAGAGTGAGACTTAAAAATGAGTCTTTAAAATATATGGAAGAACTCAAGGAATATTTTGCTGATGGAGACAGGAGAAAGATCCTGAGGCTTGGCAAAGTTGTAGAGATTAAAGATAATATGAAGGCAAATTTTTATAATAATTTGCCAGAGACTGAGATGGAAAAAATGGTTGAAAAGCTCCTATTGTTTTGAACTGTAGAGTTAGAGGGTTGTCGAGGTTAATAAACTTCGGCAACCTGAAAAAACAGGAGGAGCAAAAATGGAAAAAGAAAGAATTAAAAATTTTGCCATTGATATTCTTGGCTGTGGCTGTGACAATTCTGTATTTGCTCGGATTGATCACAGGAAGAATTTTTATTTGCCTTCTGGTATAACACTCACATCAAGAGTGTTAATCGGTGACAGACTTCTGATTTATATTGTTGATGAGGAGGATATTTCTTCAGGAGATTTAAGAGCTATTTTTCTTGATGGTCTTCAGGAGAGAGATTCTTTAAATTACAACAGGCTCAGGGTCGTTATTTTAACTGATAATATAATTAATTGCGAAAACAGATTCCGGAGAATATATGAGGATTTTGATTTTAAGGATGAAAAGACTCATCTTCATATAGTGGAAAGAACTTTATGGAACTAAAAAATATTTAGCACAGGGATTGCAATTTCTTCAAGGTCGAGCATGGCATTGATTAGTGAAACCTTATAGAAAAATTTTATATCCCTGGTGCTAATTTCTTCTTCTACAATTTTGCCCTCCTCCAGGAGATACTCTCGCTTTGTGCCATAAAGTAAGGGCTTAGTTGGTGTTAGCCATTTTTCCCCATCATAAAAGGCTATGTTTGCCGATGAGGAATCTCGTAGAAGTCCATTGGTGGTAATGATTATGTCATCAAAAGTTTTATTCTCTTCCAGCAATTTATTTATGGAGCTACGATCTGCATACTTAAAAGAGTAATCTATATTTGCCTCTACAAGTTTTAAATTTGCGGGATGTCGCCTTGTATAGGGGAGAAATTGGACTTCCCTAATTACATCATCATACAGAACTCTGACCTTATAGAGACCATTACAAAATTGCTCTGGGACATTGATCCTCTCTGCAAGATCTATAATATTTTTCTTGCCTTTGCACTCCAGGATTGTTTTATCCATTCTGCGTTGATGATATTTAAGATTAAAAAGAATTCCATCTGAGAGTTTTATCGATTCAACAAAAAGGGACATATACCTTATCCACCATTTCCTTATATTCAGATTCTGGATCGCTATATATGGTGATTCCACCACCGCTTCTGTAAATTAGATTATTATGCCTTTTTTCTATAAATCTTATCATTACAGCACTATTAAGAAAAGAGCCGTCAAAATATCCACATATTCCAGTATAAAATCCCCGAGAATCAATCTCGGATTTTTTTATTATCTCCACTGTTTTTTTCTTTGGCGCGCCTGTAATAGAACCTGCAGGTAGAAGGGATATAAGAATGTCGCCTATATGGGCATTCCAGTGAGGTGGTAACTCTCCACATATCTCTGAGCTTGTTTGCAATAGTTTCCCACTGTGGGTTTCTACTTCATCAAGGTATCTGAATCTGGTTACAGTAACATTTTTTGCGACTATACTTAAGTCATTGCGGATAAGATCAACTATTGTTATATGCTCTGCCTTTTCTTTTTCATCTTCCATAAGAATTTTTTCAGCATCAGGGATATCTGCTTTAATTGTTCCTTTCATTGGGAATGAGTATATTTTGTTGTTATATATTTTTATAAATGTCTCTGGTGAAAATACTATAAATAGATCTTTAAAATATAGCCTGTATTTTGCTTTGCTTAAATAAAATATTTCTTTTAGAGTAAGATTGGTTTTTATTTTTGTCGGGAAAGTAAGGTTTAGCAAGTATGAATTACCTTCTTTTAGATTTTTTTGCACAAGGTCAAAGGATTTTTTGTATTTAAAGAAGGAGATAGCTTTTTTTTGAAATTCAATTTTTGGCGAGATGCATTTTTCACCAGGATTAAAGTTTGCAAAGCCTTCCATGTCATATAAAATCTCATGATGCTCTATTTCCGAAAGAGGGATTGCAATTGGATTTTCCATTTCAAAGTCTATGATAAAAATAAAAGGAATTTTATGTTTGCCGAGATAGTTCATTAGAGAAAATGTTGATTCTTTAAGTGTAAGATTCATATCACGAAGTTTTATACAGGATAATAAAAATGCCCCAATTTTGGGGCATTTTTAGATCTTTATATCTTTTAGTCAAATTATATTCGGCCAGCATTGCGTAAAGCAAAGAGGACAGTTTTTTGCTCCAGCTTTTCCATAAGACCTGATGGCTTTTCCAGACTCATCCTCTTAAGATAGGGGAGTGCTTTTGGGGGAACTGGCTTGAAGAATTCAGCTATGAGTTTTAGGGCAGTCCTTATAGGCTTGTCCGCCTTATATGCCAGAAGACCCTTTAGAGCACCTCCAAGTATGGCCTCCTCTTGAGTGAGATCTGTTCCATAGGGGAATTGCTTAAAATATCCCTTTACTTGATACTCCCTGATAAGTTTTTCGTATTTTTCTGGATAGTTGTTTCTGTATTCCTCTGGGAGTTCCCACTCTGGTGCAAGCTTCCCATGTTTTTTTGCTTCTTTTATAAGAGAAGGCTGAAATCTTGAATCTGCAATTTTTATTATCTCCTGAGTTATTTGCTCCTCAGAAAGCCCTCGCAGATGAGCTATGCCATACTCAGTTACTAAGATATCTCTCCAGTACTTAGGGACAGAGCAGTGGCCGTATTTGAATATTATGTTTGACTTAACATTTTTACCACTGCCACGGGTAGATCTTATTGCCATTATGAGCTTCCCGTCTGGAATTGCATGAGCCATTGTCACAAAGTTGAATTGACCCCCTATGCCGCTTACAATTCTACCGTCTTCCAGTTGATCTGACACTATAGATCCATTTAGTGTCACCATCATTCCTGTGTTAACAAAACGGCCTGCTCTTCTCTGGATAGTTCTAAGCTCGGCATCTCCATAAAGCTGGTTAACCTTTTCAACGCCAGACATCCCAAATTGAGATCTCTCCTCTTCGCTCATCTCATTTAGTGCCTTGTAAAAAGACTCAGGACCAAGGAAAAAGCCCGCAAGTATTATCTGCCCTTTTTTGAGCTTTTTCCCCAGAAGCTTTTTAATGGCCTCCATATTCTCTTTTACATGGAGATCTGCTGAGTACTTTTTATCACCGTCATATATATAGCCATCTTTAAATGAGAGACCCTCTTTAAGTATGCCAAATTCTGTGAGCATATTAAAGTCCTTTTCCCTGAGATGGAGATGGATACCATCTTTTTCATAAAGCAGTTCAAGTATGTTTTCTGGTATAAAATCTTCAGAGAGCTTTTTCTCATCCACAAGCTTTTGAATGGCTATGTTGTCATAGACCTTTCTTTTGAGAATTCCCTTTTTGTAAAGTTGTAAAAAAGCATCTACAAACATCTCAGATGAGCCATATAGCCCCTCTTCAAATGTCCCAGTGCCCCCAAATTTATTAATAAGATCTTTATAGCGCTCTTTTATGCCTGATTTTTCTATAACCTCATTGTATAGTTCGTTGTGGCTATGTCGCATATCAAGGGCGGCTACGATTGCATCTCCCAGAGAACCAATCCCAACCTGAAGAGTTCCTCCATCTTTTATGAGTGTGCTGATATTAAGTCCAATCATATGATCTCTTAAAGAAACAGGATCCTTTGGAGGCCCAAAGAGTCTGTAGTTATACTGAGGGCCTTTTAAAATAACATCGAATTTTTCCGCCTCATATACTGCATCTCCATACATAAAAGGCAGGTTCTCATTGAGTTCACCAATTAGCACCTGTCTTTTACCCTCTGCCTTGCCCTGATTGAGAAAGAGATTTGCAGTTACATTTATGTCTGTGTTGGATCCCATAGAATAAACTGTTCTGCCGCCAATTTCTCTACTTGATAGCATCTGACCAAAGACATTGGTGTTTTGTGTAAAATAGGCATCCCTTGATACATGAGTATAATTTGATGGGAGATGTCGCCTCTGCTGAGTTGGTCTATGTAGAATAGAACCAGCTTTGCTGTAAAACTCCCAGAGCTCAACATTGGGAGGCATTTTGCCTTCTCTTAAGTCCTTCATATACTCAAGATCAGGGCATCCACCAAAAATCCTATCAGCAAGAGGTCCAATGAGTCTCTGCTCAAGTCCGCTCTTGCCAACTGGTTTTTCAAGGGAAAGGGCTGTCATAATTTTGAGCTTAATTGTAGGATCTTCCTTAGCCCTTCTATATAGTTCATTGATGAATAGAACTGATTTCCCAAGGCCAAGAGATGTTGCAAAGTTGATTTCCTTGCCAACATAGTTAATGACATCGTCAACAACCTTGACAACGTCATCAGTGACAACTCCAGGTTTGCCATACATGTGAACTTGTTTTTCAATCATGTTCATTTTTGCCCCCTCTGGAAAGAAACTTTCCATATTTATATTTTAATAGTTGATTTATATACGTTGTTATTTATAAACTGACATGTCAGTCCACAACCGGCTCTTTGGGATCCTGTAATACTATGTTTTTTTGTCAAATTTTTTTGCACTTTTTGTTGAGATTTTTTATGACAAAATGGAGTGAATTTTACCACAAAAGTTTTCTATTTTCTAAAAAGTTTCCCATTTATACTGGGCAATATTTCTCTTATCCATGTCAAAGTTTATTCCCACAAGGTAAATCTCCCTGCCACTACCAATAAAGGCCTCTTGGTATTTCTTCTGCTTTATCTGAGAAAGTGCTTCCTCTGCACTTTGATTGCATTTAAACTCAAATATATAGACCTTGTTTTTTACCTCCACAACCATGTCAATGCGACCACTGTAATTCAATACCTGACTCCTTGCTGGTAGACCTCCTGCAGCCAATGTAACATAAAACAATGTATGAAAATTGGCCTCATTTATCCTTGAACCCTCGTCGTATGTTATACCTGCAAAAATAGAAGTCATTACACTTATGAATTCCTCAAGCTCCCCCTTAGAAAGATGATAATAGATCTTTGTGTATATTTCCAGAGGCTTCTTTCCTGCAAGATGTTTAAAGAGTATATCCACAAAGGAATTTTTAACCTCAAGATTCGGATAAGAGAGTGTATATAAATCTGATTCACTGTCATAATCCTTAACTGTCAGGTATCCAGTCTGAAATAAAAGGGCTGTTATGTCTAAATCTGGAAGCTCATAAGTTGAAAAGATAGAGGATCTAACTGTAAAGCTTTCTGTCTGCGGGAGATAATAATCCCTCTCCTTGATTAAATTCACCAAAAATGTAGGTGTCCCACTTTCAAACCAGTAATTGCGCAGTTTTTTGTTGACAAAGAGATTTACAAGTGAAAAGGGATTATATACCTTAGAATTACTCTCAGAAAACCTATATCCATTGTAATAAAGGCGCAGCCTTTCCCTTGCTTCATCATAAGTAAAGCCTTCACTTTCTGCAAAGAGCTTTATGTATTCTGGAAAGTAGCTATCAAGCTCCTCATCTGTTATCCCAAGAAGTGTGGAATAATCTGCAGCCATTGTTATGTCAAGGAGATTGTTTAACTCAGAAAATACCCCTGCCTTGGAGAATTTGCTTACCCCTGTGAGTAATACAAAACGTAAATTCTCTATTACTGATGCTGCCTTTATTGTGCCATAAAAGTTTTTCAGTATTTCTCTGTTTTTCTCTGCTATCCTTAGCCCCTCTTCCCCTTTGCCAAGGTGACTTGTTATTGGCCTGTCATATTCATCTATAAGCAACACTACCTGCTTGCCAGATTTTTTGGAAAGCTTCATCACTAAATCTAAAAATTTTTCTCTCAAGGCAATTCCCTGAACTTGAAGGCCAAAATCCCTTCCTTTGTTCTCTATCGTGTATTCAAGGCTTTTTTGTAACAATTCAGGGGTATCAGAGGTAATTCCATTAAAATCAATTACAATAACTGGATGACTTTCCCAATTATAATCTGAATTGTATATCCATAAGTTTTTAAAAAGCTCTTTTTTGCCCTTAAATATTTCCTGTAGGGTTGAAATAAGGAGAGATTTGCCAAAACGTCGTGGCCTTGATAGAAAAAAATATTTAGAAGTTGTAATCATCTTGTAGATAGGCTCTGTTTTATCTACATAGATCATGTCACCTTTAATTAGATTTTCGAAACTGGACTCGCCTATGGGTAATTTTTTTAGCTTCATAGTTGTAAAATAGCCCTGCTGTAGTATATTTTTCAATGAATTTATTCAGAGTTTTTTATCTTTTTGAAAATTTTTTTGAATTGCTCTTGATTTATCTAAATATCATTTACAAAAATATCAGAAACTTTTTTAAAGTAAATGCAATATTTTAAAGAGCATTTTAAAAGTCAGGTATTTTTTTATGAGAACTACGATTAATATAGGGATAATTGGATTTGGAACGGTCGGTTCTGGGGTTTACAATCTGATAAAAGAAAATTTTGAAACTATTGCCATAAGATCTGGCGTTGAGTTGAAGGTGAGGGCTATTTGCGATCTTCAGCTTTCCCATGTGAGAGAAAACGCACCGGACGTTTTTGTAACAGAGAGCTGGAGTGATATAACATCAGATCCTGATATTGATATAGTTGCTGAACTCATAGGTGGAACAGAACCTGCTCTCTCTATAATAAAGGATGCTCTCAGGAAGGGTAAGAATGTTGTAACTGCCAATAAAAAACTTCTTGCAGAAAGAGGAGCAGAGATTTTTGAAACAGTGGTTGAAACAGGCAATTCTATTGGATTTGAAGCTGCAGTGGGTGGTGGGATACCATGTATTTTAACCTTAAAGAAGGGAATGGTGGGAAACCAGATAAGATCAATAGTCGGAATTTTAAATGGGACAACAAATTATATACTGACGCGAATGGCTGAAGATGCTTTAACCTTTGCAGATAGCCTTAAAAATGCGCAGACTCTGGGCTTTGCAGAGGCTGACCCTACCTTTGATATAGAGGGTGTAGATGCAGGTCATAAGATAGCTATACTGGCGATGCTTTCCTATGGGAGATCAATACCCTTTGAATTAGTTCCCATAGAGGGGATAAAGAATATAAGCCCCATTGATATTTCTTATGCAAAGGATGTAGGTTATGTCATTAAACTCCTCGGGATTGCAAAATTGATTAATGGCAAGCTGGATATAAGGGTGCACCCGACAATGATCCCAAAAGGGCATCCACTGGCTTCTATCAGAGATGAATTCAACTCTGTATTGTTTGAAGGAGACATGACAGGTCCTGTTATATTAAATGGTAAAGGAGCCGGGAGTCTGCCAACTGCTTCTTCTGTAATAAGCGATATAGTTCAACTATCCTCAAAGAGGGATTACCCTGGTAAGTTCATTGGCAAGGCTGAGGTTATGGCTCCTGAGGATAGAATTTCAAGGTATTACATCAGGCTTTATACAGAGGATAGCCCTGGGATATTATCTCAGATCTCTGGCGTTTTAGGGAGAAATAATATATCCATAGCCTCTGTTATTCAAAAGGAGGTTGATGAGAAGTTTGTCCCTCTCATTATTGTTACTCATGAGGCCAGAGAGAGTGATATGTTGAAATGTATTGATGAGATACAGAGCTTTTCTTTTGTTAAAGAAAGAATAGTATTTATTCGTGTAGAAGACTTTAAGAAAGGAATGAAATAGCCATGAGTGAATTTAGGGCAGAATTTAGATGCTTTGAAGGATGCAATGAATCCTATCCACTTGATGAGGTGGTTTATAGATGTAAAAAGTGTGGTGGACTCCTGGAGGTTTATCACGATCTGGACAAATTGAAAAGACATAGCGGTAGTTACTGGAGGGAGCTTTTTCATAGCAGAAATGGCACTACAAAGTGGCCCTATGGAAGCGGGGTCTGGAGCAAAAAGGAATGGGTTATTCCAGATATAGATGACGATAGCATTGTATCTATGTATGAGGGAAACACAAATCTCTTTTGGGCTAAGAGATTTGGGGCTATGTTTGGGATGAATGATTTATGGGTTAAGATGTGCGGTAATAGCCACACAGGATCATTTAAGGACCTTGGTATGACTGTTTTAGTTTCCATGGTAAATGATATGATAAGAAAGGGTAAACCTATAAAAGCTGTGGCCTGTGCCTCTACAGGAGATACCTCTGCAGCACTGGCTGCTTATGCTGCCTACGCAGGAATACCCTCTATAGTCTTTTTGCCTCAAGATAAAATCTCCACAGCGCAGCTTGTTCAGCCAATGGCCAATAATTCAATAGTAATATCCCTTGATACAAATTTTGATGGCTGCATGAAGATAGTTCAGGAGATAACAAAGGATAATTCAATATATCTTGCAAACTCAATGAATTCTTTGAGAATTGAAGGTCAAAAGACAATATCTGTTGAACTTGTTCAACAGTTTGATTGGGAGATGCCAGATGTAGTGATTATACCTGGCGGAAATCTTGGCAATGTCTCTGCTCTTGGCAATGGTTTTAAAATGATGCTGGAGCTGGGGCTTATTACAAAGAAACCCAAAATTGTCCTTGCTCAGGCTGAAAACGCTAATCCTTTATACAGATCCTATATTAAGGGTTTTAAGGACTTTGCTCCAATAACCCCTCAAAAGACATTGGCCTCCGCTATTCAGATTGGAGATCCTGTTTCTGTTAAAAAGGCAATTAAAACTTTAATTGAATTTGATGGAATTGTTGAGCAGGCAAGTGAGGATGAGCTTGCCAATGCAGCAGCTCTGGCTGATAAAACAGGTATGTATTGTTGCCCTCATACTGGAGTTGCCCTTGCTGTGCTCATAAAGTTACTGGAAAAGCAGGAGATATCCAGAAATGATAAGGTGGTTGTAATATCCACTGCCCATGGATTGAAATTTTCTGAGTTTAAAGTAGGATATCACGAAAAGACTCTTGCTGCTGTTGATGCAAAATATGCCAACAGACCTATATTACTTGAACCTTCAGTTGATAAGGTAAGAGAGGTCCTTGAGCGGGAATTTGCCGCAAGGGCTGAAATTTAGTGAAGCCAATTGCCCTGAATAGCTTATAGGCTTTTCAGGGCTTTTTGCATTTTAAGCAATATTTTTTTATTGAAGAGAGCCCCTTCTAAAAGCCCCCTGTATAGAAATTCAGATTTTTTTGCACTATTGGCCTCCTCTCCATCTATATGGTAGCCCTCTGTAATTGTGTGAATTACCCTCTGTATGGAAAAGCTTATCATGTCTTTTGAATCTTTTTTTGACTCTATAAATCTATCAATCTCATCAAGCCTTTTTATAATATACTTTACTTTCCCTGGGTCCTGTTTGTCGGTTCCTTTTTCTATCATTTGGGAGAGTTCCATCGAAAGGTTAATGGCTCTTTTTAGAGAAGGGATTAATTCTTCCACTTCAAAAAGCATGGTGGAAATCTTTTGCATAAATTCATCTGTAAGCTCCTTTTTTATGAGATTGGAGCTATCCAAAATTTCATCGATCTTGCTTTTTATGTCAAAGGCAGGGGTATTCAATTCTATATCACTGTCATGGATATGTTTTATTCCATTGAGCAAAACCCCATCTCTCGAGGCATTTATGATTTCTGGATCTTTGCGGGATTCAAACCACTTAATAAAAATGATCATCTTTTGATTTGTATGAATAGCCTTCCCGTTGATTCCAGGTAAAAATATTTTTGGCAAAAATGTTAACTGTCTTCTGTTGAACATCTCTGCATTTGAGATTCTGTTGGTTTTATTATGAATCTGTTCATCAAGGTAAGAGCCCTTAGCATGAGCAAGCCCCTTTGTAAAGGCAAGATCCTGACCTGCAAGAATTATTGGATAGGCACCAAGTCTCTTTGCAAAGTCATAGGCATTTGTTGAAACAGAGCCCCCATGGCACATTTCTCCCTTATCGCCAGAGGAGTTTTCAATCCATTTCATCATCTCAAAGGCAATGGATGTCAGTGTAGTTTTCCCTTTAAAAAAACGAAAGACCGATGGATGAACCATTGGATCTGCAACAAGAACAGTTTCCGTATTATCGGTGCCTTCAAAATATCTTGCGTTTATAACTTGAGGATCCACAGAGATGCAAAAATGAGGAGTGATCCCATGATTGATAAGTATCCTGTAGGATGTATCAACTGCTATTATAATTGCTTTTTTTGAATTTTCTTTTATAAATTTTAAACTATCAGAAAGAGATGGGCCTGCTGCTGCTATTATCGCAGGGACTCCATCAAAGTTATTATAGAATATTTTTGCACCAGGGCTATTGATAAAAAATGGGAGATTCCTGGCAATATTGGAACACCATAGCTTTTCAAATTTTGCAAGAGTAGCAATATTCACATCCTTTGTTGATATATATGATTTAAGGAGGGACAGAATGTTATTGTAATAGTCGGGATATATCTGATGAGATCCCCTGTGCATTACAAATAATATGTTTGCCGATGCTTTTCCTTTCAAGAAGGATAAAATACTATCCTCTGAAGGGTCACAGAGGATCTGGAGTTCCTTTATTTTCAGTATGTCATCAAAGCTATAAACCTCAAAGGCCTTCTGGATTATAAGTGGATCTTTTTCTATAATTAAAATTTTGGAAATTCCGTCATGTTTTTTTAAAATCTCACGGATATGATAACCAAGCCCAAATCCTAAGATTATAATTAAATCTCGATTAGCAGGATCTATATCTGCAACAAATCGCTCAGCCTCTTTTAGCGGATCAATTTTGCTGTGAATAAAGAGATTTCTTCCATTGTCAGAGGATACACTTATTGAGTAGCTGCCGTTTTTGCATGATACAAGGCTAACGTGGGTTCCCTTTGCCAGAGTAATTTTTTCTGCAATCTCTGGCGCTTTCGATTTTAGTATAGATATATTGCTTTGAAATATTTTATCGTTCATATTCATTTCAAGATTATAAAAACAGAATCATTTTTATTAAGTTTTGTTCCAGCAGAAGGTTTTTGGGCAGCAACTCTGCCGTAACCTTTGACATAGTATTTAATGTCATAGTGCAAGGTTAAATCCTGTAAGACTATAGATGCTTCAGATATAGTCATTCCTGATAAATCTGGCATTGTTGTATAATCCATTCTTTGCATCCCTTGAGATGTCTTTTTTACTCTCAGGTTTGAAATATCTTTGCCCCCAAGCCCAAGATAAGGTAGAGTCCTTTCCACTATATTCATAAAGACAGGTGCAGCAATCACTCCTCCAGTTTTTTTATCTCCTGGATCGTCAAATACCACAAGCATTGTGATAACTGGATTATCGTAGGGAGCTATTCCTATAAAAGATGATATGTTTCTGTTGGAATAGGCTCCTGTGTCTGAGCTGAATTTTTGGGCTGTTCCGGTTTTCCCTGCTATCTGGTAGAAGGCAGAATCAGCCCTTTTGCCAGTTCCTCTTACAACAACATCACGCATGGAGGCAAGAGCAGCTTTTGCTACAGAAATATTTATAACCCTCCCTTTGGAGGTGGGGAAAAAAGAACGAGTGGGGCTTCCATCCTTTTTTGAGATCTTCTCAATTATTGAAGGGGACATATAAACCCCATCATTTGCTATTGCATTAAAGGCTGCTGTAAGCTGTATTGAGTTTACAGATATTTCATGCCCTATTGATAGGGAGTATTTGGAAAGACCTGACCACTGCTTAACAGGCCGCAAAATCCCTGTGGCCTCTCCTGGAATCTCTATGCCTGTTTTTTCTCCAAAACCAAATTTTTTTAGCATTTCATAAAAGGCAGTCTTATGGAGAGGTTGAACTGCCTGAATCATTCCTACATTACATGAATAAGCAATAATGTCCCTTATGGTAACATTCCCATGCTTGTGGAGGCAGTTTATGTGGACACCATTTATATCAATATAACCATCACAGAAATATCCCTTTTGTAAAGCCTCTGGGTTGTTTTCCATAAGAGCAATAAGAGCCATTACTTTGAAAGTTGAACCTGGTTCAAAGGCATCTACAAAGGAGAAGTTGTTTAACTGTTCCCTTGAGATAAGAGTTAAGTTGTTTGGGTTAAAAGATGGTTTCTTTGCAAAGGCAAGAATTCGGCCTGTTTTGACTTCCATTATTATAACAGCACCCTGCCGTGCATTGGTGGATTTTATTGTCTTTGAAAGCTCTTCCTCTGCTACATGTTGTATAAATCTGTCAATTGTGAGAGTAATGTCCTTTGGCTGGTAAGCGGGATAATCGGTTTCATCGTTTACTATTTCATCTTTTCCTGAGAGTATTTTATCAAAGTTATATTCAATCCCCTCAAGACCATTGTTGTCAACACCAACAAAGCCGATGATATTTGAGGCAAGATCGTTATAGGGATATACACGGCGGTATTCTTTGCGCAAATAAATTCCCTTAATTTTTAGGGATTGGACCTTTTTTATAGTTTCTTCATCGCATTTTCGCAAAAGCCATACGAATTTTTTATTTGAGGTGAGCTTATCTTTTATTTCTGAAACTGGAATTCCAAGAACAGATGAGAGATTAAAAATATTGCTGTCGGTTTTTTCCACTTCAGCTGGATTAGCAAAGACAGAATTATATTCTATGCTCATGGCAAGGTGATATCCGCTTTTGTCAAGGATAAATCCTCTGCCATTATCCTTTGGTTCTTTTTGAGAAAGTATAATTTTTTCAGAAAAGTGCAGATTAAAAATCTTTATTATGAAAAGAAGGACTATTATAATAAAAAGCAGAGCTGTTGCATAAATTCGTTTTTTGAAAACTTCTTGATTCAAAGCAACAGACTCCGCATTTTTTATTTTATGATCCCAAGTCTTGTGAAGTCACCTTTTAGAATTTGCTCTGTATTCCAGTAGAGAATAAAAGCCTTCCCTTTAATTGCAGTTATATCAAGGTAACCAAAATATCTGCTGTCTGATGAGTTAGTTCTGTTATCTCCAAGAACTATTACCTTGCCCTCAGGGACTATACCTTCAATATTATTATTTTTTGTAAGAGGGAAGTCTCTGTAATCTGTAATCTTGCCGAGAGTATAGGGCTCATCTAACTTCTGGCCGTTTATGAATACATAGCCATCTTTGATATGGAACTCGTCCCCAGGGAGAGCAATACATCTTTTTATATAATCCTTGTGTTTTTCCTTTTCAATTGGGGGGGTAAAGATCACAATATCGCCCCTTTGTATATCCCTTAGGGAAAGGGCTTTTATGTGTATGGGGGCTTTCATTCCAAGCATCTTTGGTATAATGGGGCCATAGGTTATTTTCTCTACAAAGAGATGATCCCCCACCTGAAGGGTTTCTTCCATGGAACCTGTGGGTATATAGTAAGCCTGAATGACATATTGAATTATATGCACAGCAAGAACAAGGGCTACTGTAATGGCATCGACAAATTCCCATATTTTTTTATATATGGCAGTTCTTTTAGGAGCCATATCCTGCAATAACAAAACTAAAGCCTCTCTGTCTTCTTCTGAGAGAAGAACTCTTGGGAAGGATGTGGCTGCAAATTTTTCTCTTATGAGGAGATTGCCCAGTGGATTGATTTCAAAATATATAATTTCCTCTGCAGGAACTTTAAAAACAGCTGAGGCATTTTTTATCTCAACAAAGGAGTTTGTGATTCTTATGTATCCACCTTTATATTTTTTATATTTTATGATGTGATTTATAAATCTAAAGATGTAAAAGGTAGTTGCAAGACCTCCTACAAAATAAACTGGCATAAAGGGTGTTTGGACAAAGGGAATGGCAACAGCTAAGAATAGGGTAGAATAAGGGAAAAGTATTAAATATAATATTCTTTTAGCAAAGAATTTAACAGAATCATTACCAGAGATTATGTTAAAAGTTGAATCTACTTCCCTGGATTGATCGAATCTTAAAAATTGTATCATTTATGACTCCTTAACATGGGAACAATACGTGATTTTTAAACTTAGAGAGTAAAATTGCAATAAAAGTTAAAGATAAAATACAAAATTTATTGCATAATTATACGTATACATTTAAAATAGTATTAATTAAGTGTCTACAATTTTTTTATGAAAACTATAGATGACATAATAAAAAGAATTCAGCCATCTAAGCAGACGGAAATTCTTTCTTTTCTCAATTTGAAAAAATTTTCTGAATCTAAAGTTAAGGAATCACTTCTGAATATCTTTACCTTGTGCAGACTGCTTTCTTCTCTGAGCAAAGATGAGTTGAAGATTTTTAAACAGGTTTATATTAATCCTGATGGTATTTCTATTGGGGATTTGCAAAAATTTTCTTCTATAGACGCTGATGAAATAGAGAGGATCCTGGCAAATCTAAATTCCCTCCTTTTGGTTCATATAATAAAAAATCGTCAGATGCTCAACAAAAAGATGGATAGGGCCTTTCCTATACAGGAGATTGCAGATATAATAAATCTCTCTGATATTGAGGATATAAAGAGACACCTTGAGCTTTGCCTTAAAA
>Ga0255341_1000726_pt1 | contig 51830 bp, 41 predicted proteins | sample wastewater_treat_8_FD_192418 | JGI IMG/M metagenome (GOLD analysis project Ga0255341, IMG submission 192418) | Wastewater microbial communities from Lulu Island WWTP, Vancouver, Canada - plant12 | ecosystem: Engineered > WWTP > Wastewater > Unclassified | place: Canada: Vancouver, British... | reverse complement strand
AATTTCTGACCCCAAATTAGTAAATATTAGCAAAACACCCTTGATATTTTCCTAATAATGGTTATTGCGTGAAGTTGTCAAGGTACATCTATTGTAAAAAAAGAGTTTATGCAGTGGAATCAAATAAGAAATATCATAAATTAAAATAAGATGTTGACAATATTTATATGCGTAATTAAAATAATACTATATATGAATTGTAAATGACAATGAAAGGGAAAAGTAACTATACACTGCCTTAAGGGAGAAAGCATCGTGACTGTAAGTGCTTTTAGGAAAAGAGTAGTGAAAGAACACTCTGGAGTCGATCTGCTGAAATTGATTGGCAATGGCATTTTTTTAGGCAGATCCGCATGACTCAGCGTTAAAGGAGCTAAAGCGAGCCTATAAAGCTTATTAGGGTGGTACCGCGGGAATAGCCTCTCGTCCCTTACCAGGGATCGGAGGTTTTATTTATGTTCGGAATATTATGATACATTCCTAAGGAAATTATAGTGATTAGTCGGGAGGAAGTCATGTTAACACAAACGCCAAAGGGAACAAAAGATATTTTGCCTATAGAAAGTCACAAATGGCAGTATATTGAGAGTAAGATTGCCGAAGTCTGTGCAAACTTCGGATATAAGGAGATAAGAACACCTGTATTTGAGCATACCGAGCTGTTTCAAAGGGGTGTGGGAGATACCACAGATATTGTTCAAAAGGAAATGTACACCTTTTTGGATAAGGGAAACAGGAGTATATCATTAAGGCCTGAGGGCACAGCAGGTGTTGTAAGAAGTTATATCGAAAACGGTATGGCATCTTTGCCTCAGCCTGTGAAGCTTTATTACAATATTTCCGCATACAGATACGAAAAGATGGCTAAAGGAAGATACAGGGAATTTCACCAATTTGGCGTTGAGACATTCGGTTCAAAGGGGCCATCCATAGATGTGGAAATTATAAGCCTTATAAAGCAGCTTTTTGACAGTTTGGGATTAAAGGATGTAGGTCTTAATATAAACAGTATAGGCTGTCCTGTTTGCAGAAAAGAGTATAATCAAAAACTCATGGATTATTTCAGACCATCCCTTGATAAGCTGTGCGGATTATGTAATAACAGGTTTGAGAGAAATCCGTTAAGGATTATTGATTGCAAAGAGGAAAAATGTAAAACTATTACAGCTGGTGCACCGGCTATACTTGACAATCTCTGTGAAGAATGCAGGGTTCATTTTGAAGGATTGAAAAAAGGTCTGAATAATTTGGGTATTGTTTACAATGTGGATAAGAATATAGTCAGAGGCCTTGATTACTATACCAAAACAGTGTTTGAGTTTATTTCCGAAAATGTAGGTACCCAGGGTACCATTTGCGGGGGCGGCAGATATGATGGACTGGTTGAGGCTTGTGGAGGTCCTTCAACTCCAGCTGTCGGATTTGCTATCGGTATTGAAAGGCTTTTAATGGAAATGGAGAGTCAGGGTGTAGATATTCCACCGCAAAAGGAAATTGAAATCTATATTGCAACAATAGGTGAAGCAGCTGATACTTTTGCTCAGAAGTTGGTTTATGATCTAAGAGCAAGACAGATACCTGCGGAAAAAGACCTGCTTCAAAAAAGTTTAAAGGCACAGATGAAATATGCAGATAAAATTGGAGCAAAATTTTCTGTTGTTTTAGGTGACGATGAAGTAAATAACAACAGGGCTGTACTTAAAAACATGAAAACAGGTGAGCAGTCAGAGATTGCTTTAGATAACATACATGAGGAAATTATTAACAGGAGGTAATTTATGGGAGAATCGATTTATGGATTAAAAAGATCACATATGTGTAATGAGTTGAGTTTAAGTAATGTGGGTGAGAAAGTCACTGTTATGGGCTGGGCTCATAAAAGAAGAGATTTAGGTGGCGTAATATTTGTAGATTTAAGAGATAGAAGCGGGATATTGCAGATAGTTTTTAACAGTGCCATTAGTGAAGAAGTGTTCAATAAAGCAGAATCAATAAGAAGCGAGTATGTACTTGCGGCAATAGGCGAGGTTGTAAAAAGAAGTCCTGAAACAGTGAATCCCAAGTTGCCTACAGGTGAAATTGAGGTTATGGTTTCAGAACTCAGGATTTTAAGCAAGTCTGAAACACCTCCAATATATATAGAGGAAGACTCCGATGTAAATGAAACAGTCAGGCTTAAACACAGATACATAGACTTAAGAAGGCCTGATATGCAAAGGAATTTTATTTTAAGACACAAGGTTGCCAAAATTGCACGTGACTATTATGATGAGAACGGTTTTTTGGAAGTTGAAACACCAATGCTTACAAAGAGTACACCTGAAGGTGCTAGAGATTATCTAGTTCCAAGCAGGGTGCATCCAGGCAAGTTTTTTGCTCTTCCACAATCACCGCAGCTTTTTAAGCAATTGTTAATGGTTTCAGGTTTTGATAGGTATTTTCAGATTGCCAAATGCTTTAGGGATGAGGACTTAAGAGCTGACAGACAGCCTGAGTTCACACAGATAGATATTGAAATGTCATTTGTAAATGTTGAAGATGTTCTTACTGTTAATGAAGGCTTTATCAAAAGAGTATTTAAAGATGCTATGGATATCGATATCGAAACTCCGATCCAGAGGATACCATATCAGGAAGCTATGGACAGATATGGTTCGGATAAGCCTGATGTCAGGTTTGGATTAGAATTGAAAGATATATCGGATATAGTTGCTGATTGTGGTTTTAAAGTATTTGCCGATGCAGTTAAAAACGGTGGAAGTGTCAGGGCTATAAATGCAAAGGGCTGCGGAGCAAAGTTCAGCAGAAGGGAAATAGACAGTCTGGTTGATTTTGTAAAGATATATAAAGCAAAAGGCATGGCCTGGATTGTAGTTGAAGAAAATGAGCTTAAGTCTGCTATTACAAAGTTCTTGAGCGAAGATGAAATAAAGAGTATTCTTGAAAGGGTTGAGGCAGAGCCGGGAGATTTGATATGCTTTATTGCCGACAAGAATAGTATTGTGTATGATTCATTAGGACAGTTGAGGTTGGAGCTTGCGAGGAAGCTTGATATTCTCGATAAAAACGAGTATAAGTTTGTCTGGGTTACAGAGTTTCCTTTATATGAATATGATGAGGAAGAAAAGCGTTATGTGGCAAAGCATCATCCGTTTACATCACCAATGGATGAAGATCTACATTTACTTGAAACTGATCCTGCTAAGGTACGTGCAAAGGCATATGACATTGTATTAAACGGTGTTGAAATAGGTGGAGGAAGTATAAGAATACACAGCCAGGAGCTGCAGTCTAAAATGTTCAAGCTTTTAGGCTTTACTGAAGAAGAAGCATGGGCAAGATTTGGATTCCTCCTTGAGGCTTTTAAATATGGCACACCTCCACATGGTGGTATGGCTTACGGCCTTGACAGGTTAATAATGATAATGGCAGGAAGGAACAGTATAAGGGATGTAATTGCATTCCCTAAGGTACAGAATGCTTCCTGTCTTATGACAAATGCACCGGATGTAGTTGAGGTTAAGCAGCTTAAAGAGCTTCATATAAAGTCGGAAGGCTAAAATGTTTAAAACTCTTTAACATACCTTAATAAAATTATATATAAAAGGACGGGACGGGTGTAAAATCCCGTTCTTTTGTAGTATAATATATTTTATATATTGGGTTCATTTTTATTTATAATGAAAATTATTTAGTGGAATTGTTCAAAATTTGTTAATAAAGTGGTAATATGTTTTAGTTACAATATAATTTGTAAGGAATTCCACAATTAAATAAAAGTGGCTAATAGTTTAATTGTAATTCTACATTAAATACGTTATTAATCTTACATTTAGCAGAGCAAAATAACGAACGCTTTACCGGAATTTTGCGATAGATAAATGTAAAAGATTAATCATATTTAATCTCAATTAGTTATAAGTTCAAAAAATAAATCTTGGGAGGGATTATTACGTTTAAAAGTATTAAGAATCCGATTTTGAGGGAAGTTTTAGACTGGGGGGTCCATATAGCAGTTGCGGTACTTATCGGCTTTTTGATAGTTGCTTTTGTAGGACAAAGGACGATTGTCAGCGGATCTTCCATGGAGACTACATTGCAGGATGGTGATCAGCTTATCATTGAAAAAATTAGTCCTAAGGTAGGCAATCTAAAATATGGTGATATTGTTACAATTGATGTCAGTGACATGAATGGTGTTGACAGAAGTCCTATAATAAAAAGGGTCATCGGTGTTGAAGGAGATAAGATAGAGGTTAAGGAGGGAAAGGTCTATCTTAATGGAAAGGTTTTAAAAGAGGATTACATCAATGGTGATTTTACCGATAACTTAAAAGAAGAGTACTGCAATTTAACAGTCGAAAAAGGGCAAATTTATGTATTAGGCGATAACCGTACTCCGGGTGGAAGCCTTGACAGCAGAACCCTTGGACCATTTGAAATATCAAGGGTCGGCGGCAAGGCCATATTCAGATTTTGGCCTCTTGATAACATGGGAGTGCCAAAGAAGCATGAAGCACAATATCAGGAGTAATAATTACCGATCTATATAATGGTGTGATTTATTTAACATTCCTGAATATAATAAAAGTGTTTTGTAGTATTCTTATTACAAAGCACTTTTTCTGTATTAAGGGATATATTTGATTTTACAACAAAGATAGGCAATTGGAGCAAAAACACCCACCATATTGTATTTTGGGCTTTCTTGTTGTATAATGTAATTTGATTTTTAATTGAATAATTAATAACGATTTTATGTAAAGTTTTAGAAAGAGTTTTTTCTCTATATATTGACTATAAAAAGTATAGTATAACTTCTATTATTTTGGTTTTCGATTGGTACATTTTATAGTTTAGAGTCAAATTAAATGGGGGGTCTATAACAGATAAATTTTATCTGTATAATATTATGTATAATACAACTATTTACAAATTAGGGATTGATATTGGTTCTACAACTGTAAAAATAGCAATATTAGATGATAATAAGGAAATTTTATTTTCCGATTATATGCGACATTTTGCCAATATAAAGGAAAGTCTTTGTGAGCTCATTAATAAAGCTCACAAAAAATTAGGTGATATAAAAATAGCAGCAATGATAACAGGTTCCGGGGGGCTCTCGCTTTCTGAACACCTAGACATTCCTTTTACCCAGGAAGTAATTGCAGTTTCTACTGCGTTGTCTATTTTTGCACCTAAGACAGATGTTGCAATTGAACTTGGCGGCGAGGATGCCAAGATCATATATTTTGAAGGCGGGAATGTTGAACAGAGAATGAATGGTATCTGTGCCGGGGGTACAGGATCTTTTATCGATCAGATGGCATCCCTTCTGCAAACTGATGCTGCAGGCATTAATGAATATGCAAAGAACTACAAGGCAATTTATCCTATTGCTGCAAGATGTGGTGTGTTTGCCAAGTCGGATATTCAGCCTTTAATTAACGAAGGTGTTACAAAAGAGGATATATCAGCTTCAATATTTCAAGCTGTTGTGAATCAGACAATCAGCGGCCTTGCATGTGGCAAACCAATACGTGGACATGTTGCATTTTTAGGAGGTCCTCTTCACTTTTTATCTGAGCTTAAAGAAGCATTTATCAGGACTCTTAAATTAGACGATGAGCACAGGATTATACCTGACAATTCCCATCTGTTTGCGGCTACAGGGGCTGCTTTAAATGCCAATAAAGAAGTTGGCACTACTCTTTCAGCTTTAGAAACCAAGCTTTCGGGTGAAATAAAAATGGAATTTGAAGTTGAAAGAATGGAGCCTCTATTTGAGACTGAAAAAGATTATGAAATTTTTAAGAAAAGGCATGACGGGAATATTGTGAAACGTTCTAATCTTAAAGGTTATAGCGGGAAATGTTTCTTAGGCATTGATGCCGGTTCTACAACTACAAAAGCAGCATTGATTGGTGAAGATGGATCATTATTGTATTCTTTTTATAGTAATAATAATGGTAGTCCTCTTAAAACAACGATTAATGCGGTAAAGGATATTTATTCCATTTTGCCTGAAAGTGCAAAAATCGTATACTCTTGTGCTACCGGGTATGGTGAAGCTTTGATTAAAAATGCACTTATTTTGGATGAAGGTGAAGTTGAAACAGTTGCACATTATTATGCTGCTTCATTCTTCGATCCTGAGGTTGATTGTATTTTAGACATCGGCGGACAGGATATGAAATGCATTAAAATAAAAAATCGTACCGTAGATAATGTACAGCTTAATGAAGCATGTTCATCAGGTTGCGGTTCCTTTATTGAAACTTTTGCAAAATCATTAAACTTCAGTGTTCAGGATTTTGCGAAAGCTGCATTGTTTGCAAAAAATCCCATTGATCTTGGCACCAGATGTACGGTATTTATGAATTCCAAGGTTAAACAGGCTCAAAAAGAGGGGGCTGAGGTAGCTGATATTTCGGCAGGTCTTGCCTATTCTGTAATTAAGAATGCATTATATAAGGTAATTAAGGTTAGTTCTGCTTCTGAACTTGGCAAGCACATTGTTGTGCAGGGTGGGACTTTTTATAATGATGCTGTTCTTAGAAGTTTTGAGAAAATTGCAAGTTGCGAAGCTATAAGGCCGGATATTGCGGGTATAATGGGAGCATTTGGTGCAGCTCTTATTGCAAGGGAGTGCTATGATGCAAGTAAAACCACGACAATGCTGCCTATTGAAGAAATTAATAGTTTGGAATTTACTACAAGTATGTCACGTTGCAGGGGGTGTACCAATAATTGTCTTTTAACCATCAATCGATTTAGCGGCGGAAGGCAGTTTGTAACATGCAACCGTTGTGAACGCGGTGCCGGCGGTCAGAAAAATAAAGACAACATTCCAAACTTGTATGAATATAAATCTCAATTGCTTTTTGACAGAGAGATTCTTGATGAAAAAGAAGCTGTTAGGGGAACTGTAGGTATTCCTCGAGTTCTTAATATATACGAAAATTATCCGTTCTGGGCAGAGTTTTTTAAGGCCCTAAAATTCAGAGTTGTTTTATCACCTGAATCTACAAGAAAAATATATGAGCTTGGTATAGAATCAATTCCAAGTGAATCGGAGTGCTATCCTGCTAAACTGGCTCATGGCCATGTTATGTGGCTTTTACAGCAGGGGGTTAAATATATATTTTATCCTTGCATTCCTTATGAGCGGCAGGAATTCAAAGATGCAAACAATCACTATAACTGCCCGATTGTTACATCTTATGCAGAAAATATAAAAAACAATATAGATGAGCTTAAAAATCCGGATATATTTTTTATGAGCCCATTTCTTCCATTTACCAATCTTAAGGTGTTGACAAAAAGACTTATAGAAGAGTTTGGAAAGGAATTCAATATATCTGCTGATGAAATAAGAAAAGCAGCCCAAATTGGATGGGATGAGATGGAATTAGTCCAAAGAAAAGTTCAGCAAAAAGGGGAAGAGACCCTTAAGTATTTGGAACAAACAGGTGGTCACGGAATTGTTCTTGCCGGACGTCCATACCATATTGATCCGGAGATCAACCATGGTATTCCGGAGCTTATCACGTCCTATGGCATAGCTGTGCTTACAGAAGACTCGGTTTCCCACCTGGCTAAGGTTGAAAGACCTCTTTTAGTGGTGGATCAATGGATGTATCATTCAAGGCTTTATGCGTCTGCAGAGTATGTTAAACAACGCGACGATTTGGATTTGATTCAGCTTAATTCCTTTGGCTGCGGTCTTGATGCTGTTACCACTGATCAAGTATATGATATATTGGAGGATTCCGGCAAAATTTATACATGTTTAAAAATAGATGAAGTTAATAATTTAGGTGCAGCACGTATTCGTATACGTTCTCTTCTTTCAGCAATCAAAGTGAGAAAGCAAAGTGGAATAAAAAGAACGATTGTGTCATCTAAATATGAAAGAGTACTGTTTACAAAAGAAATGCGTGACAACTACACAATTCTTGCTCCCCAGATGTCACCGATTCATTTTTCCATCATAGAGCCGGTTATTCGCTCATGCGGCTATAATATAGTGCTTTTAGACAATGATGGAAAGAAGGCTGTTGATGTTGGACTGCAATATGTAAATAATGATGCTTGCTATCCTTCTTTAATGGTAGTTGGCCAGATTATGGAAGCGGTGTTGTCAGGCAAATATGATTTGTCAAAAACTGCTGTAATGATTACACAAACCGGCGGCGGATGCCGTGCCAGCAACTATATTGGATTTATACGAAGAGCATTGCGTAAGGCTGGTTACCCCCATATTCCGGTACTTTCACTTAATCTTGTAGGTCTTGAAAAGAATCCCGGATTCAAGCTTACTCCGGAGTTAGGACTTAAAGCAATATATAGTATTGTTTTTGGGGATGTTATTATGCGTTGCCTTTATGCTACTCGTCCATATGAATTGGAGAAAGGTGCCGCTAATGCACTGCATAAAAAATGGGAAGGCAGATGTATAGAATTTATATCAAAAAGCAAATACCCTTCATTCTCAACTTACAAGAAGATATGCAGGGAAATTATTCGTGATTTTGATTCCCTTCCACGCAAAAATATTAAGAAACCAAGAGTTGGCGTGGTTGGAGAAATCCTTGTAAAGTTTATGCCTGCTGCAAATAATTATATTGTTAATTTATTGGAGGCTGAAGGTGCTGAAGCTGTTGTTCCCGACTTACTGGACTTTTTTCTATACTGCTTTTATTGCAGTAACTTTAAATATGAAAAGCTGGGAATGAAAAAATCATCTGCCTTAAAGTCAAATGCAGGGATTAAGGCCATAGAATGGCTGCGTTCTGCTGCGAGGGATGAATTTAAAAAGAGTACTCATTTTACACCTCCTGCCTATATTGAAGATCTGGCGGATATGGCATCTGAAATTGTATCTTGCGGCAATCAAACCGGTGAAGGATGGTTCTTAACCGGTGAAATGCTTGAATTAATCCATACGGGTACGCCTAATATAGTATGTACTCAGCCATTTGCATGCTTGCCGAACCATATAGTTGGAAAGGGAGTAATTAAAGAACTGAGAAAACACTATCCAAAATCAAATGTTGTTGCTATTGATTATGATCCTGGTGCAAGTGAGGTAAATCAATTAAATAGAATTAAATTAATGCTTTCAACAGCATTTAAAAATCTTAACGCTGAGGAATAATTAAAAAATGATAAAACAAAAAAGAAGGTTATAACCTTCTTTTTTGTTTATAATATCTCATTAAAACCTATTTTTAGCTTCAGTCATATATTTTGTACGACCTTTTTTCTTGTATGTACAATAAAGAAGCTAAAAGAAGTTATAGTTAATAAAATGGGTAAGCATAGATGAGTTGTTTCTTTAACATTTCTAAGCATCAGAATGCTGTCAGGTTTTCCATACTAAAGATGTTCAGCTGTGGATCATTGTTGTTACTCTTATAAAACTTGAATTCTGTAAGAATGTTCTGATGGCCGCAGCAATCACACATGAAATTTAGTCCGTTCAGTTTTGAGATTTCCAATTCAGGAAGATTAAGAATAATAGCTCTGCAGTTATAACAATGTAATGATTTAAAGCTGTACATAATAATTCCTCCTTGATCTAAGGTACGAATTTTTAATAAATACATCCCTAAGCATAACTTTGAAGTGGATTTAGTCATGATTTAAAAATCACTTCCGTAATAAATTTGCTCATGTGTCGACTTAACGCAGAAACACCCGTATAGAAAGCGGAAGTAAATTTTCATTCATGCCTTAAGTAAGATTTATTTATCTTTGAGAATTATTTACCCGACTAATTTGAAATCTAACAAATTTGATAAAAGAATTATTACTGTAACAACGCAATTATATTATACATCAAACCTACAATACTGAAAATGCTTCGACAAAAAATACTAAAAATCGACATAATTCTATTAGATAATTAACATAGCGTTGCAAAGGTAAAGAGAGGGAATTTAAAGAATTGAATGGTAATAATGGAATGGAGCTTGGAATATTATTATAAAAAGCCTGTACAGGAGGAAAAATGAAGACACGACATTTAAAAAACAAACGTATATTTTTTAAAATAATATTAAGGACTGCCCTTTTCATATTTTTATCCTTTATAGCAATTAAGGGAGGTACCCTTGGGGGAAATTTTGTATCTAAAATCGAAGGCACGGTAGTAAAAAGCATTGATGTTCATAATTTCAAGTCCATATTAAACACTTCGTTTCCCATTATTGATTCAGTTTATAACAGCGGAAACATAAGCATATCATTCTATGGGGAAATAAAAAATATAATAAGCTATATATTTGGGTTTGATTTTAGAAGTCCTGAGACGGTGCTCAATTCAAATTTGGTTATACTCAATAATTATTATATAAAATACTATCCGGAAGTTTTGCTAAATAGAGAAAACCAGGTCAAACTGGATTATTCAAATGATGAAAATGCTGTAGATGCTGAAAAAAATGGGCTTTTAGTTGATCAGAGCAGTATATATACTGAGGAGGAAATACCCAATCAAAATAAAGAAAATAAGGATAATAAAAATAATGACATAGGATATCAATCCCAGATGAAGATAGCTATTAGAAATGATACAAACGAAAAAATTGACATAAATGAACTTTTGAAGGCTCCTATAAGTAAATTAACATCAAAAAAAGGGCCGAAGGTCCTTATTTACCATACTCATACAACAGAGTCCTATGTTGATAAAGCGAGCAATTTAAATAAAACAGATTTTCCGTCATGGTCAAAAGATCCGCAAAAAGGTGTTGTCAGGGTAGGAGATCAATTAGCATCAATATTAAAAAAAAACTATGACATAGATGTAATACATAACGGCACTATTCATGATTACCCTGATTACAACAGTTCATATGCCAATTCCCTCAAAACAGTATCAAGTATTTTGAAAAGCTACCCTTCCATAAACGTAATAATAGACCTCCATAGGGATGGTCTTGGAGGTCAAGGAAAAAAACTCAGGGTTGTAAAAGAAGTAAATGGAAAAAATGCTGCCCAGGTGATGTTTGTTATGGGTACAAATAAAAATGGGCTTTATCATCCAAATTGGAAGGAAAATATGAAATTTGCATTGAAGCTCCAGGATACTTTGAATAAAATTTGTCCCGGACTTGCTAAGCCCATCAATTTAAGCAAGAACAGATATAATCAGCATGTATCGGATAAGGCATTGATAATTGAAGTGGGAGGGGATGGAAACCTGTTGGAGGAGTGCCTTGAGAGTACCAAGTATTTGGCACAGGCTATTAGCCAGGTAGTTAAGTAATGCATAAGTAGTTCATCAAAATTTTTACATGTCTATTTAGTTAAATTTTTGGGAAATATAAGTTTTGATAGAAAAGTAAAATAATACTTGTATTTATAAAAATTATTTTGATAAAATGCTTAAACTATTAAATACGTTATTAATCTTACATTTAGCAGAGCAAAATAACGAACGCTTTAACGGAATTTGGCGATAGATAAATGTAAAAGATTAATCGTATTTAAAATAGCTGGCTCGGAGGAATAAAAATGAATAGAGTTGAGAAGTTTAAAGAGTTGAGAATGCGAAGAAGAAGATCATTCTTATGTATTGTTCTATTTGTTTTTATCATATTGGCCGGATTTACCACAGTAGATTATTCATTAAACAGTATTATGAACAATGAGAAAAGGATCAGCGTGATTTCATTTAAAAGGATTAATGACTCTTGTATAAGTATTGGGATAATGAACATGAATATGAAAATAGATTTAGGAATTGTTAATAAGAGCTGCGATAAAATAAAAAAACTTTTAAAGCAATGAGAACGAAAATATATAAATAGTGCAAAAAATATTTTTATTTTAAAAAATATAATGAAAATTATTAATTATATGTTATAATAAGGATTGTTGATTTTAAATAACTACATATCAGGATCTTTATTGCAAGTTTTCAAATGTTTTAATATTTATTCTCATCTTGGGAATTAAGAAAGGTGTATAATTTTTTATAACATCTTTCCTTCTATAATGCTAAATTCTATAAAATACGGGAGGTTTTTTGGAATGAAAAAGTTTGTATATTTATTCAGCGAAGGTAATGCTTCGATGAAAAACCTGCTTGGTGGTAAAGGTGCAAATCTGGCGGAAATGACAGGTTTGGGATTACCTGTTCCGAGAGGGTTTACCGTTACAACAGAAGCTTGTACCAAATACTATGATGATGGTAAAGTAGTTTCTAAAGAAATTGAAGAAGAAATCTATTCCATGATGGCAAAAACAGAGGAAATCGTAGGAAAAAAATTCGGTGACCCTTCAAATCCATTTCTCGTATCTGTTCGTTCAGGAGCCAGGGCTTCAATGCCAGGTATGATGGACACAATTCTGAATCTCGGTCTTAATGATGATGTTGTAGAAGGTTTGGCAAAACTCACAAACAATGAAAGATTTGCTTTTGATAGTTATAGAAGGTTTATTCAGATGTTTAGTGATGTAGTTATGGAAGTAGAGAAATCTAAGTTTGAAAAGATCCTGGATGCAGTAAAGGAAGAAAATAATTGTCATTTCGATACAGATTTGACTGCAGCTAATCTAAAAGAAGTTGTTAAGAGGTATAAAGAGCTTTTCAAAAAGGAAAAGGGTTTTGAGTTCCCACAGGATCCCAAGGTACAGCTTTTAGAAGCTGTAAAAGCAGTTTTTCGTTCATGGGACAACCCGCGTGCCATAGTATACAGAAGGCTCAATGATATACCCGGTGACTGGGGTACAGCTGTTAATGTTCAGGAAATGGTATACGGTAACATGGGAAATGATTCGGGTACAGGTGTTGCATTTACCAGAAATCCATCTACCGGTGAAAAGAAGCTTTATGGAGAATTCCTGATGAATGCACAGGGTGAAGACGTTGTTGCAGGTATCAGAACTCCTCAGTCAATAGATCAATTGAAAGAAATCAATCCCGATGCATATAATCAATTCATAAAAATAGCAGATACATTGGAAAAACATTACAGAGATATGCAGGATATGGAGTTCACTATTGAAAAGGGCAAGTTGTTTATGCTCCAGACAAGAAACGGTAAGAGAACTGCTGCAGCTGCATTAAAGATAGCTGTTGATCTTGTTGCGGAAGGCATGGCAACAAAGGAGGAAGCTGTAATGAAGGTTGATCCCAAGCAATTGGACGCTCTCTTACATCCTAACTTCGAGCCAAAGGCCCTTAAAGTTGCTGTTCCTGTTGCAAAAGGTCTGCCTGCTTCACCGGGAGCTGCCACAGGTAAGGTATATTTTGAAGCTGAAGATGCTGTTAATGCATTTAAGGCAGGAGAGAAAAATGTTATACTTGTAAGACTTGAAACTTCACCTGAGGATATTGAAGGTATGCATGTATCACAAGGTATACTTACCGGACGTGGAGGTATGACTTCACATGCTGCCGTTGTTGCACGCGGTATGGGAACTTGTTGTGTTGCCGGCTGCGGTGAAATAAAAATAAATGAAGAAGAAAAATATTTCTTAGATAAAAACGGTAAGAAATATGTTGAAGGTGATTGGATATCTCTCGACGGATCAACGGGTAATGTATACGGCGAAAGACTTCCAACTGTTGAGCCTCAAATGACTGGCGATTTTGCCAAGTTAATGGGCTGGGCAGATGAGATACGTACATTGAAGGTCAGAACAAATGCAGATACACCTGCTGACGCTAAACAGGCTATTGAGTTCGGTGCTGAAGGTATCGGTCTATGCCGTACAGAGCATATGTTCTTTGAAGCTGACAGAATACCTGCAATGAGAGAAATGATTGTTGCCAGAACTGAAGAGCAAAGGAGAAAAGCTTTAGATAAGCTTCTTCCTATGCAAAGAAGCGACTTTGAGGGTCTATTTACAGAAATGAAGGGTTATCCGGTTACAATAAGATTCTTGGATCCACCGCTTCATGAGTTCTTACCACAGGCAGATGAAGATATTGAAACTCTTGCAAAAGAGATGGGACTTAGCTTTGAGGAATTGAAGAGTATAGTTTCAGATCTCCATGAGTTTAACCCAATGATGGGTCATAGAGGATGCCGTTTGGCAGTTACTTATCCTGAAATTGCTGAAATGCAGACAAGAGCGGTTATAGAAGCTGCTATAAACGTTAACAAAAAGGGTATGAATGTTGTACCTGAGATAATGATTCCATTGGTAGGCGAAATCAAGGAATTGAAATATGTTAAGGATGTTGTTGTTAAGACAGCAGAAGAAGTGATAAAAAATGCAGGCGTTAAGCTTGAATATAAAGTGGGAACAATGATAGAAATTCCAAGAGCCGCATTAACAGCTGATGAAATTGCAAAGGAAGCTGAGTTCTTCTCATTCGGTACAAATGATTTGACCCAGATGACATTCGGTTTCAGTCGTGACGATGCAGGAAAGTTCCTTGAAGAATATTACAACAAGAAGATTTATGAATCCGATCCATTTGCAAGACTTGATCAGACAGGTGTCGGAAAGCTTGTTGAAATGGCAGTGAAGCTTGGAAAGCAAACAAGACCTGACATCAAGTTGGGTATCTGCGGAGAGCACGGAGGAGACCCATCATCAGTTGAGTTCTGCCATAGGGTTGGCCTTAACTATGTTTCATGTTCGCCGTATCGTGTTCCTATAGCAAGACTTGCTGCTGCTCAGGCTGCGATAGGTGGAGGAAGCATGGGACAGAAGTAGAAAGGCCTTATGTACCAAGGGCTTGATAGACTAAAGTGAAATAAAGCAAAGGTATTATTTCTTAGTAGTTTAAGAGATAATACCCTCTTTTTTTGTATAAAATGAATTATTTTAACTAAGATGTTATAATGTTCTTTAAATAGAAAATGGGTGGAAGTAATGAAAACTAAAAGCAATTCTAAAGTTCATAAGATATTATCCAGCTTAAATGAGAATAAGTGGCGTGTTGCACTTAAGGGTATTTTATCCGGGTTGATTGCAGGACTATTGGTTGTCCTGTATCGAATGGGTATTGAATATGGAACTGATACAGCATTAAATATATATGCTTTTTTGAAATCGCATCCATTTATGATCTTACCGTGGATGTTACTTATTGCTGCTGCCGGACTGTTTATTGCATGGCTTATAAAATTTGAACCAATGGCTACCGGGAGTGGAATACCTCAGGTTGAAGGGCAGCTTATAATAAGCTTCCGTGGTTTATTCGTCCCAGCATTGCATTACTAATTGCCCTGCCGTGTGGGCTTTTCCTGCCTCAGGTTTTAGGCGGCGGTTCAAATTTGATTAAACTGGCTGAAACAGCTGAGAGCGGTATTGGCGTATTACTTGTTTATCTTGGAGTAAAGATCTTGTTTACATGTATAAGCTTCGGCAGTGGTACTCCTGGGGGAATATTTTTGCCGATGCTGTCTGTCGGAGCACTTTCAGGAAGCCTATTGGGATTGGTTGCCATGAATTTTGGACTTGAGGCAAGCTATATTGCGGACTTTGCTGTATGCGGAATGGCGGGTGCCTTAACCGGCTCAGTAAAAGCTCCTGTTACAAGTATCCTATTGACTGCAGAGATGACAGGTTCTCTTGTTCATTTATTGCCTGTAGCTGCATGTTCATTTATAGCTTTATTTTTATCTGATGATAAACTCGGAGGGCTTATAGAGATTCCCGTTGAATTTGGAAGCTCAGTCTCAGGAAAATGCATTAGTGAAGTGGAATGGCCTCAGGGGGTTTTAATTGTTGGAATACACCGGGGGGATAGTGATATTGTGCCTAATGGAAACACACAAATAAATCCAGGCGACTATCTTATAGTTATGTCTTCTGAATGTACTTACAATGATATAAGCACCACTATGAGAAATTTGTGTCATAACAATTAAATGTTTTAAAAGGCAGTACCCAAAATTAAGGTATAAGCTTGTTAACAATCTTGTCTGAAAGAACTTTTATTTTATGTTCAATGTTGCGGATGACCGTGATAAACTCTTCATTACTTTTTCCTGTAGGGTCATCCAGTCCCCAATCTTCCCTGTGTCTGCAGGGTAGGTATGGACATTCGACGTTGCAACCCATTGTTATAACTATATCGACGGTAGGAATTTCAGAAATGAGTTTTGAGTACTGTGTTTTTTCCATATCAATACCATAAAGCTTTTTCATCAACCGAACAGCATCTTGATTGATTGAGGGCTTTATTTCCGTCCCTGCCGAATAGCTTTCGAAAATATCATTGGCAAGATATATCCCTAACGCCTCGGCAATCTGAGAACGGCAAGAGTTATGCACACAAATGAAAGCGACTTTAGGTTTATGCATGATATACAAATCTCCACTTCTTATTTTTAACAGCAATCTCCACTACCGGAGCAGTCACAGCTTGGTTTACTTCCTGTAAGCCATCCATTGATAAGGGCAGCGGCACATCCAACGTTTGCCTCAACCGAGATTGCGTTTACAGGACAATTCATTCCGCAAGCACCACATTCCATACAGCTGTTTATATCATTTATCTGAGCTTTTTTACCGGATATACTAAAAACATTGTGAGGACAGACTTCTGTGCATTTTCTGCAACTATACATTTTTCAGCTATAAGATTAAGCGTTGCGACATTTTTTAAATATTTATGTTTCATAATAACCTCCTTATCAACCAATAAGACTTTTTATAAGCACCAATGCGACCCCTGCGACTGATGAGGAAATAATAAAAGGCAATGAGATTTTCATTTCTTTTATCACTCCTGAGAAAGAAGTATAGGTTGACGAGCCGGTGAAATTCATTGAAATGTCTTAATATCCTTTGCTCTTACGGGACCGTATAGTACTGAAAAACCAGTTTGTCTGGTAACTTCATGGGCACTAATACCGACAGCACCTAATTGAGGTAATATTAGCTTTCTATGTGATACAATTTGAGACAATCCTGTCTTCCATATACGGTTTATGAGCTCATCGATTCCGAATGTGCCTTTGCCGGCAGCACACCATACATTGATTCCTTTTGTATCAAGTATTAAAACCCAGCAGTCAAGGCCAGATAATTCTTTTCTCAGAGAGTCAAATGTAAGCTTATAATTTGCACTGACTAGTACAGGAGAGGAGTTGTCAGGTGAGCCTACGGCATAAAGACCCGGGTTAATCATGTAGCTCATTCTGTTAATACCCCAGCGTACTTTACATGTGCCGAGCATATCTTTGAAATGAATATCCGTAGAAATGACAGGTACACTGCCTTTTAGTGTATGAATTTTACCTACTATCCAGGTATCTTTTTCGTCATATGGTGTAATGAGTTCTTCATTACCACAGCAACCAGAGGAACAACAACAGAATCTTTCTTCACTCACTTTCATCACATCCTTTGCAGCAGTCAGCATCGTCCTTACAGCAACAGTTTTTCTTGTCGGAGGTGATTTCATAGAAAAACTGTTTTGTTTTGCTCACTATATCAGTATCAAGTGAGTAATACGTCCATTTACCTCGCTCCCTGCCCTTGACAAGACCGCATTCGCAGAGTAACTTCATGTGGTGTGATAGTGTGGATTGCGACATCTCAAATTTTTCTAAAATCATGCAGGCACAAAGCTCCCCATAGGAGAGCATATCAACAATCATTGCTCTTTTAGGGTCACCCAGTGCCTTAAATATTTTAGTATATTCTATATACTTCTCCATAATAGCACCTCAAATCTAAATGCTTCGATGACTATTATATTTATCAAATCGAGAAGTGTCAATGTGATAAAAATGCTAAATAATGTAAAAAACATTAATTGGTCTAAATTAATTAAATCAGTTTAATTTTTGTTCCTTATTTCTATCAAAAACAATTTTACCATTTATTATGGTCATAATTGCTTTTGAATTGTAATCTAGTGGTTTTCCGTCAAAAACTACACAGTCTGCATCATAGCCTTCCTTTAGCTGCCCGATCATATCATCGCACTCAAGGATCTCAGAAGGATTGACTGTCAGGCACTTTATTGCATCATTAAAACTCAAGCCTTCTGATACTGCAATTGCTGCCACGTTTTTCAATTGATCAATAGAATTGTATGGGTGATCGGTAATCAGAGCTACTTTTACTCCGACTTCCACCAGCTCTGCTACCGAGTCATAGCTTCTTTTTTTCAGCTCCATTTTTGTGCGCGGTGTCAGCATAGGGCCAAAGGCTACAGGTACATTGCGTTCTTTCAGATATTCTTTGACTAAATTAGCTTCAGTACCATGCTCAATCACAAGCTTTTTTATACCAAATTCATCTGCAATTCGTATTGCTGTCACAATATCGTCTGCTCTATGTGCATGGGCACGTAAAGATATATCACCCTTTAATACCGGAATAACTGCTTCCAAATGGATATTACGTTCTTTGAGCTGTCCGTTTTCCTTTGTGTACATGTAATCTTGAGCTCTCATGAACAGTTCTCTGATGAGAGATGCAATACCCATGCGGGTTACAGGTGCTTTATTATTCTTACCGTAGGTAGTCATGGGGTTTTCTCCAAAAGCAATTTTCAATCCCACAGGGTCTCTAACAATCATTTGGTCAATAATAGAACCATGAGTTTTAATAAGGGTGCTGAGTCCGCCTACTGCATTATTGCTTCCCGGACCGCTCATAACGCAAGTAATTCCTGATCTTACCGCATCTGAAAATGCAATATCAAAAGGATTGATTGCATCTATACCTCTTAAGTGGGGGGTAACCGGGTCAGATGTTTCATTGTTGTCTACTCCTATTTTACCTGTAGCCTCCTCAATAATACCAAGATGAGTATGGCAATCGATCATTCCGGGTAATATATACTTCTCCTTTAAATCTATTATTTGAATATCTTTATAGTCACTTTCAACACTTTGGGATATTTTTGCAAATTTACCGTGTTGTATAAGGACCTCAATGGGTATGGTATGGCCATTATTAAAATCATAAGTTAAAGCGTTTTTTAATAAAATCGGTTTCATAGTTACCTCCTTGCAATATTCTATTATGTGTATTATTTGTAATAATTATTGAAGAAGGTTGTAGATTCAGAATTCAGGATTCAAAATTCAAGGTCCAAAATTAAACCAAACCCAGTAAACGTATCAAATTGGCAACAATAAAGCATATTATAATCCCGGCTGCCGTAGGGATGGCAAAGGAAGCAAGGGTCCACTTCATGCTTTGAGTTTCCTTACGAATTGTCCACAAGGTAGTACCACAAGGAAAGTGCATGAGTGAGAAAAGCATAACACATACTCCCGTAAGCCAGGTCCAGCCATGGGATACCAAAAGATTTCTTAAATCTTCCAACGCCTCTAACTCAAGCATAGAGCCCGATGCCATATAGCTCATAATGATAATGGGTACAACAATTTCGTTAGCGGGTAAGCCGAGTATGAAAGCCATCATGATATATCCGTCCATTCCCAACAGTTTACCGAAGGGATCTAAGAAATTGGCGGAATAGGTTAAAAGACTTATGTCGCTGACTTTTATATTTGCCATAAGCCAGATTACCAGTCCTGCAGGTGCTGCAATTGCAACAGCACGGCCTAAAACAAAGAGTGTTCTGTCAAATATTGAGCGAATAATAATTCTGCCGACCTGCGGCCTGCGATAGGGAGGCAGCTCTAAAGTAAAGGAAGACGGAAGTCCTTTTAATATGGTTTTAGAAAGTGTATAGGATACCAGTAATGTCATAAATATGCCTAATAAAACTATTCCTGTAAGGACCAGGGTGGAAGACAATGACTTGAAAGCACCGCCTACAGTTCCACCGATAAATATGGTGCCTATAGCAATTAGTGTAGGGAAGCGGCCGTTACAGGGTACAAAAACATTAGTTAGTATAGCAATAAGCCTTTCTCGTGGTGAGTCGATGATCCTGCATCCGATAACTCCTGCAGCATTACATCCAAAGCCCATGCACATGGTTAAAGCCTGCTTTCCGTGTGCACAAGCTTTTTTAAAGAAATTATCCAGATTAAAGGCGATTCTCGGCAAGTAGCCCGAGTCTTCAAGCAGAGTAAATAATGGAAAGAATATAGCCATAGGTGGAAGCATAACCGAAACTACCCACGCTAAAGTACGGTACATACCGAGAACCAATATGCCATGGAGCCACTCGGGCGAACCTGCTGACATAAACAGCTCTGTTAGTTTGGCCTCAATTCCAAAAAGGAAATCTGCGATTATACCTGAGGGGACATTTGCGCCCTCAATTGTGAGCCAAAACACTAGAGCTAAAAGGCCCAGCATAATAGGTATACCAAATATCCTGGAAGTAAGTATACCGTCAATTTTTCTATCGGTACAATTATATTGCTTGTTATCAAAGGTTACCGTATTAGTGGTAATATCCTCGGCTATGTGTACAAGTCTTGATACAATTTTGTCGCGAAGTTGGTCAGGCTGTATACCGTTATTTGCTAGGTGTTTTTTTGCCGAATCAAGAAGCTCAAGCAATTTATTATCGTCAAGGAGATTAAAGCCTAAATATTTTTCCAATGATTTTAATAGAGCAGGGTCTCCGTCCAAAAGCTTGAGTGCTACCCATCGGTTATTGATCATTCCATCCACCAGTTCCCATATTCTAGGCTGAAGCATTTTTATGGCATGTTCAATTGACTTGTCATATGTAATTTTAATGGGTTTTGTAATAAGGCTCTTGTTGGCAACCTCATAAACTGCATCCATCAATTCAGTCAAACCTTTATTACTTCGGGCAACAGTTGGGATTACAGGTACTCCCAGGAGTTTAGACAATGCACTGTAATCTATGCTTATCTTCTTTCTTTTTGCTTCATCAATAAGGTTGATGCATACAACAACCCTGTCGGTGATTTCTAAAGTTTGAAGTACAAGATTCAAGTTTCTTTCAAGACAGGTTGCATCAGCTACTACAACAGTAGCATCGGGTTTTCCGAAACATACGAAATCCCGGGCAACTTCTTCTTCTGCCGAAGTAGCCATAAGTGAATAAGTGCCGGGTATGTCTATCATATAAAAATTTTTGTCCTTATGAAGGTATTTCCCCAAAGCATTAGTAACTGTTTTACCTGGCCAGTTTCCCGTATGTTGATTTAAGCCGGTCAAACTATTGAAAACTGTACTTTTTCCTACATTTGGATTGCCTGCAAGTGCAATAACTTTGTCACCGGGTGTAGAACGTTCAATGCGAAATTCGCTGTCTAGTACGCCTGTACCTGTAGATTGGCTGGTTAGTCCCATAGCAAGATCCTCCTATAACTTTAACTTGTAATGTTTAGAGCACTCATTAATAAGCTTCAATCATTATTTTGCTAGCTTCTTCCGACCGCAAAGCAATAACTGCACCACGAATTTGGTAAGCAGTCGGGTCACCGGAAGGACTTTTTTGCAAAGCTTCAACAATTGTATCCGAAATCAGCCCGAGGTCCAGCATTCTTCGGCGCATTGTGCCGTCAGAGGTAAGAGCCTTGACTTTTGCTTTTTTTCCTATAGGTAATAAACTTAATGGAATATACTGATTATTCATAAGATTAAACCTCCCAAAAATATTATGTTCATGATTTATATCAACGGTTTTAGAGGCGAGAAATTTTTTCGCTCAAGACTAATATATGAAACATAAAATACTAGTGTTACGAATATATTCTATACAGGCAAAATTTTTTCTCTCTGCTAAATGGAGTGTAATAAAGATGCAACATGATGATTTTCATACAGTTCGAGGATATCAATTACTTGCACAGGAAAACAAATTGCTTACCCCTGCTATGGAGGACTATCTTGAAATGATTTATAGAAGAATTCAGGATGAAGGATATATGCGGATCAACACTTTGTCTGAGCTGTTAAATGTAAAACCTTCATCTGCAACAAAAATGGTCCAGAAGCTAACGGAATTGGCATTTGTAGACTACAAGAAATACGGAATTATTTTTCTTACTGAGAGTGGAAAAAAGTATGGTAAATTCCTTCTTGCAAGACACAATATTATTGAAAAATTTTTGAAAAGCATAGGTATTAGTGACAATCTTCTAATAGAGACAGAATTGATTGAACATAACATAAGTATCAATACTTTGAAGAGTATTGATATGCTGACTAAGTTTCTTGAGCTGCATCCGGAATTTGTTGAAGAGTTTGAAAAGTTTAAAAAAGGGAGCTATTCTAGTGAAGATTCCATACTGCCGGAGTAACCTTTATGTAGCGTAGACCCACATTTCAAAAAATACATTATTCAAGTATCATGACAAACACTAAGGCTGTTCATAGCTATTTTGAACAGCCTTAGTGTTTGATTCTTTATTTAACTGAAAACTGATTTTAACATGTGAAAAATATATTTTGTATTCTCCATAAATTCTTCACAAACTCCTGCTAAAATTAGCGTAACAAATTTAAAAGGCGGTGTTTAAATGAATAGCAATAAAAATATAAACAAATCCCCAAAAACCATTGTGCTTTTTTCCTGTTTATCTGGGGTGATCTTGGTGTTGGCAATATTTGTTGTATTTATGGGAAACGGTGAAAAAGGAAACGGTGAAAAGGAAATTGAAACTACCACTATAACCGATTTAGTAATCTCAAAGGCCGATGTTACTCAAACGGCTAAGTTTTACCCTATTAAAGCAGGAAGCATCAATATGGAAGTATTAGCCGTTAAGGCATCGGACGGGTCGATTAGAACTGCATTTAACACATGTCAGATTTGTAACGGTTCTCCAAGGGCTTATTATGAACAGCAAGGGGATGCCCTGATTTGTCAAAATTGCGGAAACAGGTTCAGTACGGATATGATTGAGCAGCAAAGAGGTGGATGTAACCCTGTTCCTATTATGAAAGATGAAAAGGTAGACGATGGTACAAATATTATAGTACCAAAGGAAATAATCGAACAGAATAAAGTGCTGTTTACTTCAAACTGGAAAACCAAATAAGGATATTTTATAAATGCCCCACTGATCGGTTAATTGCTTGATTATGCCTTATGTTTGCTAAAATGGTGAAATATTGTAAAACCTTAGGTTTCTGGAGGTACAATATGAAGGAAAATTTGATGCAAAAAACTCTTCATATAGAAGGTATGACATGTACCAGCTGTGAAATGAGGATAGAGAATGCATTAATGAAATTAGACGGAGTTATAGAAGTTAAAGCTATATATAGAAGGTCAAATGTTTATGTCACTTATGACAGCAATAAGCTTGATATTGAAAGAATTATCGATGTTATAGATAAACTTGATTATACTGTTAAAAACAATGCTTCTTATGGAACAGGAACAGAAAAGAGAGCGAAGGATGGCAGAACATTATCTGCTCCTAAAGAAAATAAAATGGGTCCCGGGCAGATTATTGGCATTGGTGTTATAGTATTGACTTTGTATTTGATCATCAATAATACCATAGGTTTTAATTTTATACCTGAGGTTAACCAGTCTATGGGATATGGTATACTATTTGTTGTAGGCCTTTTGACTTCACTGCATTGTATAGCAATGTGCGGTGGAATCAATCTATCGGTATGTGTACAGTATAAGATTGGAAGTAATGAATACAATAAAAACGGTGAAGGAACCAGCAAAGGAAATGGAACAGCAAAGTTTTCAAAGTTAAAACCCAGTGCCTTATACAATTTAGGCAGGATTATATCTTATACTGTTATTGGTGGCTTAGTAGGAGCTTTTGGGTCTGTTGTAAGCTTTTCCGGTACGGCAAAAGGTATAATTGCCATAGTATCAGGTATATTTATGGTTATAATGGGTCTTAATATGCTGAACATTTTTCCATGGCTTAGAAAGATAAATCCCAGGATGCCCAAAATATTCGGAAAAAGGATTTATGGTAATGTTAGCCAAAAAGGGCCTTTAGTTATAGGATTATTAAATGGGTTAATGCCTTGCGGTCCTTTGCAGGCGATGCAGCTATATGCTTTAGGAACAGGCAGTATGCTGGCTGGTGCAGTATCAATGTTTTTATTTAGCGTAGGTACTGTTCCTTTGATGTTTGGTTTTGGTGCAATAAGTTCACTTTTAAGCGGTAAATTTACTCATAAAATGCTCAAGGTAAGTGCAGTATTAATAATGATGCTTGGAGTAGTTATGCTAAATAGGGGGTTAAACCTTTCAGGATACAATATCGGTCTTGCATTAGGAGCTTCATCCGGAAACGAAAATATTGCAAAGTTAGAGAATGGGCAGCAGGTTGTTACTATTAACCTTGAGCCGGGGAGTTATGCTCCTATAGTAGTGCAAAAAGATATTCCTGTTAAGTGGATAATTAAAGCTGATGAAGAAAGTTTAAACGGCTGTAATAATGCTATAACTGCTCGGGAATTTGGTATTGAGAACGAGAAATTGACTTATGGTGATAATATAATAGAGTTTACTCCCAAAAAAGAGGGAACTTTTATATATACATGTTGGATGGGTATGATAAGTGGGTATGTAAAAGTAGTAGATGATGTAAATAACTTAAATCCTGATGACATAGAAGATGAAGGTTGGGACTATATACCTGAAAGTGGCTCGGGCAGAGATGGTTGCTGTGGCTAAGTTTCAGGGTTGTTAATACAGAAAATTAAAAGGATGTGATGAAGTGATAAGGAAAGAATCTTTTAAAGTATCGGGAATGACTTGTGCAGCTTGTGCAGCAAGGATTGAAAAAATAATAAATAAATTACCGGGCATTGAAAAAGCAAATGTCAATTTTGCTGTTGAAAAAGCAACAGTTGAATTTGATGATATATCGGTTGATAGTGATGAAATCAGTGAGGCAGTGAAGAAACTGGGTTTCGGAATAGAAAAGGAAGTTGAACAGGTGAACAGCAGGATTGAGCTTAAAATAAGCGGTATGTCCTGTGCAGCATGCTCTGCCAAAATAGAAAAGAAGCTTGGGAGGACGGATGGAGTAATAAAAGGTACTGTAAATCTTGCTACAGAAAAGGCAAATGTTGAGTTCGATCCGTCCAAAATAAAGGCGTCAGATATAATAAATGCAATAGAGTTTTTGGGGTATAAAGCGGAAAGGTCTCAGGATGTGGCTGCTGACAGGGAAAAGGAGCAGAGGGAAAAAGAAATTAAAAGGCTTAGGTTTGAGCTGATAGCATCAGCAATATTGAGTTCACCCCTAATTATGGCCATGGTGCTTATGCTTTTTAATATTAACATTGGATTTTTGCATAATGAGTATTTCCAATTGATAATAGCTACGCCTGTTCAGTTTATTATAGGTTTCAGATTTTACAGGAATGCTTTTCATGCATTAAAGGCCAGAAGTGCAAACATGGATGTGCTTATCAGTTTAGGTACATCGGCAGCATATTTCTTCAGCATATATAACGCCTTTTTTCAGCCGGCTGAAGAAGGCATGATGAAAGAATTGTATTTTGAGGCTTCTGCAGTAATTATAACGCTTATACTCTTTGGAAAATACCTTGAAGCGGTTGCAAAAGGTAAAACATCTGAAGCAATAAAGAAGCTCATGGGACTTCAGGCCAAGACGGCAAGAGTTATAAGAAACGGTGTTATTGAGGACGTATCCATTGAAGAAGTTATGGTCGGGGATGTAGTTGTTGTAAGACCTGGAGAAAAGGTTCCCTGTGACGGAAAGATATTGGAAGGGAACTCATCTATAGACGAGTCCATGTTAACAGGGGAGAGCATGCCTGTAGAGAAGAAGGTTGGGGATACCGTAATAGGTGCAACAATAAACAAGTTTGGTACATTTAAATTTGAGGCTGCAAAGGTTGGCAAGGATACTGCCCTTTCTCAGATAATCAAAATGGTTGAGGATGCTCAAGGATCTAAGGCTCCAATACAAAAGATCGCTGACCGGGTATCGGGCATATTTGTTCCTGTAGTTGTAGTCATTGCTGTGTTAACATTTTTGATATGGTATCTCATTATAGGAGATTTTACATCCGCTTTGGTAAGCGGAGTATCTGTGTTGGTAATTGCGTGTCCGTGTGCATTGGGTCTTGCTACCCCAACAGCAATTATGGTAGGTACTGGCAAGGGTGCTGAAAACGGCATTCTTATTAAAGGCGGAGAACACCTTGAAACGGCCTACAAATTAAACAGTATTGTTCTTGACAAGACCGGCACCATAACAAAAGGCGAGCCTGAAGTAACTGACATAATAAACTTAGGCACAATGAGTGCAGATGAAATACTTAGGTTGTCAGCAATATCCGAAAAATCTTCAGAGCATCCTTTGGGGACTGCCATATATGAAAAAGGAAAAAGTGTATACGGTAACTTACCTGATCCGGACAGGTTTGAAGCTATACCGGGAAGGGGTATAATGTCTGTTGTAGGAAATAATGAGATTTATATCGGAACAAGAAAACTTATGAATGAAAAGGGAATTAAAATCGACAATCTGGAGGTTGTTGTTGCAAAGCTGGAGGATGAAGGTAAGACAGCAATGCTTATGTCTATAAATAACAATATTGAAGCAATCATTGCTGTTGCAGATACAGTAAAGGAGCATTCGAAGGAAGCTATAGAAGACCTTCATAAAATGGGGATAGAAGTTTATATGATTACCGGTGATAACAAGAGGACAGCTAATGCCATTGCAAAACAGGTGGGCATTAAAAATATACTGGCAGAAGTACTTCCGGAAAATAAAGCAGAAGAGGTAGAAAAGTTAAAAAATCAGGGGAAGGTTGTTGGAATGGTTGGCGACGGCATTAATGATGCTCCTGCATTAGCTACAGCTGACATTGGAATGGCCATAGGCACCGGAACGGATGTTGCTATTGAGGCTGCGGATATAACCCTTATGCGGGGGGATTTAAGATCTATACCTACTGCAATAAGACTATCTAAAAAAAGTATGAGAAAAATTAAGCAAAATTTGTTTTGGGCATTTATATATAATATAATTGGAATACCGTTTGCTGCTTTAGGACTTCTAAGTCCTATCATTGCAGGTGGTGCTATGGCATTTAGTTCAGTATCGGTAGTAACAAATTCATTAAGCCTTAAGAGGTTTAAAGCTCATAAGGATGCAAAATAATGAGTGTTCTATACTTTATAAGAAAATGGACAAATAATAAGACTAGGGAGGATTTAATTATGGCAAATGAAGTAAAAACATTAAATGTTGAGGGGATGTCCTGCAGTCATTGTGAAAGTAGTGTCAAGAAAGCTGTGGGAGCAATAAATGGAGTTGGAAATGTAACAGTTGATCTGAAATCAAAAAAGGTTACAATAGAATTCGATCCGTCAATTGTTAATATTGATATGATAAAGGATGCTATAGAGGATCAGGGATACGATGTCATATAGATGTTGAAACGTTGGTTGATTATTCCTGGAGGTAGATAATATGGCGGGCAATGGAAGAAGGATATTGGTAGTTGATGACGAAGTAAAGATTGTTGAGGTGGTAAAGTCTTATCTTGAACATAGTGGATATGAAGTTTATGAAGCCTTCAACGGAGCTCAGGTACTTAGTACCTTCGAAAGGATAAACCCTTCTTTAATAGTCTTGGATTTAATGCTTCCTGATATGTCAGGTGAGGAAATCTGTAAAGCAATAAGGAAACGATCAAGAGTTCCCATAATAATGCTGACTGCCAAGGTTGAAGAAGAGGATATACTTAAAGGACTTGATATTGGTGCTGATGATTATGTTACAAAGCCATTTAGTCCAAAACAGCTTGTTGCAAGAGTTGGAGCGGTATTAAGAAGAACATCCGAGGACCCTTTGCCCCTTTCAAATATTATTTCATTTAATGGGGATTTGGTGATAGATAATCTCAAACATGAAGTGCGAAAAAACAACAATATAATAAATCTTACGCCTAATGAGTACAAGATCCTTATGACTTTGGTGAAATACCCAAAAAAGACCTTTACTCGCGAAGAGCTGATTTCTATGGCATTAGGAGCTGATTTTGAGGGATTTGACAGAACTGTGGATACTCATATCAAAAATTTAAGGCAAAAAATAGAAATGGATCCTAAAGAACCCAAATACATTTTAACAGTTCATGGAATTGGATATAGATTTGATGGAGAATAATAAAGGAATTAAGGAGGGGGGAATGTGAGATACAGTTTAAGATTTAGATTTTCTGTTTCATATGCACTTGTGGCACTCATAAGTGTGGTTCTTATTATGGTTATAACAAACTTATTTCTTGATAAATATTTTAGAGAATATGTTAAGTATAATCAGGAGCAAAAAAATAAGGATGTTATTTCATCAATAAGCCAGCAATATGAGAGTAATGGAAAATGGAATATGGAAATAATAGAGGCCATTGGTATAAGGGCTCTTGAAAACGGGTTGATAATAAAGGTAAAAGATATAAATGGAATGGTAATTTGGGATGCGACAATTCACAACAATGGCATGTGTCAGCGTATTATAGAGCATATGGCTCAAAACGTGAGCAGGCGTTATCCCTATATGAATGGAACATACACGGAGGTTCCGTATCCTATCATCAATAAACTCATTAAGGTTGGTGAAGTGCAAATCGGCTCCTATGGTCCATACTATTTAAATGATAGTGATCTTGCTTTTATAAATACATTAAATAAACTTCTAATAGGAATAGGCATTATATCCCTGATATTTTCACTTATATTAGGAAGCATAATTGCCAAGAGACTCAGTTTGCCAATATCAAGAGTAATAAGCAGTGCACAATCAATAGCAAAAGGGTATTTTTCCGATAGGGTTTTGGAAAAATCAAATACAAAGGAAATCTGTCAGCTTACATCTACAATCAATAACCTGGCTGAAACCCTTGAGAAACAGGAAAAGTTGAGAAAAAGGGTGGGGGCAGATGCAGCACATGAGCTAAGGACACCCCTTGCAACTCTGCAAAGCCACATAGAGGCAATGATAGATGGTATTTGGAAACCGGATGCAGAAAGATTAAAAAGCTGCCATGATGAGATAATCAGAATCAGCAAAATGGTCGGGAATCTTGAAAAATTGGCAAAGTATGAGAGTGAAAACTTAATTCTATATAAAACAAGCTTTGATATATCAGAACTTATACAGAGAATAATTCGTAACTTTGAGCCGGAATTTTTGAATAAAGGCATCCAGCTTGTTTTTAAGGGCAGAGTTGAAGAGGTTGTTGCAGACAAGGATAAAATAAGTCAGGTCATAGTCAATCTGTTGTCTAATGCCCTGAAGTATACTCCGAGCGAAGGAGTGGTAAATGTTAGTGTTAAAGGGGCGGAAACTGCTGTTGAGATAAGTGTTAAGGATAATGGTCCTGGTATACCTGAAGAAGATATACCATTTATATTCGAAAGATTTTATAGAGCGGATAAATCACGAAACAGGTTAACGGGAGGATCAGGGATCGGGCTTACCATTGTGAAGGCTATTGTCGAAGCACATAATGGACGTATAGAGGTTCACAGCGAAATAGAAAAAGGTACTGAATTTATTATTATACTTCCTAAGGAATTTGCTGATATTTAGGTATGATTAGTGTTGGAATAACGTTATGACCCAGCATAAAACGGGTGAAACAAATATTGCAGGCAAGTAATTTGCTACTTTGATTTTGGTAAGACCGATGAGGTTCAATCCAAGAGCAATAATCATCAAAGAGCCTGCACAGGTGATTTCTGCAATAGCTGAATCACTCAGTATAGGCTGTAAAAACTGTGAAAGCAAAACAATGGAACCCTGAAATAAAAAAACAAAAGAGGCAGAACATAATACACCAATGCCAAGGCTTACAGACAACATGGTAGATGATATAAAATCAAGTACCGATTTGGTATATATCATCTCATTATCTCCGGAAAGCCCTGCATTTAAAGAACCTACAATTGTCATTGGTCCTATACAGAACAAAAGGCTGGCTGTTACAAAACCTTCGGCAAACGATACGGACTCTGAAGGGGATTTAAATTTCCGGCCTATTAAATCCCCAAAATCATTTATCTTTTTGTCAATATCCAGCCATGTTCCTATGATAGCTCCTATAACTATGGAAATTATTAGAATTAAGGTGTTTTTTCCCTTTAATGTTCCCGATATTCCAATATAAATTGTACATAAACCTATTCCAAGCATGACAGCATCAGTGAATTTTTTGGGTACTCCTTTCTTAAGCATAAGACCTATTATGCTCCCTATAATAACTGCTACAGTATTAATAATTACACCTATCACTTTATTTCCTCCATTCTACATACCTACCTATATAATTACCAGCGTATCATTTATTATTTTACAGATTTCAAGCTTACAGCCTCTTCCATGTTCTTATACAAAGCACACTTTATGAATCATAAATATAAAACAAAATTTTATTATTTATTTTTCATATCAATCATTATAATATAAATTCAGCTCTGAAGAAAAAAATTTTTTTATTCATATGTGAAAGCTCCGGTTTTGTGTGATGCGTTTTTTATATAGCCGGAAGTTTTTTATTTTGATATAATATTAGTTTCAATGCAAAATAACTAAATTAAACGAAAGGTCATATATTTTTGTTGCTAAAATAAATGTTTTAGCTGGGAGAGAATATGGTTTTGAAGCTGGAGCTGACTTATGATCACTTTAGATATAATTAAAGAAAAAATAAAATACATATTTACAAGATTAGTATTGCTGTATTATAAAATTAAGTTGAAGCTGAATAATAAAAATTTAGAGCTTTTACTTGATATGGCTGTTTTATATGACTCTATAGGTGAGAAAAAACGATCTGAAGAGTTTTATATAAATGTGCTGGCCGTTAATGATCGGGAAGCAAGGGCATATTACGGGTTGGCAACTTTATATGACGATTCGGGTTTGTATCTGGATGCAATAGAATACTATAAACGGGCCATAGAAATAGATCCGCTATACAGCAGAGCGTGGTTTTTTCTTGCAAATGTTTTGGATGAAGCAGGCCAACGGGAAGAGGCCATAGAAGCATATAAAAGAGTAATTGGAATTGTCCCCGATGACTTTTGGGCACATAACAATCTTGGAGTAATATATGAAGAAATGGATATGAATATGGAAGCTTTAAAGCATTTCAAGGAAAGCATTGAAATAGATACGCAGCATTATAAAGCCCATTTTAATATGGGAGTTGTATGGACTAAGCTGGGGTACATAGAAAAAGCCATAGATGCTTACAATACCTCCATAAGACTAAAACAGGACAATCCGTATGCATATTTGAACCTTTCTATAATCTATAAGAATAACAATGATTATAATACTGCAATTGATGTAATAAGTGAGGGAATACATAATGCAAGCTGTTCATTTTTGTACTATAACAGGGCTTCGTTTTTCATGTATATAAAACGTGAAATGGAATGTTTGGAAGATCTGGAGAGGGCTGTAACTCTGAGTCCTGAGTTGTTGGATTATCTTAAAAAGGATGATGATTTCAGCTCACTGCACATGCTTGAAGGATATAAGAAGTTATTTGTCAAATAGTATCGGCAAATAATTAATCGGTCAATGGGGCATTTCAAAAAATGCTTGAATAATGTGTTTTTTGAAATGCCCTTAATTACTTTATAATATAATTTGCATTTGTTTAATTATATATATAAATGTTTAATTATATATAAAAGTAATTTAAGCGTTCTTGCATTTAGTCTTGTTTAAGGATTCCCATATACCATTAATATAAGCAATACCCAAAGCCCTGTCATAAAGCCCATAGCCCGGTCTGGCTTTTTCGCCCCAGATCATCCTTCCGTGATCGGGGCGGATATAGCCTTTAAATTCTATATCATGGTAGGCCTTCATTATTTCGAACATGTCGAAGGAGCCGTCTGATGACAGGTGGGATGTTTCGTGGAAAGTTCTTTCCGATACAAACTTTATGTTCCTTACATGTCCGAAATGGATTCTTCCCATTTTGCCAAAATGTCTTATTAGTTCAGGGATATTGTTTTCAGGATTTGATCCTAAAGAACCGCTGCAAAGTGTTAAGCCGTTATAGGGGCTGTCTACCAGCTTAACAAGTTTTTCGAGGTTTTTCTTGTCGGTTACTATTCTTGGAAGTCCAAACAGGGACCATGGCGGATCATCAGGATGTATAGCCATTTTTACATCAACTTCTTCACAAACCGGGATTATGTTTTCAAGGAAATATTTTAAATTGGAAAATAATTTGTCTTCATCAATGTTCTTATACTTTTCGAAGGTGTCTTTGAGTTCCTTAAGCCTGTACGGTTCCCAACCCGGAAGGCAAAATCCGTTAGAATTTGTTTCCATATCTTCAACAAGCTTAATAGGATCAACATCATTAATGATATTATTGTCATAATAAAGTACTTCTGAGCCATCAGGAAGCTTCCAGGCCAAATCTGACCTCAACCAGTCGAACAGAGGCATAAAGTTGTAGCATATTACCTTAACACCCACTTTTCCCAGGTTCCTTATGGATTCTTTGTAATTTTCTATGTATTTATCTCTAGAAGGAAGTCCAAGTTTTATATCTTCATGAACATTAACGCTTTCTATCACTTCCAGTTCAAGGCCGGCATTTTTTACAGTTCTTTTTAATTCCAGTATTTTTTCCATAAGCCAGGCATCGCCTACAGGAACATCATAGAGTGCTCCTACCACTCCTGTAATCCCGGGAATTTGCCTTATTTGTTCAAGTTTTATGCTGTCATCATTTACACCAAACCATCTGAATGTCATTTTCATAAGCTTTTATCCTCCTTGGATTATATAAATTTGGGTTATATAAATTTGCGTTATAAATTTTGGGGTTATATAAATTTAGTTGAGATATTTTTCCAATGTCTTTCTTACTGCATGTTTTCCACGAATCATTTCCTTGAAATATTCTTCAATTTTTTTGCCCAATTCCGTTGAATAAAGGTTTATTCCGAATATTTTTTTGTTTGACAATATAGGTTTAAGACAGTCACCTATTAATGCTTCATCGCCAAGTTGAATCCCTGTTATATGGGATTTAAGTTCATTCAGCATAGGATCGGGGCTTAATTCTATAATTCCTCCCATATCATCTATGCCCACCAGGTATCTGCACCATCCTGCTATTACCAAGGGAATATATTTTAATCCGTTTACATCCAATTGATTGCTTGAAGCATATGCTTTTATTGTCTCGCCAAACCTTACAGGCATTTTTTGTGATGTATCCACTGCAATTCTTTGAGGCGTATCCGGAATGTACTTATTTGGGAACCTAACTTCAATGACCTCTTTAATAAAGGCATTGGGATCAAGAATTCCGGGATTTGGTACAACAGGAAATCCTTCATCATAGCCGATTTTTTCTACAAGCTTTCTTAAGTGTTGGTCTTTCATTTCATCTGCAATGGACTGGTAGCCTAAAAGGCATCCGAATATGGCAAGAGCAGTATGGAGGGGGTTTAAGCAAGCACCAACCTTCATCTTTTCTACCATGTCTACTGTTTTTCTGTCAGTAAAAAGAACTCCTGCTGATTCAAGGGGCATACGGCCATTGGGAAAGTGATCCTGTATTACCAGATATTGAGATGTTTCAGCATTGACAAAGGGTGCAATGAATGTGTTTTTATCAGTGCATATTATATCAGTGCTTTCAAACCCTATTTCACTTAATCTTGCTTTGATCTTATCCGAAGGTCTTGGAGTTATTTTGTCAATCATGGTCCATGGAAATGATACCTTTTGTGGATTGTCAAGATACTCGAGGAATTTATGAGGTGCAAATCCGTTTTTTATCCAGTTTTGGACAATGGTTCTAATTGAGTTTTGAAGAACTTCTCCGTTTCTTGAACAGTTGTCCATGCTGACAAAGGCAATGGGGAGCTCTCCCTTTAAATATCTGAAATAGGCCAGTGAAGAAATTTTGGACATTATATGTCTGGGCTGCTCGGGGCCATTATCAAAGTCATACTTTACATCATTTAAATAGTCACCTGAGGCACCTGTAAGAGCATAACCTTTTTCGGTTATGGTTAAGCTGACCATTTGGAGTGACGGCTTCTCAAATATGTCTTTCAGCCTCTTCCAATCATTTGGCCTTGAAGCATCACCTACAAGGCTTTCGGATATACTTCCGACCACACTGTTTTTGAGGCTTCCGTCAGGATTCATGAGAACTAATAGGCTTAAGTTGTCATAGGAAGCATATAGTTTGTCGATTATCTCCACATCATATGTTTCTGTAACAATTATACCTGTTTCCGATTTTTTTAAGCTTAACAACCTGTCTTGAAGCGGGGCAATGAAGCCTTTAAATATATTACCGGCACCAAAGTGTACCCAGGCAGGGTTGTTTTTTGTCTTAGAAACCATTTCATCAATATCATAGTCAGGGATTTCAATATTTGCTTCTTTCCATTTTGAAGAGTCTTTAATTGCATTTTTATTCAGTATCATAGCGATAATCCACCTTTCTTCCGTATAAAACCAATATTATTATATAGGAGAAAAGTGCCATTTTTATTGCTTTTATTGCCGAAAATATTGCAAATATTGCTGTTGTTTTATATATATTAAATACGATTAATCTTTTACATTTATCTTCTGCTAAATGTAATATTAATAACGTATTTAATATAGGTTATAGCTTTTTACTGTATTTTTTAGGAGAAATCCCGAATTCCTTTCTAAATGCCCTGATGAAATTGGAATAATCGCCAAAGCCACACTGATTGCATACTTCTGTTACCTGTTTATTATGCTTTAGTAGTTCTCTAGCCATTATGAGCCGCTTTTGCTGAATATACCTGTGTACGGTATATCCGGTATTTCTTTTAAACTCCCTGAGAAGATGATATTTGCTTAAAAAAAACCGGGAAGACAGGGTTTCAAGTGAGACATCACCGTTTAGATTGTCATTGATGTATTGTATTATATTATTGATTTTGTCGTTATATATAATGTCCAATTGAGTTTCCTTACCCATAGGCATTTGGAATGCACGATTAAGATAAATAAGCAGTTCTAAAAGGTAAGCTTTTTTTAACAAATCATTTCCAAAACCCGTGCTACTGCAAGCTATCCCAAGCTTTTGAACAATATTGCAGATATATTCCGAAGTATCGGGATTGAGTCTAAGCAAGTTATGCTTATTTGCCGATGTGGAGTCAAAGGCGATAAAAAGGTTTGTTTTATCAGTACACAGGCTTTTAATGTAATCCGGGTTAATCCATATAACAATTCTCTCATAAGGAACTCCATCTTCAATGAAAGCTTTATGAAGCTCCTTGTTATTTATTATTAAAATATCCTTAGGCTTTAGCCTGTACGATTTTCCCTCAATAACATATGTAACGCTTCCTGAAAGAAACATGTATATTTCATAGAAATCATGATTATGAAAGTCCACTTCAACAGGAATACTGTCATTATAATGGAATAGCTCAAAATCATGAGTTCTCATATGCTGCCTTAAGGTAAAATGCTGTCTTGGAAGTTTCATCACACTGCTCCTTTGTGTATATTGATCCTTCTTCAACAATATTATAGCAATTTTTGCATATTTACAAGCAATTTAAACCAAGAAATTGGCAAAAGTATTGTTATATATTATAAATAAATATATATTAAATACGATTAATCTTTTACATTTATCTATCGCAAAATTCCGGTAAAGCGTTCGTTATTTTGCTCTGCTAAATGTAAGATTAATAACGTATTTAATGTAGACAAATTATAAGCAAAAATATGACCTGAGTGAGTTACATAAGTATAATCAAGGAATCAACTGGATTTTAGACCGGGAGGAAGTAAATCATATGAATAAGCAGGAAGTTCTTACGAAAATCAAGGAAGGCGGGCTTGTTGCTGTTGTAAGAGCAGAGAATTCCGAAATGGCTTTTAAAATTGCTGATGCATGCATTGAGGGTGGAGTTGCCTCGATAGAAATTACATATACAGTGCCTGGTGCAACAGAAATCATCAATGAATTAAGCAGAAGGTATACATCTGGCGAGATTATTATCGGTGCAGGAACCGTAATGGATTCCGAGACTGCCAGAACGGCAATTCTTGCCGGTACACAGTACATTGTAAGTCCATATCTAAGTAAAGAGGTTATAAAGGTTTGTAACAGGTATCAAATAGCAAGCATGCCCGGTGCCATGACGGTGAAAGAGGCAGTAGAATGCCTGGAGGCTGGTGCAGACATTATAAAGGTATTTCCGGGCGATGTACTTGGACCAACTTTCATAAAGGCTGTTAAAGGACCTATACCTTATGCTGCTATGATGCCTACCGGAGGAGTGACACTGGAAAACGCAGGTGAATGGATAAAGGCAGGAGCAGTGGCTGTAGGAGCTGGAGGAAGCCTTACTGCAGGTGCAAAAAAAGGTGATTACAATTCGATAACCCAACTGGCAAAGCAATTTATTGAAGAAATAAAGAAAGCCAGAAATCAGAAATAAAAATTAAGAAACATTATTATCGTTCACATATTTTTAGAAATATCAATTTTTATGGGGGTGCTATGATGTCAAGAGTTGTATGTTTTGGAGAAATAATGCTAAGGCTTTCACCACCTGGTTATTTAAGGTTTAACCAGGCTTCATTATTTGATGTCGCATATGGCGGAGGAGAGGCCAATGTAGCGGTATCACTTGCCAATTACGGAATAGATTCGGTATTTGTAACAAAGGTACCTGACAACCCTATCGGGCAGGCAGCTATAAATGAACTTAGAAAATATGGCGTAAATACAGAATTCATAGCAAAAGGGGGAGAAAGGCTGGGTATATATTTCCTCGAAAAGGGAGCATCTCAGAGACCTTCTAAGGTTGTATACGACAGAGCTAACTCTTCAATTGCTACAGCAACAAGTCAGGATTTTGATTGGAATAAAATATTTGACAAAGCAGAGTGGTTCCATTTCACAGGCATAACACCTGCACTGGGTGTAAATTCAACGGTATTGACAAAAGAAGCATGTAAGGTTGCTAAAGACAAAGGGCTAAAGATAAGCTGTGATCTTAATTATAGGAAAAATCTCTGGTCACCTCAAAAAGCAGGGCAGATCATGGGAGAATTAATGGAATATGTAGATCTGTGTATAGCAAATGAGGAAGATGCCGAAAAGGTCTTTGGAATAAAGGCTGATGACTCCGATATATCAGGAGGCAAGCTAAGCCATGAAGGCTATAAGGAAGTTGCAAGGAAGCTCATTGAAAGGTTCAAGTTTAAAAGAGTGGCCATCACATTGAGAGAGAGCATAACGGCTTCGGATAACAATTGGGCTGCAATGCTTTATGATGGGAACGAGTATTACTTCTCAAAAAGCTATCCTATTCATATTGTAGATAGAGTTGGTGGTGGAGATGCTTTTGGAGGCGGACTTATTTATGCCATCCTTAACCATTATAATATGCAAGAGACAATTGATTTTGCTGCAGCATCCTCATGTCTCAAGCATTCTATTGAAGGTGATTTTAACCACGTAAGTATAAATGAGGTAGAAAATCTTATGAATGGAGACGGATCAGGAAGGGTTCAAAGATAATCTGGGGGAGACCATAAGCATATGAAAAATATAAGTGAATTGGTACGGGTAGTTGAGAAGGCAGTTCGAACAGTGAAGATAACGGATATTCATACCCATCTTTTTTCTGAGTGCTTTGGAAGTTTGTTTCTTTATGGAATAGACGAGTTGCTGACATACCATTATTTGGTTGCGGAAACAATGCGGCAAATAGATATGGATGCTCCAAGCTTTTACAGGATGAGTAAAAGTGATCAGGCACAGTGTGTCTGGGATGCTTTATTTATAAAGAATTTGCCTGTAAGCGAACCGGCAAGATCAATTATAACCATCTTCAACAAGCTTGGACTTGATGTAAATAATAAAGATTTAAACTATTACCGTGAATATTTCAGATCCATACCGCTAAAAGATCATATAGACCGAGTGTTTGATATAGCTTCTTTAAAATGCGTTGTCATGACTAATGATCCCCTTGATAAAACTGAAAATGCAATTTGGGAGAGTGGGTATGTTAAAAATGAAAGGTTTAAAGCAGCTCTTAGAGTTGATAGAATATTAAATGATTGGGAAGATTCTCATCTGCAGCTTCAACAGATGGGATTTGATGTACACAGGGATTTGTCCGGAAATACCATTGAGGAAATAAAAAGGTTTCTTATTGAGAGCATAGACAGGATGGAAGCATTATATTGTGCCGTGTCTCTGCCACCTGATTTTAGCATGTTTGACGGCTCCATTAGGACTAGGATTATAGAAAACTGCATTTTGCCGGTGTGCAGACAGAAAAACATACCTTTTGCTTTAATGATTGGGGTAAAACGTGCTGTGAATCCGGAATTGGGACTGGCCGGAGATTCTCTGGCTAAGACAGATATTAAAGAACTGGAGTATCTTTGTTCCAATTATAAAAGCAATAAGTTTCTGGTTACATTATTATCTCTTGAAAATCAGCATGAGTTGGTTATCACAGCAAGAAAGTTCAGCAACTTAATGATTTTTGGGTGTTGGTGGTATCTAAATTCGCCCTACCTGATAGATCAAATTACAAGAATTAGATTGGAATGGCTGGGAACATCTTTTATACCTCAGCATTCCGACTGCCGCGTATTTGAGCAGCTTATAAGCAAGTGGGAACATTCTAAGACTGCGATTTCAAAGGTTCTTGCCGACAAATACAACGGACTCATGGAAATGGGCTATAATGTTACTGAGGAACAAATCTTAAGGGATGTAGAAAATTTGTTTGGAGGCAACTTCTGGAGATTTTGCAGCAAGTGATTTTGTTTAGACAAAGGAGGCATTTTAATGGTGCAATCAGGCATGGAAAAGAATTTTGATTTGGATAGCAGCTATAAATGCTGGTTGGGGTATAAAAAACTTAAAGATAGAGACTGTGCTGAAAAATATTTGAAGTGGTGTGATAATATTATTGTATTGGATGATACACCAATTATCAAGTCTGCATTGACTGAAATATGTATGGGCATAGAAGGAATGCTCGGTATAAAACCCAATATATCCAGGTCCATTGATAAGTCGTCCTATATACTTATGGGGACATTGGATAATCTCAACACAATGGATAATTGTGTCGATATAAATGAAAAAAATAGCATAGGTGATGAAGGCTTTATAATAAAGTCTGTTAAGAATGGAGACAAAGACTTCATCATTGTTGCCGGAAAAACGGACAGGGGAGTGCTTTACGGCACCTTTTCCCTGCTAAGGCTTATTTGTACCAGTACTGAGCTTGATGGGATTATGAGGCTGGAGAATCCTTCCAATCCATTGAGGATCATTAATCATTGGGATAATATTGATGGCAGTGTTGAAAGAGGCTATGCAGGAAAATCAATATTTTTTAAAGATAATGAAATTACAAAAGACCTAAAAAGAGTAAGAGACTATGGAAGGTTGTTATCATCCATAGGTATTAACGGTATAGCGATAAATAATGTTAATGTACATAAAGTTGAAACCGGGCTGATAACCCAAGAGTATCTGCCTTATGTTACAAGTATGGCAAATATATTCAGGGAGTATGGAATAAAAATATACTTAAGCATCAATTTTGCGGCTCCGATGGAGATTGGGGATATTAAGACAGCCGATCCTTTTGATTCTGATGTCAGGGAGTGGTGGAAAAGCAAGGCTGAGGAAATTTACAACTATATACCGGATTTTGGAGGTTTTCTGGTGAAGGCCGATTCCGAATTCAGGCCTGGACCGTTTACATACAACCGTAATCATGCAGATGGTGCCAATATGCTGGCAGAAGCTCTTAAGCCTCATGGCGGTATAGTAATATGGAGATGTTTCGTATATAATTGCCTTCAGGATTGGCGTGATAGAAAAACAGACAGGGCAAAGGCTGCATATGATCATTTCATGCCTCTTGATGGGATGTATCACGATAATGTCATACTGCAGATAAAGAACGGCCCAATGGACTTCCAGGCGAGAGAGCCGGTATCGCCTTTATTCGGAGGACTCAAGAAGACCAATACAATCCTTGAACTTCAGATCACCCAGGAGTATACAGGGCAGCAGAAGCACTTGTGCTATCTGGTTCCAATGTGGAAGGAAGTACTGGATTTTGATACATATGCAAAGGGAAAAGGTTCTAATGTAAAAAATATTGTAAATGGGAACACTTTTAACAATAAATACGGCGGAATTGCAGCTGTTGGAAATGTAGGGGATGACATGAACTGGACGGGATTTCAACTGGCCCAGTCAAACCTATACGGGTTTGGACGATTGTGCTGGAATCCCGATTTGTCAAAAGAGGAAATAACTGATGAGTGGATAAAATTAACTTTTTCTACCGAAAAAGCTGTAGTTGATACTATCTCAAATATGCTTTTAAGCTCATGGAGAATATACGAGAATTATACATCGCCTCTTGGCATAGGATGGATGGTAAATCCAAACCACCACTATGGACCTAATGTTGACGGGTATGAGTATGACAAATGGGGTACATACCATCGTGCCGATTGCAAGGGAATAGGCGTTGACCGTACCGTAAAAAACGGGACGGGATATACCGGGCAATATTACAAAGAGAATGCACAAATGTACGAGGACATTGATACATGCCCTGAAGAGCTGTTGTTGTTTTTCCACCATGTTCCTTACATCCACAGGTTAAAATCCGGTGAGACTGTAATACAATATATATATAACACTCACTTTGAAGGAGTGGAGCAGGCAATTAATTTGAAAAAACAGTGGCAGAGCATTAAGAGAATGGTTGATTGCGACATTTATCGGCATGTTCTTGAAAGGCTGGAAGGGCAGATTGAGCATGCAAAGGAATGGCGTGATGTAATTAACTCATATTTTTATAGAAAGACAGGGATAAAGGATGAATTGGACAGAACAATCTATTAATCATTAGGAGGCCTTTTATGCAAGAGATACCCGATTACAAAAACACAAACTTAAGCTTTGAAGAAAGAGCAAAGGATTTAGTATCCCGAATGACACTTGAGGAAAAGGTGACCCAAATGCTTCATGAGGCTCCGGCCATACCGCGTTTGGGAATTCCATCTTACAACTGGTGGAATGAAGCATTGCATGGGGTAGCAAGGGCCGGAACGGCTACCATGTTCCCTCAGGCAATCGGAATGGCTGCAACATTTGATGAAGAACTTATTTTTAAAGTTGCGGATGTGATCTCAACGGAGGGAAGGGCAAAATTTCATGAGTTTCAAAGAAGGGGGGACCATGATATATACAAGGGTCTGACCTTCTGGTCGCCAAATGTAAATATATTCAGGGATCCAAGATGGGGAAGAGGGCATGAGACCTATGGAGAGGACCCTTATTTGACAGGAAAGCTGGCAGTGGCATTTATTAAAGGCTTGCAGGGGAGTGACAAAAAATATCTCAAGGCTGCCGCATGTGCAAAACACTTTGCGGTACACAGTGGTCCTGAGAGTAAAAGACACGAGTTTAATGCAATTGCATCAAAAAAAGATATGATGGAGACATATCTTCCGGCTTTTAAGGAGTGTGTGAAGGAAGCGAATGTTGAGGCGATTATGGGCGCTTATAACTGCACAAACGGGGAGCCATGCTGTGGAAGCCGGACGCTGCTTAAAGAAATTTTAAGGGAAGAATGGGGCTTTAAAGGTCATGTGGTATCAGACTGCTGGGCTATAAAGGATTTCCATGAATACCACATGGTTACAAAAACAGCACCGGAGTCAGTAGCTTTAGCTGTAAATAACGGATGCGATCTCAATTGCGGAAACATGTATGTAAATCTTTTAATAGCACAAAAGGAAGGCCTTGTAACTGAGGAGACCATAGATGAATCTGTTACAAGGCTTATGGTCACAAGGATGAAGCTTGGATTGTTCGATGATCCTTCTAGCGTATGCTACACAAAAATCCCTTATGAAATGAATGACTGCAGGGAACACAGGGAGTTTGCATTGGAGGTTTCAAAGAAATCACTTGTTTTATTGAAAAATGAAAAAAATATACTTCCCATCGATAAGAATAAAATTAAATCAATAGCGGTTATAGGGCCAAATGCCGACAGCAGAGATGCATTGATAGGAAACTATTTCGGTACTGCATCCGAGTACGTAACTGTTTTGGAAGGAATCCGCGAATTTGTATCAAAGGACACAAGAATAAATTATTCGTCAGGCTGTCATCTGTTTAAAGAGAAATTTGGTCTTGCACAGCCTAGAGATAGGTTTGCAGAGGCTTTGGCAGCAGCTGAAATGTCGGATATAGTTGTTATGTGCATGGGTCTTGATGCAACTTTAGAAGGGGAGCAAGGGGATGTCTCAAATGAGTATGCAGGAGGGGATAAAATCCATTTAAACTTCCCGGGACTTCAACAAGAGCTGTTAGAAGCTGTTCATAAGACAGGAAAGCCTATCATATTAATTCTTCTTTCCGGCAGTGCACTTTCAGTAACCTGGGCAGATGAAAAGGTACCGGTAATAATCCAGGCGTGGTATCCGGGTGCTCAGGGAGGAAGGGCAATTGCATCCATGTTGTTCGGAGAATTCAGCCCGTCAGGCAGACTTCCCGTTACGTTTTACAGAACTACTGAAGAGCTTCCAGATTTTGAAGATTATTCCATGGAAAATCGTACGTATAAGTACATGAAAAACCAGGCACTTTATCCTTTCGGATATGGCTTAAGTTATACAAAATTTTTATATAGCGGACTTAAGCTTTCTAAGGATAAGATTAATGCAGGCGAAAAAATAATATGCAGTGTTAATGTGAAGAATATCGGAGGCTATGAATCCGATGAAGTAGTGGAGCTGTATCTTAAGGACGTTGAGGCAAGCTGTCTTGGCCCAAGATGGAAGCTTGCGGGCTTTAAGAGAATTCATCTGAAGCGGCAGGAAGAAGTGAATATTGAATTTGAAATAAAGCCCGAGCAAATGGCTTTAGTTGATAATGAGGGCAAAAGTATATTGGAGCCCGGATTGTTTGAAGTGTTCGTCGGTGGAAGCCAGCCTGATGAAAGAAGTGAGAGCTTAACGGCTGCAAAAGTTCAGAGAGACCAATTTGAAGTTGTAGGAAATGCAATGGAGATTGAATGAAATTGGAAGAATGATTGAAACACGCAATTAAAACAATTGAAACAATTGAAACGTGCGATTGAAGCATTATGTAAGGCCACTTTTCACCGATTGGTGTTCTGTGGCCTTAATTTTCTTTTTCCTCTATATTTCAACAAACCATTTGTTCTCATGGTTTTGATATAAAAAAACCCTTTTGCCGTCTATAAGGCATGAATAACGGTTGCCCTGTACACCTATTTTCAGGGAAGCACCTTTGACGGGCTTGCTCGGTCTATCTACACAATAAACCTTATCTTCGCCGTCAACATTCATTTTTATTTTAAGAGGTATGATTTCGCCATCAAGGTTAAAATGGGCAATAACCTCGGCACTTATTTTCTTCATATGAAACACCTACCTAAAGTATGATATGGGAAAGATAATATTATCTTCTATGGGATTGGCATTTAAGTCTTTATCCTTAAGGAAGAGGGCTCTTTGTACGGAATAATGGCCAAACCTTTTTCTTATCTCATCAATGCTGTATTCCAGTTGCTCTTTCTTTTTCTTATGCTTTTCATCATCAAAAATACTTAACTGCACATTAGTATCAGCCGTAATCAGATCAGTAGCCCTTACTCCAATACTGCGGATAGGCTTTTCCCAGGTGTAGTTTTTAAGGAATATTTCATAAGCCTTTTGTGCTATAACATTTGAGATGCAGCTATAGTCCGATAGCTGTGCCTGTCTGTCAAAGCTTTGCAGTTCGTTATCCCGCACATAAATTTGAATTGTTTTGCTTTTAAAGTTATGTCTTCGCAGCCGCTCTGCAACGCTTTCGGATAAAACATATAAAAGTATTTTTACATCTTCATTATTTACAAGGTCGCGGGGCGTTGTCATGCTATTGCCTATTCCCTTAATGACTGAATCAAAATCTGACTTGGCAACAGGAGTTTCGTCAAAACCGTTGGCAAATGTCCAGAGATATTCTCCCCATTTGCCTAAGTACTTTTTAAGAAAGCCTATGTTCAAGTTGGCAAGATCACCTATTGTATAAACTCCTATATTCATGAGCTTTTTACATGTAGCTCTTCCGACATAAAGTAAGTCAGACACAGGTAACGGCCAAACCTTTTTTTTAAAGTTATCATGAGTAATAACAGTTGTTGCATCGGGCTTTTTTATATCGCTGCCTAACTTTGCAAAAATCTTATTGTATGAAACGCCTATGCTGCATGTTATGCCTAATTCATTTTTCATTCGTTCTCTGATTTCATCTGCAATTTTCTTTCCCGAACCGAATAATTTTGATGATTCCGTTACGTCAAGCCAGCATTCATCAATACCAAACGACTCAACAATATCTGTATAGTAATTGTATATGTTTCTTGCCTCTTTGCTAAAATATAAGTAAAGTTTATAATTTGGAGGCAGCACAACTAAACCGGGACATTTCTGCTTTGCTTGCCATATAGCTTCCCCGGTCTTGATACCGTGTTTTTTCGCCAATATGTTCTTTGTCAATATAATACCATGTCTCTGCTCAACAGATCCCCCAACTGCAACCGGCTTATCTCTTATTTCAGGATTATGTAAGCATTCAACAGTGGCATAAAAGCTATTGAGGTCAGAATGAAGTATTATTCTTTCCATATGATTCCACCATCCGTGACGAACATGTGTTCTATAAGAATTATATGGCTAAAAATTGTTCTTGTAAAGGCCTAATTGTATTTATAGTATAGTGTGACAACTTTGTTGATGAATGAGTTAGAATATGGTAATATATAGTTTATAGTGTAGAAGTTATCTTAAATAGAGCGTTGAAAAAGTGCTATTGTTTAGGGAGAACATTATAAATGAGAAAAAAGTTTAAGTATCATAACAATAATACATATGCCTTAAACCCATTGGAAGTGAAAGTCTCTGACAAGAAACTAAAAGAATTATGCCCTGAGCTATATGGAATATCCGGATTATGCATATCAGTTGCTTTATTTTTTAAGGGTAAAAATATAAAGGGACGAATAAAAGAACATGTTAAATATGGAGCGAGTGAACCTGCTATTGTTATGAGCAAATCACCTCTTCTCATAGCAGCATATTCCGGTGATATTGATTGCGTAGCTATTCTAAAGTTTCCGGATTATTTAGCGGAGAAATATCAGCTAGAAGAGAAATCAAAATTGATTACTGTAAATACTTATTTTAGGGAAAATGACTACCAGAGTGATTTAATACCCAAATGGGAACTAGATGATGGCAGTGGAGAGGAAAATGAAGATGACAGTCTGAATCAGAATACTTATAAATGTATGTGGAGCGGATTTCACCCCATTATAGCGGAATTTGTTTCTGATGATTTATCCCAAATTGCCAAGAGAAAAAGTCAAATATCTGATGATGAATGGGAGTATGTATATCAGTTAGGTTTAGAGTATTTAGAATCCAAACCGAATGTGTATCGTGACGGAAATCCTTATTTATCAATTGGTCCGTTGAATGGCTGATACATCCTTGGATTTACATAGCTTTGACCTTTATATTTCTATACTCACCGGGTGTTATGCCTACATATTTTTTAAAGAACCTGTTAAAGCTTTGATTGTTGTTATATCCTAAGCTAAGTGCAATTTCATTTATATTCATATTTGTTTGTCTGAGTAATCGTTGGGCTTCTTCTATTCTTAAATTATTTATGTAGTTTACAATATTTTCTCCCGTTTCATCATTAAATATCTTACGTACATGTGAATAGCTTAAGCCAACGTGCTCAGCCAGCATATTTATATCGATATCTTTCTTATAGTTTTTATGTATGTAATTGAGTATATTTGTGATATGTGTTTTATTGTCGGCTTTCGGCTTTTCACAGTATTCAATAATGCTAAGGTATATTTTAGCCAGCCATAAGCTTACCTCATCCAATGTTTCCATTTCTGTCAACTGATTGTATATATTAAAGTCATTGCCGAATATATCGCTGACGCTTATATTTAAATCAAGGAGATACTTTATAGTGCTTCCGAGAAGTTGATTGATTATTAGGATAACATTGTCATAGGTCAGTTTTTTGTTCTCCTTAATATCGCTAAGGAAATCACTTAATGAATTTATCAGAGCTTCTTTAGAGCAGGCATCAACATAGTTTAAAATCTGTTTTTCAAATGTAAAAGGATAATAATATTTGCTGTTTCCGGTATATACATCTTCATTTGTTATAATAGTCCCATGGCCCTTCATAAACCTGAGCTTTAACAGATTCTGTGCATCAAAATAGGATGTTTTGACATCGGTTAGGTTATCGTAAATATTTCCGACACTAAAAGTAACGGAACTGTCTATTACCTTGGCTACTTCTTTTTGTATCATACCGAATTTTTGATTCAACGAAGAAACTGTTTTAGCATAATCGGAAGTGTCAGGGTTCATGATAAGAACGATTTTATCTTTCTCCATAACAAGCCCCGAACACGGAATTGATTCTGAAATTACGCTTTCTGCAGTGCTTAATATTGCAGTTTTTAAATAATACTGCTGGTCGTTTGAAAAGTTGGAAATAAAATTTTTAAAACGGTCGATGGATATAATTGCACAAACAAAATATTGATTGTGAAACATATCATGATGTTCATTGCCTTCAGATGTTCTGCCTTTAAGTAAACCCAATAAGTAATTTTCTCTAAGATGCCTGGTATTTTTTTCAATGGTATTGAAAAGCTGATCTTCTTGCTTCATTAATGAATCAAATGCTTTTGATAAGAGGGCTAATTCATTTTCGTTGCCTATTATGTCTATGCCTTTACGATTTTTGATGTCGTTCACAAGCCTTTTAACAGGATTGTAAAGCTTTCTTGAAATAAAATATGAGGAAAATATACCTATAACCAGCAATATAAGGCATGTATATATTATAAGCATCCTTATTGAAGTAAATGTATCGGTAAGGTTGTCAAGTGAAAATTTACCCACAAATATCCAGTCGTTAAAATCTGATTTTAAGTAAGTTACCAGGAACTTTTGGTTGTCAATTCTTGTGATAAAAGAGCTCTCCTGTTCATTACCGGCTATTATGCTGCTTATATAATCCCTGGAGGATATGTCGGAGCCTACAATGGACTTATCCATATCTGTAACGGTAAGACCTTTGGAATTAACAATGCTTATAGTTCCTTCACTTTCAGAATTATTGCTGTTAATCAATTTGCTTAATGCATCTTCATATACATTTACTACAATTGCTCCGCTTAAGTTTGTTGTATACGGTGTAAGAGGGTACACATAGGAAAGAATGTAGCTTGATGAAGTTGAAAAATTTTGTGTGTTTGCTTCATTTAAGGTACTGTTGTTTAAATACCTTTTAGTGGCCAGCCTTGGGCTCAGCCATGCTATAGGTTCATTGGAATACTTGCTGGACTTGTATTCCTTAATCCAGATTGTATCATCAAAGTCTTCCTTAAGACATACATCTTCATTTGTTATAACATAGTTTGAATTATCCAAATACAAATATACTGAGTGGTATCGATCATTTGTGTTGACAACTCCGGCAAGCATATCTTGTATTTTGTACATGATAAAAAGTTCTTCTTTATCTTTTGAATTTGCCTGAAAATTGGTATAGTCATAAAAATTAGTAAGGTTGCCGTCTAAAGCAATACGTAAAGCATCCTTGCGTACAGTGTCAGTTAACAAATCTGTGACGCTTTTAGATACTTTTAACTTTGCTATGCCTGAGTTGCTGATTTCGGTTTGGGAATAATTCATTATAGAATAGCTGGATAGTGTAGCAACTATTATTACAGGAATTATTATAAAAAGTGAAAGTGCAATAAAAAGCTTAACTATCAAAGTATAGTTTTTCACGGAACACCTCTTAGCAATTGCAAATATATCAGTTTTGTAAAATATATCACTTTTAATTATTATACAGTATCATTAATTAATTTCAATTATAATTATTTATCCAAGAAATGCTGAATATAGGGTAAAAATAATTCTTTTAATCCCCAAAGGCAGTAAAATAAACTATAAGTAAAAGTGATACATCAGAAAAAATGTCATTCTTGAATAAATATTGCGTGTTAGTATAATGAAAAATGTAACTCATTTCCTTATTTTAGTTTATATTATTTGATATTATTTTGTTTTTTTTGTTTAATTTAATTTTTATATTAATTATTTCAATGATATTAATTTCAATAATGATATTAAAAAGGGGGACAGAAATTATAATGAGTGAAATAGCTACAACAACTGGCACTCCAACTCCATCCTTAGTTCCTAAAAAGAAGAATTTAATCTATTATTTGAAAAAAGATTGGATTTTGTACCTGATGTTACTCCTTCCAATGGTCTATTTTATTATATTTAAATATATACCGATGTATGGAACTATTATTGCATTTAAAGAATATAACCCTTTCCAGGGAGTTTTTAAAAGTGAGTGGATTCGATTTGATGCTTTTAAAGAGATATTCGGCATGAGTGACTTTTATAAGGCATTAAAGAACACATTTATGCTGAATTTGTTTGATTTGGTTATGGGTTTTCCCGCACCCATAATTTTAGCAATCATTATAAATGAAATAAAGGCAAACTGGTTTAAAAGAACCTCACAAACTCTTTTATATCTGCCGCACTTTTTGTCATGGGTCATAATAGGCGGTATAGTTCTTCAAGTTTTTTCACCAAGCACAGGTATAGTACCTTCCTTAATAAAATCAATGGGCTTTGAATCAATAGATTTTCTTACGGATAAGTGGAATTGGCTGTTTACTTATGTCGGTGTAGGTATATGGCAAAGTGCAGGATGGGGAATGATTATCTATCTCGCTGCTATATCAGGTATAAGTCCTGAATTATATGAAGCGGCAGAGGTGGATGGAGCAGGAAGATTAAGGAGAATATGGCATATTACTTTGCCTGCCCTTAAGCCTACCATAATCGTGCTTTTGATATTGAATGTAGGTAAGATTGCAATGATTGGATTCGATCGCCCTTATATTATCGGTAATGCTCAGGTATATGATTTTTCGGAGGTTATAAGTACATTTGTTTATAAGGTGGGAATACAGTCTTATAGATATACTATTGCAACAGCGATAGGGCTGTTCCAGTCTGTAGTAGGCATGATTTTGATAGTAATAACCAATTTTATTGCCAGAAAAAGCGGCGAACAGGGAATTTGGTAAAGAAAGGTGCATAGGTTATGGAAGCTAAATTAAAATTATCAGCAAAATTATCAGATAGAATCTTTGGTAAAAGTAAAACCACAAATACCAGAAAACAAAAGTTATCTGACAGGGTATTCGATATTGTTATAATAGTAATTACAACAATTGCTGCATTGCTTTGCTTATTGCCTGTAGTAAATGTAGCGGCTGTATCTCTAAGTTCAAATTCGGCAATCATATCTTCAAAGGTATTTTTGTGGCCTGTTGAATTTACAATTGACTCATATAGAGCAATATTTTCGGATAAGTCAATGATGTGGTCTATGGTTTTTACAATAATAATAACTGTAATATATACAGTTGTAAGTATGGCCTTGACCATTGCAGCGGCATATCCTCTTTCTAAAAAAAATTTAAAAGGAAGAAGCGGTTTTCTGCTGGTAATAGTAATAACAATGTATTTTAGCGGTGGTATTATACCGGATTATATTCTGGTGAAAAGCCTGGGACTTTTGGACAGTATGTGGAGTCTTGTACTGCCTGGTGCAATTAGTGCATTTAACCTGATTCTACTAAAGTCATTTTTTAATTCACTGCCTGAAGGATTGGAAGAGGCAGCTAGAATTGACGGATGTACTGACTTTGGAGTATTGGTAAGGATTGTACTTCCATTGTCTCTTCCCATTATAGCTACATTAAGTTTGTTCTACGCAGTTGGCAAGTGGAATAGTTTTATGGACGCCTTGTTTTATATTACAGATCCTAATAAATACCCATTGCAGCTTAAGCTGTATCAAATAGTTGTAAACAGCCAGTCTCTTGATGCTGCTTTTGCAGAGGGTAATATGTCTCCAGGCATGCTTCCTGACGGTTTGAAGGCTGCGAGTGTAATGTTTGCCACTATTCCGATAGTGTGTGTTTATCCGTTCATACAGAAGCATTTTATCAAAGGTGTTATGATTGGGGCTATTAAAGAGTGATATAATATCTCGTAAATTGAAGTCTGCATTAATAGATTTTAATTGAGAGATTCTTATATATCTATTAATATTAATATTATTATAGGGGGACATATTTATGAAAAAGCGTTTTAGCAAAGTATTAAGTTCCACGCTGCTAGTGGCAATGCTAACAACTGCAATCCCAGGCTGCGGGGGTCAAGGCGATAAGCCTGATGATACTACAGTCAGTGAGAAGCCAAAAGAAATGGTAGAATTGACAGTTGAGGTTTTTGACAGATCAACGCCAGGGTATCAGGCAGACAAAAATTTTCAAACAGAATGGATACAGAAAAATTTTGGCGATCCAAACGGGATAAAGCTGAAATTTGTACCGGTTTTAAGAAGTCAGGAAGTTGACAAATTAAATGTATTGATGGCAGCAAACCAGGCACCTGACATTTCATTTACTTACAATGAAAGTCTGATGTACAACTACATAAAGAACGGGGGACTTACTGATTTAGGACCGATAATTGATGAACACGGTAAAAACCTTAAAGCTTATCTTGGAGAAACTTTGTTAAACTATGGTAACTGGGGCGGAGTACAATACGCTATACCGGCAAAGAGAGTTTTGGAAGCATGCTTTGGAACATTTATAAGAAAAGACTGGCTGGATAAATTAAATTTGCCTGTTCCTCAAACAACCGATGAATTTTACAATGTGCTAAAAGCTTTTAAAGAAAAGGATCCAGGCAATCGTGGTGACAAGGTTATTCCTTTTACCCTCACTGTTGACCCAAATAATATCAACTGGACTTCACATACTCTTCTTGAATCATTTAAAAAGCCAATATCGGAAGAAGACAGATACAGCATGAGAAACTGGGTAGTACCTGGCTTTAAAGAAGGTATGAGATTTATGAACAAATTGTACAATGAAGGTCTCATCAATCAACAATTCGTTTTGGATAAAGACGGTAAGCAGTATGAAAAGGATGTTGCACAGGGCAAGGTTGGTGCATTTATACAAAGTTTTGACTTCCCATACAGAATTACACCTGGTTTGGCAACTGAGCTTAAGAAAAATGTACCTGACAGTGAAATTATTCCTATAGATCCGTTTAAGAACGAAGAAGGTAAAAACATTAAAATGAAATATAATCCTAACGGATTATTTATAATAGTTCCGAAATCAAGTAAAAGAGCTGTTGAGGCTGTAAAATACCTTGATTGGATGTCAAAACCTGAAGTATTGAAATTCCTCCAAAATGGAAATGAAGGCGAACAATACACTGATGAACAAGATGGCATACCAATGAATATTATTTCAAATGACAAGCTGCCGGATGACAAAAAAGCAAACTATATTGATTTATCCATCATAGTAAACGGTAAGGAATTCGGAGATCTCGACAAGAATATAAAAGCAGCTTCTTTCGGATATCCTGGATTTGAAGATAAGTTTACTGAAGCTTACAAAATGGCATTAAAAGATGCAGGTTATATGCCTCGTTTCGATAGAGTTATTGAAGCGGAAGCAAAATACGCTAAGGCACTTACAGATAAAGAAGTGCAGATATTTGTAAAATCAATTACTTGTAAGCCGGCAGATTTTGACAAGACTTATGACTCACTTGTTGAAGATTACATGAAGTCAGGCGGAAAGGAAATTGAAGAGGAAAAGAGACAAGCGTATAGAGCAATGATAAATAAATAAGGACAGATATTTGAAATAAAAGCATTATCAGAAAGCCTTGACGGATTATGATATTCCTCAAGGCTTTTAGTATGTG
>Ga0255341_1000725_pt1 | contig 51835 bp, 44 predicted proteins | sample wastewater_treat_8_FD_192418 | JGI IMG/M metagenome (GOLD analysis project Ga0255341, IMG submission 192418) | Wastewater microbial communities from Lulu Island WWTP, Vancouver, Canada - plant12 | ecosystem: Engineered > WWTP > Wastewater > Unclassified | place: Canada: Vancouver, British... | reverse complement strand
TCTTAATCTTCTTCCTTTTGAGGGTTATTATAAGAGACTCATCCATAAAAACACCTTACTTTTTAACAGAAAGAGCCATTCGAGTAACACCACACTTACGAAGCAATCCCATCACTCTTGAAACAGATCCATAAGAAAGACTTTCATCTGCAGAAAGAGTTACCCTCATATTAGGCCTGTATTTTACCTCACGGCTTATCTCATCTACAAGACCGGATTCCGAAACACTTCGACCTTCCAGAAAATACTTCCCTTCTTTTGTAATGGCAACCTGCTTTGACTCCTTAATATTTGGATCTGCAGCTGCAACCTTTGGAAGGTTTATATTGATTGACTCTTTCTTTAAAAAATTTGCTGTTACCATAAATATAACAAGCAACACAAGAATAATATCAACCATGGGAGTTATATTGATATCACTTATAATTCCATCATCATCTTTTGATGAACCAAAAGCCATTGTAGCACCTCTTTATTCTTTTATATTTAAAACTAAATATTATTCCTTTGCAGCACTTGCCAGAGCCTCTTTTGAAAGTATCTCCAGATTCTGCACAACGTTTTTTAGCCTCTTGCTAAAGTAGTTGTTTAGCATAACCACAGGAATTGCAATAAGAAGACCACAGGCAGTTGCAAGCAAAGCAGTGGATATACTCCTCATAACAACCTCAGCACCTGTATTCCCAAGTGTACCAAGATTATAAAAGGCCTTAATAATTCCAAGAACAGTTCCAAGGAGTCCAATAAATGGAGCATTGTTGCCCAGAGAAGAAAGTATTATTATACGTTTTTCAAGAAACATTCTCTCTTCAATGATCTTACCTTCCATCATATGTCCAAGAGGTTTTTCACCTGATGAAAAATGTTCTTTTATAAAAGCAGCAAATCTTGCATAAACAGATTCCGGATATTGCTCCATATAAATCCCAAGAGACTGAATTTCCTTAGATCTGAGCTTTCCAATTATCTCATTGAAAATCTTCTCACCAATACGAGCATTGTGTCTAAAGATAAGACCTCTTTCTATTACAACAGCAAGAGCCAGAACGCTTGCAAGTCCCATTATTGTGAAAATAATTCTCTCACCTAAAGTAAGTAAATTTTCCATAAAATTTCCTCATTATTTTGATCATTATTTATAATAGCGAATAACCTTTCCGTGAACATGAACTATATCTACAGTTCCTATAATGTAAACCCTTTTCTCCCTTGTAATCTTTACCTCAATGAGATTATCTCCCCCCTTACTTCTTATTGCATCCACAATAGCCTCATCAATACTGACTTTAGGGGTAACAGAAAAAATAGAGAACAAAGTAAAGGATGAGGAGCTACCCTCCGCCTCGCCAATGACTTCATAATTGGGACTGGACAAAAAAGCTGCACTCTCTTCAATTGCTACAGGATGAGATTTGCTATAGAGGCAACCAGAAAAAAATGCAGAAACAACTAAAAAAATTGTAAGTTTACAAAAAAATCTCATTTTCCCTTACCCTTAGAAGAAGTATCCATTGAACCAAGGCGCACAGCCTCTCCCTCAACTACAACTGTATTTAAGCCAAATAAAAAATAATACCTGTAAACCTCATAGCAGCGAACATTTATGAGAGTATCTCCTTCCTTTTGAGACAAAGCGTCTTTAATTGCCATATCAATATCCGGCCTACCAATCATAAAGAGTCCCAGAAATGACCAGGCAGTATCACTCCCCTGACATTTACCAAGATTTTCCGTTATTACTTTGCCTGAAAGTGGGCTCAGAGATGATGTCACGCATACAGGGGTAGTGCTGCATGAGGAAAATGCAACTGCTATAATTGCTGCTAAAATAATAATTTTTATCTTCATAAATCTCTCCTTGTCTAAAACTTAGCCTCTACACCAAAATTTGGCAAAATGGCAATATCATCTGTCTTTTTGATGCGAGGATTTTTGCCTTCTTCATAGGGGTATCTGTAATCATACCTATATTCTTTTGTTCTGTAATTATAGACATTGATAATCTCAAAATACCAGCTGACAAATCCCCATTTATAGATTGTTCTGTAGCTATATCTCAAATCAAGGCGATGCTCAAAAGGCAGTGTCTTTGAATGGGGAGTGCCATATTCAGGAACATATCTGTCTGTTGGTCCTGAATATGTGGTATCAAGGGTTGAGCTAATTATAGGAGTATAGGGCAGGCTTGAATTAAACTGAAACCTTGCACTCAATGTATGAGAGCCAGAGGTGTATCCCGCAACAGCCTTCAGGACGTGAACCTGCTCAAACCAGGTATGAAGCCACTGATCTCCATAGCTATCTGTAAACATATTGGATTTAAAGCGGGAGTTGGTATAGGTATAACTTAACCAGCCAAAAAGACCCTTATCTCCTTCATCATTAACCTTTCCCATAAGCTCAAAGCCCCTGGATTTTATCTCTGCACAATTTCTAAAATTCTTAATATTTCCAGAAGAATCCGCCCATTCCTCTTCAACCATGAGATCCCAAAATTCATTGTTAAAGCCCTCAAGCTTTACTGTGTAATCTCCAAACTTCTGTTCTATGCTTAGGGATCTATGAATTGCCCTCTGGGGATCAAGGTAATCAATGCCTGCCAGCATTGGAGTATGGTTAAAGTAATTCCCATTGGTCTGGATAAAATGGCTGTAATAGCCACCTGCTACTCCCAATGTCGTTCCACTTTTTAAAGAAAGTGTTGCTGCTCCACGTGGATCAATCACCATTTTATCAGTCCGCTTAAGATACTCCGAATGGAGGCCAGGCACAAGACTTAGTGGTCCAAAGACAAATTTATTTTCCACAAAATAAACAAAGGTATAATTTTCAATAGTATCATCCAGTTCAATTATCCTAACAAGATCTGGATCGCTTGGATCAAAGTTGCCCTCACTCATCTTCCGTAAAAGAACCATTTTACCATCTATGTTGAATCTATAGTAATTAAACTCAACCCCAGCCTTAAGCTTTGCCTTGTTTTCCCACCATTCAAAGTCAAGCTTATCTTTAACACCAAAGATAAAAGGCCTTGAAGTAGTTCCAAGATCACGCGCCCATGCCACTTGAGATTTCGGCACATCGGCCCATCTATAATAAGTAGTCATAGCACCATAGGACATAAGTGTATTGGAAAATTTTTTCCCGGTAGTAAAGGTATAATAAAGGCCTACATTATGGGATTGCTGATTTTGCTTCCATACCATATCTTCCCATAGAGGGTCATCACCCTCTTCCATAGCATCTTCATTATAAATCAGCTTGAGCTTATCTTTGCTACCAAAGGAGAGAAATGTCAAAAAATTTTGCTCATCCAGTTTATACTTTGCCTTAAACTGATAATCATAATACTCAACCACCTGTTCAAGATTTTGATCAAGAACATACTCATAAAAAAGAGGTATAAATATAGTAAGATAGCCGACTCTTCCACCTGCTATGATATAGCCTTTGTTTTCTATTTTTTCCTTTCCATCTACATTATTGGTTTCTGTTAATGGTTCTTTCAAAAGCACGCTTGCAGATATAAGACCAACGTCAACATTTCCTCCTCGTTTTTCCACCTCATCTATTGTGTTTATATTTATAATAGCGCCCTGACTGTTTGAAAACTGCGAAGGATAAGCAGAGGAGTATAAGTCAATCTCTCTTATCAAATCATTATTTATTACAGAGTGAAATCCGCCAAAGTGCATTGGGTTAAAAATAGGAATATCATCAATATAATATCCATTTACAGCATCATCTGCACCGCGAATAACCAATGGGCCAAAAATACCAAAGGGACGGCTCACGCTTGGTAAAGATGTAAGAGCATTAAGTGAATCTCCAAAGGAAGCAGGCACCTCCTTAATTTGCTTAACAGTCATTGTATGGCGGGAAATCTTTTGCACATCCCTTTCACCCCTTATTACAATGGCAGATCCCTTTGATATAAAAGGGGAGAGATAAAAATCCTGCAATGTATTCCCACTAACAACAATAGAGGTAGTTACACTCTGCAGACCTGTGGATTGAACTTTTACAGTATATGTTCCAGACCTTGGCAAAGAGACATAGTATTTACCCTGAGGAGCATTTACAACCAGCCCTGCCTCCTGCACAATGATTATGGCAAAGGTGACATTTTTTTTAGTTGAAGAGTCTATGACATTACCACTGAGAGAATAGCTCTGTGCGAAGAGATCTGTCCCCAAGAATAAAGTTAATAATAAAAAAAACAGCCGACCAGAGTTTAAGGAAGGCTGCCTTTTTATCTGATTTTTGATAAGTTTCATAAAAATATTTCCATTACAATTTTAAATTCTCAATCTGAACAAGCAGTTCTGGAATTCTCTCTTTCACAGTAAGCCAGATTATCTCAGGATCTAATGAAAAATAACCATGGGCAATAATATTCCTCATGCCAATAATACCGCTCCAATTTATCTGGCCATTTTTATATCGAATTTCTTCAGGAATCCTTGCTGCAGACTCACCTATTACAAGAAGATTATGTAAAACTGAATCGTAAGTTTTAGAATCAGATTCAAAACTCTCATAGGAAAAGCCATCTGTATTTCAAAATCTTGAAAGCAGCCTCCTTCATATCCTCAATATAAAGCTTATAATCCCTCAATCCATTCAACCTCTTCCAGTATTTTACTGCGAAGTGCAGGTTTTAATCCCTTAACAGAAACAAGATCTACTTTTGCACCAACAATGCTACTTAAATTTTCAACCAAATTTGCATAAGCAAAGAGATCAACTGGTCTGTCAAAATCTACTATAATATCAATATCGCTTTCTTCGCTTTGTTCATCACGGACATAAGAGCCAAAAATTCCAACACGGCATATATGATAATTTCTCAAAAGAGCGGAGTTTAAGGAAAGCTGCCTTTTTATCTGATTTTTGGTAAGTTTCATAAAAATATTTCCAAAAGAGTAATAAATTCACGAAAATGTTTATTAATAATTATGTCAATAATTTTTGATAATCAGTCATATTACTCCGCCGAAAAGACAATGCACATTTGGAATAGTATTTTACACTAAAAAAGGCCTTTAGTAATTATTTTTGTGAAAAATTATAAAAAAATCCAAAAGGGTTGACAAGGCTTAAATATCTCTATATAATTTTAAACAAAAGCTGCCAATTGACTAAATATACAAAAATAAGGAGTTTTATGTTTCCCTTTTATAATTTCTTCTTTGGTGTTTACCAGCAATCAGGTTTTATTACAAAACGAAAAGCTATTTTAGTTTTTACCTTTGCAAGCCTTGTTATAATATTACTTAATAGTGGAGTTATTTTATCCTTTATTTTTATAAGCTTCGAGAGAGGCTCAAACTTTCTTCAATCTGCAATTCCTGCTTCAATAGTTTCTCTAATCACAATATTTTTTATCAAAAAGGGAAGATTGCAACTTGCCTCAAATATTCTGGTAATATTTTGTTCCCTTGTTGTGCTACTGGGGCTTTTTACAAAGGCCCCTCATGTTGGCTTTGTTACAATGAACTATTTTATGTTTGTAACTCTTTTCTTTGCATCAGCCTTTTCTACAAGGATTATTGCTTCTTTAATTTATTCCTTTTATATATGTGGTATAGTTGTATATTATATCCTTCATAAAATTCAAACAGAGCCAAAGATTTCAGAATTATTACGCATTGGACTCATTGACAGCATAGCAGCCTTGACCCTTGCATATACCATTGCAATGCTTACAATTACCTCCTTTGAAAAGATGATAGCACTTGTAGACAGAGAAAAAGAAAAAAGCGTAAATCAGCTTGGGACTTTGCAACAGATGAATGCCATAATAGATGACATATCTCGAAAGATGATAGAAATATCAAAAACAATAGCTATCAAAGTAGAAAACTTTTTGGGAAATATACAGGAACAGGCTTCTGCTATTGAAGAAATAACTGCATCCACAGAAGAGGTTTCTGCTGGATTTGGCAATGTTAATCAAAATATCAGTAATCAATATAATTCATTGCTCAAATTCTTTGACACAATAAACAGCCTTGCGCAAGAGATTGACTTACTTAAAAATAGATCTGTGGAAATATCCAATGCCTTCACAAAAATTCTTGATATAACAAAAAGGGGATCTGAGTCAATAAAACTTGTTGATGAGAATTCAAAAAACCTCATGGAAAGCTCCAACAGACTCACATCAATTATAAGCATTCTTGAAGAGATCTTTGACAAGATTCAATTACTTGCACTTAATGCCTCAATTGAAGCAGCCAGGGCAGGCGATGCAGGACGAGGGTTTGCTGTTGTTGCAGATGAAATCAATAAGCTATCAGAACAGTCAGTGCAGAGTTTAAAAGAAATCAACATAAACATTCAAGCAAACATTCAAAGCGTTGATGTAACAAACAATGGGGTCTCCTCAATAGTCTCTCTATTTAACGAAATTACAAATACCATCAATAATGTAAACAAAGGTTTGCAGGAGATCTTCTTCCATATAGATAATCAAGAAAAGATCAAAGAGGAAATCCAGAGCCAGGTATCCTCCACAAGAGAATCATCGCAAAAAATAGCCGAAGATACCAGCAGACACAACGATATCACACTTGAAATATCAAATTCAATTTCAGGTATAAATTCACTCATACAAAACAATATGGCAGTAGCTGAAGAAATAAACCACACTGCACAAAATTTATCTGACATCGGCACAACCCTTCAATCTAAGTTAAAAGAATTGACTTGAAAATAAATTTTTAATTTACAGGAAGCGGCAGCGGTTTAATCTTTATCTCAAAATTTAAGACTGTCCAAAATTCCGTGTCATTTTAGATATCCTTTAACCATTGTGCTATAGTTTTAAATATTTGTCGAGCCTTCCTTCAAAAAATATATCTAATTGATAAAGGGTAAGGCTACAATTTTTAATGGGCATAGTCCATTTCTTTTGAGCATTTAATATTCCCATATAAAGCAATTTTAGCAAGCTATTTTCATTTGGAAAACCACCTTTTGTTTTTGTAAGTTTTCTGAATTGCCTATGAACTGATTCTATTATATTAGTTGTATAAATAACTCTTCTTATTTCTTCCAATATATTCTCTCTTTCTCTAACTGTGATTCCATTTTTTAACTTCTTCCTTTTTTAGAAGGTTTTATTACACTTTTTCGCTTTTTTCAAGATATGGTTCTCTGGAGGGATAGTGATTTTTATTTTTTCTTTAACTTCATTTTTAAAATTGCCTCTTACGCATTTTTTAATATTTTTTTCTTGTCTCTTTTACTTAAAAAATATTATCTGGGATAAAATTATTGATGATTTTTTTATTTTAGATTTTCTATGGAGGCTCTATGGTATTTTCATTTTATATTCCTACTAAAGTTTTCTTTGGCAAAGATTGCATCAAGACCAACTCCAATGAAATTGCAAAATTAGGCTCAAAAGCTTTAATTGTCACAGGGAAAAGCTCCTCCGATAAAAATGGTTCCTTTGCCGAAATATCCTCTACGCTTAAAAATCTCAATATTGAATATATACGCTTCAATGAAGTTGAAGCAAATCCCTCTGTAGAAACTGTTCTGAAAGGAGGAGAGCTTGCCAGAGAATTTAAGGCAGACTTTATTATTGGCATAGGTGGAGGCTCACCTCTGGATGCGGCAAAGGCCATTGCCATTCTTGCCTCAAATAATATAGATGATGAGTCACTCTTCAGTGGCCAATATAAAAACAAGCCTTTGCCACTTGTTGCAGTTCCAACAACAGCAGGAACAGGAAGTGAGGTTACTCCCTACTCTATTCTCACCTACAAAAAGATTAATAACAAAAAAAGCATTGCCTCTCCAGAGATCTTCCCTGCCATTGGATTCCTTGATGCAAAATTTACAGAAACACTTTCTATGGAGACCACAATAAACACAGCAATTGATGCAATGTCCCATTCCCTTGAGGGATATCTATCTGCACGAGCAAGTGAAATTATAAAACCACTTGCTCTTGAAAGTCTTAAAATTCTGGCAATTCACCTTAAAAAAATATCAGAGGGCAAAAAAATTTCCTTTGAAGACAGAGAAAATCTTCTATATGCGTCAATGCTTGGAGGAATGGTAATTGCTCATACTGCAACAACAGCTGTCCATGCCATGGGATACCCATTGACTTATTTTAGAAACATAGATCATGGACGGGCAAATGGACTTGTAATGGCAGCATATATGGAATTTTTACATAACAACGGCAGAGATCTAACAGAAATTCTTTACACCATGGACTTAAAAGATCCTGGTGAATTTAAAAGCTTTATGGATTCTCTACTTGGACAGAAGGAAAGTCTTTCTGATAGCGAAATTGAACTCTTTACAGATACAACTATGACATCAAAAAATATAGCCAATACAAAGCCTTCACCTTCCAGGGAGGACATAAAAGAAATATTTGTAAAGAGCTTCCATTAAAATCATCTTATAATCTCAACCCTGTTACGGCCAAGCTCTTTTGCTCTATACATTGCCTGATCTGCTCTGGAAAGGAGGCTGCTTTCACTTTCTCCCTTTGCTCTTGTGGCACAGCCAAAGGATGCCGTAAGATTAGTTCCATCAGGGAGTGGTATTTTTTCAACCTCTTTGCGAAGCTTTTCTGCAAGATTTAAAACTCCAGCCTCTGATGTATTTGGGCATATAAGTAAAAATTCCTCACCACCCATCCTGCCAAAAATATCTAAAGCCCTTATATGAGCACTTATTGTTTTAGAAAACTCCTTAAGCACTTTATCTCCCACCTCATGACCATAGGTGTCATTTATCTTTTTAAAAAAATCAAGATCCATCAATATTATAGAAAAAGGCAATCCTGTGCGTTCCATTCTCTTTATCTCTTCATTAAGGCAAAGCTGCATTTTCCTTCTATTGGCAATATCAGTCAAAGGATCGGTAAGAGATAAATACTCAACCTCTACCACTTTTTGCTTTAATTCTGCAGTGCGCAATTCTACTTCATGCTCAAGAAACTCTGTCAAATGAGTAAGCCTTTTTGCAAAATAAAAAACAAAAAAAAGCACTATTATCATTGAAGCAGCAAAGATCTGAACAAAATTTTTAAGCAAAGCATTTAAAGTTGAATAAACCTCATTTTTTTTAAAGACAATGCCCATAATCCAGCCAGTGGTAGGTATTGTTGTAAAGATTACATACTTTTCTTTATTTGGCCCATAATCTACTCTTCCATTTTTAAGGCTCAGAATTCTCTTTATGGCAATACCAAAATCATTATTATCTTTAAAATTTTTACCCAGCAATCTCTTATCTGGATGGACAAGGGCATAGCCATCGGAATCAATTAAACTGGCATAGCCAAATCCCCTTACCTTTATACGGGAAAATTTCTCAGCTATTGTTGAAAGCAACAGATCTGCTGCCAGAACACCTCTTAATGCACCACTGCTATCATAAACAGGTGAGGCCACAGAAACTGCCATTGCCCCTGTTTCCATGTCTATATAGGGCTTTGTTATAGTTGTCGATTTTTTTGCCACTGCAGCTATAAACCATGGTCTTTCTCTTGGATCATATTTTGCTGGAGGAGTCCATCCCTTTCCACTAATAAACTCACCGCTGGCTGTTGCAAAATACATATCAGAAAAAAAGGCATCACGGCTAAATCCAGACAAAAGCTCACCTGTAATAGCGCTATTATCCCTTATGCCATATTGTATAAGGTGAGCATGAGCGCTTACAACTGAAACCATTCTCTTAATCCACTGATCTATCTCTTCAGAATGAGCATCAAGCACTTCCTGAACCTCGAGATTTATATCCCTGACAATAAAACTCCTGCTTACGTTATAGCTTAAAAAAAGAACAAAGAAAAATGCAGTTGCAAAAATCATCGTAAATACAAAAACAAGCCTTGTTCTCAATGCAGAAAGGCGTACTCTCTGATATACTTTCTTTTTCTTAATTAACGGTTTCTTTTTCATTTAACTATATTTTAACAATTTAAAGCATAAGAGACAATTTTTTATTTAAAAGCTATTTGTAAACTTTAAAAATATTGTGTTATTATACAAAGAATTTTTTTAACATTTATGAGAGTTTTTTAACTTATAAATTAGTTTCTTAAAAATTTTTTTGTCATAAACTTTAGGTAATATAAGTTAAAATTAAAAAGTTTCATTTATTTCATTTTTAGATGAGGTTTATTCTATGGGAAAAAATAAAAAACTTCTTCTGGGCATAACAGTTCCAGTTGTAGTGCTATTGGTCAGTGCTATTTTTATAACTGGAGTCTTTTGCAAAAGTGGAAATGCTAATTTTGGTGCAAGTGGCTCATCTCCTTTAAGAAATGATGCATCTGTTGCTGATGCTGTCAAGGCTCAGGATGTTTTTAGAAAAATCTTTGAAATGAATAAAAACAGCGTTGTTTTTATAAGCACAGAGCAAACAATTAAAATTCAAAGGCATCCATTTTTTGATGATCCTTTCTTTAGACAATTTTTTGGGCCAGAATTTGACTCTCCACGAACCCAAAAAAGAACTGGACTTGGAACTGGTTTTATAATCTCTGAAGATGGTTATGTTTGCACAAACTATCACGTTATCAATGGAGTTGATAAGGTAAAGGTAAAAGTAGATAACGAAAGTTTTGATGCAACAATAGTTGGCGGTGATGAGAGGACAGATCTTGCACTGCTTAAACTTGACTCAAAGAAAAAATTCACTCCTGTTTACTTTGGTGATTCAGACTCTGTCAAGGTTGGCGACTGGGCTATTGCAATAGGTAACCCCTTTGGTCTTGACAGAACATTTACAGTTGGAGTTGTAAGCGCTGTAGCAAGGCGAGACCTTGACATGATGGGAGGCTCCCAGGCTCACATTCAAACAGATGCTTCAATTAATCCAGGAAATAGTGGTGGTCCTCTTCTTAACATTTATGGGGAGGTCATTGGTATAAACAGGATGATCTACTCTCAATCTGGTGGCAATATAGGCATAGGTTTTGCAATTCCAATAAACACAGCCAAGTCAATTCTTGAACAGCTAAAACTTCACAAAAAGATTAAGCGTGGATTTATAGGAGTTCAGATTGTCCCTCTTACTGAGGATTATGCAAAAGAACTTGGACTAAGCAATACTGATGGTGCACTTGTTGGTCAGGTAACAGAGGACAGCCCAGCAGAAAAAGGAGGTATCCAGCCTGGGGATGTTATACTTGCTATTGACGATAAAGAGATTAAAAACTTTAGTGATCTCCTCTCAATTGTGGAAAGCACACCAATAGGTAAAACCTTAAAGGTTCAGGTCTGGAGAAATAAATCTAAACTAAATCTATTTATAACAGTAAAAGAACGGCCTTAGTATTTAAAACTCCTAAGTTATTGGAAGAGGCTGAAATAACAACTCAGCCTCTTTTTTTATTCGCTATCTCCAACTTCTACATATTTTGACATAAACAAGGCCTGCACTATGGCAAAGGCAAACATCAATCCCATTATTCCAAAGAGTTTAAAATTTACCCAGACTTCTGTAGAAAAATGATATGCCACAAATATATTTGCTGCTGCCACAAAGGCAAAGAATCCAGCCCAGCTATAATTTATTCGATCCCATGCATCATCTGGCATTGAAATCTTAGAGTCTAATAACACCTTCATGATATTCTTTGAAAAGAATATCCTGCCTGCAAAAATTATCAGTGAAAAAATCCCATATAAAATTGTAGGTTTCCATTTTATAAAGATCTCATTATGAAGAATAAGAGTTGCTCCGCCAAAAATTATTATGACAACAAGGCTTATAATCATAGGTGTTTCCACCTTCTTATTTTTTAGATAAGAAAAAGCTATTTGAAGTATGCTTGCAACAATTGCTATTGCTGTGGCAAAAAATATACCTTTGAACTTAAAGGCTATAAAAAAAATAAAAACCGGGAAAATTTCAAAAAGAAATTTCATAAAACCTCCAACTTAAAATTCAATAAAATCTATCAATGTTAATTTCTCAACATTCTCTTAATGCAAAACAAAAAATTAAGCTCAACCATTCCATGGCATAGCTCTGTCTCTTCCCTTTTCCTTTGCCATGTACAAGGCTTTATCTGCTTTATCCTTAAGTTCCTCTGGAGATGTGGCATCTTCCGGTAAGGTTGCAAAGCCCATGCTGCATGTAAGCCTGAGTTCATCATGCCCCTCTACCTTCATATTTCTCATAGCCTCACAGAGAGAATCACATTTTATCTGAGCTTTGCCTTTATCTGTATCAGGGAAAATGAATATAAACTCATCTCCCCCATAACGTATCAAAATATCATCCTTTGTAAAAACCTCTCTAAAGACATAAGAAGCTTTTACTATAAGATTATCGCAAAACTCCTGGCCATATCTGGCATTAAGAGTGCTAAATCTGTCAAGATCAAACATTACAAAAGTTAGACTTTGCCTTTCTCCTATTGCTTTTGCAACAAGACCTTCAAAGGACTCCTCTAAGTATCGTCTGTTAAAAAGGCCTGTTGCAGGATCTGTAATGGCTCTTTTACGGGATTCCTCACCATACTGAACCATCTGAGTTATAAAGGCTCCAGTGCGCATAAGCCTTTTAACTATGATCGAAAGCATTCTATTCATAATAGATGAGGCTGCCTCTGGTATAACCTCAATGATTTTACTAAAAGAGTCAGCGTGAAGCGCCAGTAAAAGAGTATCCTCTGTAGCTCTGCATGTGGCAGATCTACAGCTTTTTTCAATTATAGACATCTCCCCAAAATAATTACCCTCTCTAACTTCTGTGAGCACAAGTTCCTGCTCTTCCTGATCCTTAATAAAAACAGAAACACCACCCTTTATGACAACAAACATTTCCTCTCCAGGATCTCCCTCCTGAAAAAGAATATCTCCGGCCTTAAAAGTAATCTGCCTCATGTGACTTGCAATAAAATGGAGATCTTCCTCCAGCAAATCCTGAAATATAGCTATGCCCTTTAGCAATTCTATTTGATTATTATAAAAAAGTGCCATCACCTATCCTCTGGGAAAAGAATCTGATTGCCGCCTCTTTCTCTTCCGACCAAAGGCAACTCATGAGCTCTTGCAATAAGCTCATCTGCAATATCTGCATGGTCAGGATAAACTGCTATCCCTATACTCATGGAAAGGAATATATCCTTAGAGCCTGTGGCATCAGAAATATCCAGTTCGTTAAACATCTTTAATATTCCTGCTGCAACCTCATAGGCTCTCTCTCTGTCATATCCTTCCAATATAACCCCAAGCTCATTTCCCATATAGCGCAAAACCGTGCCATAACCCTCTGTCCACCTCTTAAGAGCTACTGCCATTATTTTGAGAGTATTGTCACCTGCCTCATGTCCAAAGGTATCATTTATGAGTTTAAAGTTATCTGGTTTCATCAGAAGCAACGCCACTGGATTGCTTCTGCTTTTTAAAAGAGACGGCAGAGTTTCCTCCAGATATGTCTTGTTATAAAGCCCGGTAAGCTTATCTCCGTAAACCTGGCGTTTAAGTTCTGTAACAAGAGCAGAATTGTCCTTTACCAAAATATTGGCTTTCCTGAGCCTTGAGGAGAAAACCTTGAGGAATTGATAAAGTATCAATGCAGATATTTCTGGATTTTCCTTAAGTAGATCACTATAGCTTTTATCATCTGAAGGGAATTTTACAAGAGAGACATCTGTCACAGCCTTAAAGGAATGATTAAAGCTGCCTTCAGTAAAAAACTCAAGCTCACCAATCAAATCACCCTCTACCAGCTCGGCAATTAAAGTATCACCTTCCCATTTATCTGTTTTTACAACGTGAATTTTACCAGAAACAATTAAATATAATGAAGAGCTATAGTCTCCTTCATTTATGATTGTATCGCCCTGATTGAAGTGGCATACATCACAGGAACTTTCAATTAGAGAAAGCTCCCTCCCCTGCAGAGATGCAAAGATCTCGGTCTTTTTTAGCCAGTTAACTATGGCAGAATCCATTTAGCTTAAAAAGGTCCCCTTTTTTAAAATCCCAATATAACTATATTAAAACAATTTAACCAAAAAACAAATATAAAAGAGTATGTCTATTTAAAAATAAATAAGAAAAAATTTTTCTCAAGTTATATCTTAAATTTATTACTAAAAAAGATCACCTTATAAAATTAATGTTTGACCGAAAGTGCTATCTTTTGATTTTTTAATAAAAACTCTTCAGGATAGAAATAGAATATGACAAGAGGTCTCTTTTTAATAATTTTTGTAATAACACTAATTGTAACTCCATCCAATATAAATAAAAAATATGATTATTTTGAAAGAACTCAAAAGGAATCAGCACTTTTTTCTTATTGCCAGAAGATATCCACTATAACTTACAATAACTTTTTTGGGAAAAAATTTCTGCAAAGCAATATTTTTGAAAACAACCACATAGTTGCTTACTATGGCCATCCAAAATCAAAAATCATGGGGATAGTTGGCAGATACCCAATAACGGAATTGGCACCAATGCTTTTGCAAACAGCAAACTCTTACGATAAGATAAATGGCAATAAAGGAGTTATCCCTGCCATATATTTAATCTATGGCACCTGCCAGCCAGGAGGTGAAATTAACAGAATAAACAAGCAACTGCTTCAATCCTATATTGACTTTACACTTCTCAATGGAATGCTTCTTTATCTTGATCATCAAATTGGAAAATATACTCTTGCTGAGGCAATTCGAGAGCTTCTGCCTTATCTGCGCTACCCTAATGTCCATCTGGCTTTTGATCCTGAATGGCACACAACAAAACCTATGAGAGAAATAGGATCCGTTACTGCGCAGGACATAAACTCAGCACAGATAATTATGAGAGATTACATGATAAAAAATAATATACCTGGCGTACGGCAGCTCGTCTTCCACCAATTTAAACCCAAAATGGTTATTGGAAGAGATAGAGTTATTGCAATGACATACCCTGTTATGCTCATACATACAACATCAGGCTGGGGCCCACCTGAAAACAAAATGAGCACACATGAAATGAATAGCTTGGCAGTCAATATGCCAAATAAAGGTTTTAAGCTATGGTTTTTCTACTCAAATCAAAAGGGAGTTCACTTTGACAATCCACTTATGACCCCAGAGCAGGTTCTTAATCTTAAACCAGAACCAAAGCTCATAATATATCAATAAAAAAAGCTGATCCCAAGGGATCAGCTTAAAAAGAATCAGATAATAGGAAACCTAAGCTTTTATGCACAGCTTTCTTTTGGGTTTAAAATTGAAGTTTTTCTCATAAGCTTTAAATATGGAATAACAGCATCGTTTTTTAAAGCCCCTGTTCCGTCATATTCAATTGTAACCACAGGAATTCCTGTGGACTTCTCTATTGCTGCAGCCATTGCCTCTGTAACAAGAGAAGGACAACAAAAAGCAGGGTTTGTCTGAACAAAAAGGGATATATCGGGATAATTTATCACCAGGGAATATATTTTCAAAATATTCTCCATTGACTCCCCTGTATGAAACTCCGATAACCCAAAGCGACCTATCACCTCTTTATAAGATGGAATCTTTAGATGTGGCTTTTCTTGTAAGATCTCATTAAAAAAGGGATAGTATTTTCTTTCAAAAAGCTCCAAACTTGGGCTTAAAATTCTAAAGCTCAAAGAGCCCCAAATATCCCCTTCCTTAAACCATCTGTTTATATATGGCAAAGCAATAATCTTAATAAGCTCACTATAGGGGGTTGTTATAACCTCACCACCATTTTCTTCTATAACAGAGATAATATTTTGATTGAATATATCATTGTCTCTCACATAGAGATCGCCAAAGATTGCAACCTTTGGACGCTCATGAGGCACTGTTTCTATACCTTTAAAAAGAGTTATAACCTCTTTAAGTGATTTTTCAAGAGATGCCCCTTTGCGAAAGGCCTCTGCAAGAATTTTAGTAGACCTATCTATTACAGAATCTGTTGTGGACTTAACTCTTTCGTATGGCCTTACCTTGCATCCCATTCGTCTCAGCATTCCTCCAAACATATAGGCAAGATACATATTAAATCCAAGCCTGTAGGAGATCTCAGTAAAGGTTATGTTTCCTGCATAAACCTCTAAATCCTTATAAATTTCCCCATAAGATTCAAGGAGAGTCTTTGTATAATAAGGAAACATACCAAGATTGCAAGAGATCCGGGAGTCAATATTCCACAAAACAGTCTTTGCTGGATCAAGATTATGCTTTTGAATATAATCAAGGGAATTTTGAATTATTATATTGAGAGGTATACACTGCCCTGTATTATGAGAAAGACTACGTTGAATTGACTCCTGACTTTCCTCCACAAGGCGTGCATCAATACCCTCTCTTTGAAGGCAGGCAACCATAAATTCTCCTATAATGCTATCCCATCTGGGCAAAAGAACAACCTTATCCCTTAAAATCTTAGGGTCTTTTTTTACAGAGGGGGATAAAGATGAGCAATCCTCCTTCCCAAAACCTTTGCCAAGATAGTGATTCCTGAAGGAACGCACTGCTGCTTCTATTCGAGTTTCATAACCAACATTTGAGTCGTGGTCATCCAGTTGCAGTATTAGATATGGTTTACCATGGGCATCCATTATTTTTTTAAAATATTCAGTTACATAAGAGTCAGGTGTGCATTTAAAGGATGTAATAAAAACAGGGTATAGATCCTTGCTTCTGGCAACAGCCACTGCGGCATCTAATATCTCAGCTGCAAACTTCCAGTGAAAAGCCTTAAGCAATTCTTTTTCCCAAAGTTCCCCATCGTTCTTATTTTCGATCATATCCTGATAAAATACAGCAATACCAAGCTTTCCAAATATTTCAGGTATTCCCTTATTCATCCACTGACACAGAGAATTATAGGGTCTTCCAAGTAATACAACATTTATATCATCTCTTTTATGTTTTTTAAACTCCTCTTTTAGTTTTTGCTTTCTTTTTTTATATTCCTTAAGCGCCATATCATAAGCTGCTGATACCTGCATAAATCCAATCTCTCCAGAGGTAACAGCTCCAAGCATTTTAGTAAGCTCCAGTTTTATCTTCAAAGTGCCCAGTGTTGTTTTAAGCAATGGTGAAAGGATTCTTTCCTTATCCGCGAAATAGGCCCCATTTTTTATTACAACCGGTGCATACTGACTGTAATAACAGTAATTTCTTTTAAGGGCTCCATCTCTTTTTTTCTCTTCTATATAGGATGGCAAAAAGACATAATCAGCTCTTTGAAGCAAATATGCCACATGACCGTGAAGTTGAGAAACAGGAGCACAAAACTCAGCCCCAGCAAGAGTTTTACCAAGTTTAACTCCATCACGGAAGTTGCTACTTGTAACTGTTTTTATACCAAGATTTCCAAAAAATTCCTGCCAGAAAAAGGTCTCATCAAATAAATATAAGCTTTCAGGAATTCCTATGGTAAAATTGTACCTGATCTCCTTTTGCTGTGAAGCGAAAACTTTCTTTCTTGCCTTTATAAGGTCAAAGCCTGATATATTTTTATCAACATAGTGCTTTGTGTCATAATCCCTTCCACATAGAAAACCAAAGGCGACCTTTTCTCCATCAATTTCTGCAACCTTAATTTTACAGCTGTTTGTGCATAAATTGCACACCTCTGTTTCAACTGGTATACTCTCTCTATAAAGGCCAATGCCTCTAAATTTACTGTTGGTAACAGCACTATCAATTAAAGTCAGGGCAACTCCGAGGGCTCCTGTTACATGACAAAATTTTGAAACCATTATAGGTTTGCCAAGCCTCTGTTCAAAAGCTGCAACCAATGCCCTATTTTTTGCTGTTGCTCCCTGGAAAAAAATTTTGCTCCCTATATTTTTCTCAATAGCAACCTTTGTGAGGTAATTTTCCCTGACAGAGTGAAGAACGCTTGCAAGAACCTCTTCCCTGCTATAGCCTTCTGTAAGATAATGATTTATATCTCTTTCCATAAAGACAGTGCAACGGTCACTGGAAAGAGGAGCACAGACATTTTCAGTCACAAGTGAATATTCAGATATGGGGCAACCAAGCTTTTTAGCCTGCTCTTCAATAAAGCTGCCAGTTCCTGCAGCACAGACATTATTCATAACAGAAAAAGTAACTGTCCCATTTTTAAGTGTAGTAAACTTAGCATCCTGGCCACCAATTTCAATTATTGTATCAACATCACTGTCAAGGCTATAGGCTGCCCTTGCGTGTGCAGTAATCTCATCAAGGGCAAGATCCGCATTTATAATGCTACCAATAAATTTTCTGCCAGAGCCTGTAGTTCCTGCACCAAGGAATATAAACTCACAGTTATAGTTCTTCTGTATGTCATCAATTGCTTCAAACAAAGACTGCACTGCCTCCAGAGGTCTGCCAGATGTTCTTGTATAAAGCCCGGTAAGAACATCCCCCTTAGAATCTGTAATCACAGCCTTTGTGCTTGTTGACCCTATATCAATTCCAAGATAGCAATCCCATATATCATTTAAAGAAAGATCCCTGTAAATATCCACCTCAACTTCAACTGCAAATTTATTGACAGAGGGCTTAAATAAATAGGACTTAAATGATGAAAAGTCTGGATACTGTGACAACTGAAGCTTAAGAGGCTTATGATAATATTTCTTTTCTTTAACTTCATCTTTTATTAAATTTTCTTTTGAAACAGAAAATTCATAAGCTTTTCCATTTACAATATCATCTACAAGCAAAAAAGCAGCACCAAGTGCGCCAAAAACATGAGACAGCTCATGGACATATATTTCAGTTCCAATTATATCTTTTAAATGCCCAAGAACAGCCTGATTCTTTGATACTCCCCCAGCAAGGACAATAGGGCTTGCGGCCTTTTCTTTTCCAAAAAGAGTGTCACATACATTGCGAGCCAGACCTTCACAAAGCCCATCGCATATTTCACTTAAGGAATATCCCTCCTGCTGAGCGTGTATGAGATCAGTCTTTGCAAAAACTGCACACCTTGAGGCAATCTTAGGAACATCCCCTTTATTTTCACTGGCAATTTTGCTAAAGGTTTCAATATCTTTAATAGCAAGCCTTTTTGCCTGTTGATCCAGAAAACTGCCAGTGCCTGCTGCACAGGAGCTATTGGATCTAAAATTTTTATAATTCCCACTCTCGTCAAAGGTGGCAATACCAAATTTTTCACCACCTATAATAATAAGGCTTCTCATCTCTGGATAAAAACTTTTCGCAGCCCTGATCATTGAAACTTTTGTATCATAAGAATTTGCAAAAGTAAAAATATCTGGAGATGAACCTGTGACAGCCACTCCCCTTAAATTGGACAAATCAAAATCAGCCAGAATCTCCCTCAGACAATCCTTTATCTTTCCCTCATGAAAGAGATAAGAGCTTTTTAATACATCTCCCCTCAAAAGAGATATCTGCACTGTGGATATAGAAACAGAGCCAATATCAATACCAAGGATAGTAGCTTCCCTATTCATATATAGACAACTCCTTCTGTTTTAGTTATAAACAGGGTAATTATAGCTCTAAAAATTATAAAATCGACTGGAAAAAAAATTCAGGACTTTTTTTTGGGGAAAAATTTTCTTCTGTATTTTGCAGGAGACATACCAGTTTCTTTGGTAAAGGCCTCATAAAAAGCAGACTTTGAATTAAATCCAGCAGAAAAAGCTATATCAAGAAGTGAGCGGTCATTATCTTGCTTCATCATCTCAATTGCCTCATAGACTCTATATCTATTTATGAAGTTATTAAAATTCATGCCAAGCTTATGGTTTAAATAGTAAGAAAATTGAGCAGGCTGAATAGAAAGGAAATCTGCCAATCTCTTTATAGAAATATCTTCATCACAAAATAGCTTTTCTTGCTCCATCAATTGGCCAAGCCTCTTTTCAATCAGGTCAAGATCCAATCCATGAAGTAAATCGCCATTTCGGCTTGATGCCTTTTTCTTTTTGATAGAGGAAGAAAAGATCTCTGGATAAATCTGCACAATCACAAACCAATATATAAAGAAAAAAGTAGTCAAAGTAAGCGCAAGTCGCGTCCATAAAAAGCTGCCTGTAAAAATACCAAGGATAAGCAAAACAATAACAGCAAAGAGCATCACAACAACTGTAAAGCCTATTATAAAAAGCCTGTTGCTTTTTTCTCTTTTCAATATTGATATATCAAACCTGAGGCCAATTGCACATATATAGACAAAAAGCAGGGCAAAGCCAAGAGTATGAAGATGCTCTGGAAGAGAATTTTCAAGCAAATAAAATCTTATAGATGAGACAAGACCCTGTGGATTTTTAATTCCATATATATCAACTATTACAAAAAGTATTGCAAAAGTCACAGGTACAAGATGTAAAAATAGCTCATAGTAAAAGATAAAATCCTTTCGAAAAACAGCCAGAAACAAAATATACATGGAAGGCCCCAGTAAGTATTTAGAAATAAGAAAGATATCTGAGGCTATATTGCTATTAAATCCAGGGGTCGCAGAGGTTATATAAACATGAAAATGAATTATCCCCAGTGTCAAAAAAATAACAAAAAGCAATATATTTTTAAAAATGCTCCTATCATGAAAGAGTTGCACAAAGGCAAGCAAAAGAGCAAGACCACCCCCAAATAAAATAACAGAGTTGAGTATTTCACTTAGCATGGATTAAAATGGATAGCTATTATATCTTTTTTCAAGCAAAAATTTTGCAATTGAAATAAACATAGCCTATAGCGTGCTTGACAGAGTCACTCCATTTATTTAAAGTCACTTTAACTAAAAGCGAGGTTAAGATGCTTAAGCAAAAGACAATATTTATTATACTTTTGTTAACATTGCTAATATCAGGCTGCACAAAATTAAAATCAGACAAAGACGCTCCTTTTTCCAGAATAGAAGAGGAGGCATCCAATTTTGAAAAAAGAACAATATATAAAGAACTGACAGAAGAAACTCTACGCAAAATCCCAGATGAGATGTTGGAAGTAGCAATACTGGACTATATTGATCTTCAGATAAATAAGAGTAATCAGAATACTTCCCGGACATTAAAAAAATTAAATAAATCGTTCCAGATTATATACATAACCTATAACTTTGACGAAAAAGTTTCTTCAGAGGGCTTTGCTGGATTTTTTATGAATGAGGGAAAAATTTTTATTCCCGATCTTTTAGATTCTTTAAGAGAGATAAAGGCCTTTACATCAGAAAAAATTGCAACTGATGCTATTTCTATATATAATAAATATAGAGAAGCCTTTTTAGATGGTAATACAGATGAACAGTTAAAAACAAAAGCAGAAAGTGAACTTGACAGAATTGATGAGAGTTTTTATAGAAAAAATGAAGATTTAAAGGAACTGAGAAAAATATACATAAAGGAACATCTGAGGGATTTCATTACAAAATAAAATTCAAATTAAGAGGTGCTACCTTGTCATACTTTAAATTTAACGGAAAAAAAGTTTTCTATGACATAAAAGGAAGTGGACTTCCACTGCTACTGGTCCACGACAATTCTCTTTCATCTAAAATGTTTCAACCTGTATTACAATACTATCTAAACACATTTAAAGTTATATTAGTTGACCTCCCAGGATATGGCAAATCAGAAAAATTGCCACAATTCCCAAAGGATCTATGGTTTGAAAACTCAAAAGCCTTAGCTGAACTAATCTCTCATCTTGACATAAGAGATGTAAATGTAATAGGCTCAGGAGGTGGAGCAATTACTGCTTTTAATCTCATGCTTGAACACCCTGAATTGCTTAAATGCCTTATTACAGATGGATTTACAGGCAAAGATGCAATTAAAAGCTTTGCCTCAAATATCCATGTGGAGAGAGAAAGGCAAAAGAAAAAGCTTCCAATAAAGCTAATATGGCTAAAAAATCATGGAATATCATGGAGAAGAGTTATAGATAATGAAAGCGATGCCATATATGCCCATTTTATGGAGATAAAGCAATTTTTTCATAAAGATCTCTCCAGTATCAAAAAACCAATTCTTCTTACTGCAAGTCTTGATGATGAACTCTTCAAAGATAAAATTGTTGATGTCTATGCAGAAATTAAATCAGAAATATTAACTGCTCAATCTCATTATTTTCACAGTGGATCTCACCCTGCCATTATTTCCAATGCAGAGGAATTTGCAAAAATTGCCACAGGCTTTATTAAATCAGCAGCAGGATAAAATCGTGGGAACACTTCTAATAGGTAAAATACTGGACTGCTCAGTTGCACTGCTGGCACTGATAAATCCCATAAGCAAAATATTTATTGTATCTACTCTGGATGAAAAGCTCACAAAGGAGCAAATAAATAAAATCTTACTCAGGTCATCCTTAGTAGCTCTTTCAATTCTCATTATCTTTATTTTTGCAGGCAACTTTATACTAAGATATTTTTTTCATATAGAAATATATTCCTTTAAGATTGCTGGTGGCATTGTTCTTTTTATGAGAGGACTTGATGCTCTTACAAAGGGAATATTCTTTGAGCTAAAGCATAAACAAAAACTTGAGGATATGTCTATTGTTCCACTTGCTTCTCCAATGATCGCAGGCCCTGCGACCATAACTGCAGCTGTATCCTTCCCTGCTCACTACGGCTTTGGAGTAACATCGCTATCTATGTTTGTAGCTATTGCAATTAACCTGCTTATAATGATGGTATCTCCATCAATAAACAAATATCTCTCCAAGCACAACATCACAGGGGCATTAATCAGAATTACAGGTCTTTTTGTTGCAACAATGGGGATTCAGATGATCCTTGACGGCATAAGGGAATATATATCTACACTATAACACTACTGCCACTCAGGTAGTGACATATAGAAGTAATCGCTAAGCAATTTTTTCTCCTTAAGCTTGTCTCTTATTAAATCAATAAGCTTTTTATGTAATATAATATTGGAGAGTTTTCTGTTAAAGTCATTCATTAAATCTACTTCTATTGGATTTTGAAAAAATTTAATAGAAGTGGAAGAATCACTCTTTTCAAACTTCGCAAAGATAATTATCTTTGGGCTCATGAGATCCATAGAATTTATATCTCTGATAATTGCAAGCTCTCCTGTATTAAGTATACAAAAATCACCTTTCTTATAAAAGCTCATGGAGTTATTAAGCATTGTTCCCATAAGATTTATAAAGGTGCTTACAATATGTCTATCAAACTGCTTGTCAACAGAATTGAGAATAATCTTAAGAGCCTCTGAAGAGGAATAGGCCTGTCTGTAAGGCTTTGGGCTTGTAAGAGCATCATAGGTATCACATATTGCTACTATTTTTGGTGATGTAGGCAAAGACTCATAAGGTAAACTATAATATCCCTCATCGTCGAATCTCTCATGATGGAAAAGAACTGTTTGCAAAATAATAGGGTCAATCCCCTCTATTATTTTAATCATATTATACCCCAGTTGAGGATGAAGCCTTATTTGAATGTTTTCTTCAGTTGAGAGCCTATCTGGTTTATCAATTATTTTCTTATCAATCTGAATTTTGCCTAAATCACTTAAATATGCACCAAGAACCACTTTTTTAATTTCATCGCCTTTGTATACTCTTATCTTTCTGGCAAGGAGAGCTGAAAGCAGGCCAACATTTACAGAATGATAATAGAGATATTCATCATAATTCCTCATGTCCTTAAGGAGATTGATGGCAACTAATTCTCTGGAATTTAAGTCCTTTAAAATATCCTCAATTATTTCCTCACTTTTTTTATAAGAATCCTTTGTAAACTTGCCAGAAAAAATTATATCATCAAAAAAATCTTTGCTTCGATTTAGAGTTTTATCGTATACAATAGATGGAAGAATTTTACTATCCCTTGAATCAGAAAGAGAATAGTATACCTTGTTCCCATACTTCTCTCTTATGGCCTTTATCTTGCTTTGAGTAAGCACTTCCCTTTCATCAAGAAGCTTCTCCCCATCATAGGAGTAAAGGGGATAAATAAAAGAAGTCTCTGGCATTATATAATCAAGGTCAATTTCAACTCTTTTCTTATTTGATAAATCACTACTCATAGTAAATCCCTTTTTATTTGTTACAGCCTTAGAAGTCTTCTATCCATTGGGTAAAAGCATAGGCAACAGTCTTGCCCCTCTTACTACTGAATATATTATGAAAGAGACTGCTCCCTTCTGATAAAGAGGACATAGACTTCAACCTACAGTAAAGATTTTCATTATAAAAAACCTCATGTTTAAAAAAAATATCCATAGCGGACATAATCCTGCTACCTTTAAAATAGCTATAACCGCTTTCAAAAACAAATTGTCCGTACGATGCATTATTCAAATGATTATTTATATCTGTATCTTCATATCTAACTGTAAGATTATGCTCATGGTCATAGGCTTCCACCACTGGAAATTTTACATTATTATAAAGCAACGCCCTACCTCTTGTCCTTTCAAAATCACGGGAAATAAACTCTGGTATTGCCACTGGCTTTCTGCTGACCTTATCAATTAAAGCAAGAGAAGATGTTGCCTTTAAAAAAACTTTACCATAGCCATCTTCCATAATAAATTCTCTGTTTACCATCCCATCAGTCACACCTGATCTCCATGTTGTGCATACTACAGAATTATAGAGTTTGGGATATTCAAAAATATTGATAAAAAATCTTGCATAAACCCAGGTGAGATTAAAATCTGCCATATTTTCCATGGCAGTTCCCAATGATTTAGAATGATCATCTGCAGTGCTCTGCATATAATTAAAAAGGGATCTGATCTTTACCCTTCCCTTTGAATCAGCATCATAAATCTTTACTTGAAAAGAGGAACTTCCGCAAAGATTTGTCATAAACCTCCAGTCTTTATATGTATACAGCCTAAGATTTAAAAATTTATCAATTATAAATAAATAGTCAAGAAGGTTTTTTAAACTTTGAAAATATTCAGTAATAATTCCTGAATTTCTTTCAAAATGAAAATACTCTATTAACCCCAGCAGAAGGCTTCGGGGATGATATTTTCTTGATTTTACACTAAAAATTATATTTAGGAATAATTACTGCTATTTATTACTTAAAAAAATCAATTATTGACGTAACAGAAAAAATTTTTGTATACTAAATATGGTAATTTACAAAAATGCTATTTTATATAATAAAAAGGAGGTTAAAATTAAAAATGGATGAGCTTCTCAAAAAAGAAAATTCTAATGAAAATGAAGATTCAGATAAAGAAAAAAAAGAAGATCTGAACTATTATTTCAAAATTTGGTTGAAAAAAACAAAAGCTTCTTCTTATAAGTAAAAGAAAAGGAGCTTTAAAAATTGGAAAAAATAACGATCCAAAAAGCAAAAAACCTCATAGAAATACACATAAACGGCAACCTGAATATTCACAGCATAGACTTGCTGGAGAATAAATTCAGGGATGTTTTATCAGAAAGTGGCCTCACCAACACTATTATTGTTAATTGTGAAAAACTTGACTCCATAGACTCCTCAGGTCTTGGAATGCTCATAAGTCTTTCAAAGCAAACCGAAAAAAAAGAAATAGACTTCTACCTCTATGGCTTAAGTAGAAAAATATCAGCTCTTTTTGATATTTCTAACTTAGACAAATACTTTAAAATCATAAGTGAGGAAGAATACAGAAGCCTGAAAGAGTAAAAACCAGCTTCTGCTCTTCCAAAAAATATTAAAATTCAAGGGTTCCCACGCATCTTGGGAATGGGATAACATCTCTTATATTCTGCATACCTGTAACAAATTGGATTAATCTTTCAAAACCCAGTCCAAAACCAGCATGAGGAGCAGAGCCGTATTTTCTCAGGTCAAGATACCACCAGTAATCCTCTTCATTTAATCCCAGTTCCCTTATACGCTTTAGCAGTTTATTGTAATCATTTTCCCTTTCACTTCCGCCTATTATCTCGCCAAGCCTGGGGACCAAAACATCCATTGCGCGGACAGTTTTCCCATCATCATTGAGCTTCATATAAAAGGCCTTAATCTCCTTTGGATAATCTGTAACAATAACTGGCTTTTTAAATATCTCTCCGGTAATAAATTTTTCATGTTCACTTTGCAGATCCATGCCCCACTTCACTGGATATTCAAAATCCTTTTTTGAGGCTTCCAGTTCTTTTATTGCATCGCTATAGGTTATGCGCTCAAACTTATTTTCTATTATATTATAAAGATTATCCACGACTCCTTTTTCAATCATGGAGTTAAAAAAATTCATATCTTCAGGACAGCTGTCCAGAACATACGTAAGTATATATTTTATAAAATCCTCTGCCATATCCATATTTCCATGAATATCGCAAAAAGCCATTTCAGGCTCTATCATCCAGAACTCAGCCAGATGTCTTGAGGTGTTGGAGTTCTCAGCTCTAAAAGTAGGTCCAAAGGTATAAACCTTTTTAAGAGCAAGAGCATAGACCTCTGCCTCAAGCTGACCACTTACAGTAAGAGATGCTTCTTTACCAAAAAAATCCTGAGCAAAATCAATATTACCTTCATTCTTTGGGATTTTATTTAAATCAAAGGTAGTAACTCTAAACATCTCACCAGCACCCTCACAGTCACTTCCAGTAATTATAGGTGTGTGAACGTAAACAAATCCCCTTTCCTGAAAAAATTTATGTATTGCAAAGCTCATTGCATTTCTGACTCTCATTACTGCACCAAAGGTATTTGTCCTTGGCCGCAGGTGAGCAATCTCTCTTAAAAATTCAAAGGAGTGACGCTTTTTTTGCAGAGGATACTCATCTGCAGGGCAGTCTCCAACTATATCTATAGTAATAGGAATAATCTCTACTTTCTGTTCCTTACCCTGAGAGGGAACCAGCTTACCCTTAATAGAAACGCTTGCACCATTGACAAGCCTACTATCAATTTCATCAAATCCAGGGAAATCCTTAGAAACAACAATCTGAATATTGCTCAAGCATGAACCATCATTTACAGCAATAAAAGAGACCTCCTTAGAATCTCTTTTTGTTCTAATCCAACCTTCAACACATACTTCCTCACCATTGCCTTCCAGAGCAAGGAGTTCCTTTACAGAATTCACTTTCATAAAACCACCTGATGAAAATTTTAAATTTGTCTAAAAATACATTTTTTAAGAAGTCCAGAGCAATTTTAGCTGTCAATGATTTTATCTCCAAAAAATTCCTCATAGGTCATAAGAGTTATACCGCTTTTTCTTGCATTTTCAAGCTTTGTGCTTTTACCATTCTTATCATCACATATAAGAATAGCTAAATCTCTTGTGACAGTTGAAGAAAACTCATATCCCATTTCTTCAATAATTTTTATTAAGTCATTTCTTTTTCCTGGTCCTTTGCCAGTCATACAGACCTTACCCTTTGATGGTCTTAAGGTATCTTCTTCTATTTCAAGCACCTCAAGGAGTTCTTTAAAAAGAACCATGTTTGATTGGTCATTTTTCCACTGAATTATATTTTTGCCTATAACGTAAGTGTCATCATTAAATTTTAAAAAATCATCAATGGAATTTATTCCCAGCTTCACAAGAGCCTTTTTCTGGACAAGGGGGATTCCGAGCCTGCTTATAAAGTCAGAGGCAGACATTTTTTTTGAGCGTCTTACCTCATCAATAAAATTTTTAATCTTCTTCTCAGCAAAACCCTCTATCCCCTCAAAGTCCCTTTCTGTTAGATTATAGAGATCTCTTATACTCCTTACTCTTCCCATGGAGTATAATGTCCTTATTGTAGCCTCTGCAACATTTTCTATGTCACAGCTTTTTACCCAGTAAATAATTTTCTGGATAATCTGCTCATCACATAATTGATTTTCACATCTCAAATGCACCCCTGATCTTACAGGAGTGCTTCCGCAGGAAGGGCACTTTTCTGGCAAAAGCTCCTCACTCATTGAATTACGTCCATGGGAGCTTTTATTTTCAACAATGAAGGGAATAACATCATTGGCTCTTTGAACAACTATCACATCACCTTTCTGGATCTTAAGCCTCAAGACATTTTCGTAATTGTTGAGAGTTGCTCTCTCTAAATTTGCACCACCAATTACAACAGGATCAAAAATAGCCACAGGAACAAGATTTCCCTGCCTGCTCACCTGCCATATAATATCCCTGATTATAGTTTCCTTTGACTGGGAAGGGGGCTTTAAGGCGATGCAATAGTGGTGATGGTGATCCACAATCCACATTGAGTCTATCTCAGGGAATAGTTTTCTGTTATCAACAGATACAATGAGACCATCAGTTTCATATTCCCAGAGATCTCTCAACTCAGCTATATATCTCTCGTAATAATGCTCAATATCTTTAATTCCCTCTGCAACAAAAAAATCAACGGCATTAAAGCCATTATCACTGAGAAGCTTTATAACATCAGATTCACGGTAAATATCAAGGCCTGAAATCTGATATACTGCAAATCTAACAAATCTAAGCTCATCCCGGTTTTCTTTGCGATTCACAAGGCCTACGCAGGCATTTCTCAAGGGTTTGCCTCCTGTGTCAAAATTAGTATTTCTTGGCAGATAAAGCTCACCCCTTATTTCAATGTCATTGTAGGTAAAATCAATCTTATTCGGAATATCATCAATATAATCTGCAATGTGAGTAACAACCTGTCCAGTTATACCATCTCCTCTGGTTGCAACATACTTGAGATTGCCGCCGCTATACCTGCAAGTCGCAGAGAGGCCATCAATCTTTGGTTCAACAATAAATCCATCAATTTTTGCTGAAGATATTCTTTTCATCCAGGCAGAGATATCTCCCATGCTTTTGGCCTTTGCCATAGAGAGCATTGGAACTGGATGTTTTATCTTATCTTTTTCAGGTGCAGCAAATCCAACTGTTTTAAAATATGGATTCTCTGGATCAAGTTCCCTAAGTTTATCCTCCAAAGAATCAAACTCCTCATCTGTCATGATCGGTCTATCGCTGTTATAATAGGCCTCCCTTGCCTTTACAAGAATTTCAACAATTTCCTCAGGCTTCATGGTTCCTCACTTAAAAAAATATCCACACAATATATATTTCAATTTAAGCCAATGTTAATTCCTTAATCTTTATATGGCCTCGCAACCTTCGAGGGCTGGTGCATTAAAAATAGTATTTTATTACAGTAAAAATCCTCAGGAATTATTACTGATTTTAAAGACAAAAACCTCTCTGTCAAGACTTTGCAAAGAGCTGACTTACTATAAAATCTAAAAAAGTTATTAACATTATTTTAATAATAATGTAAACTTTTTCTTGACTACTTATACACTATTAAATATAGTTAATTTATTCAAAAAATAAAAATTAAAGGGTTAAGACATGAAAAAATACATCTCTTTACTACTTGCAGTTGTTGTATCTGCTGCATTTGCACTTTCCTGTGCTCAAACTACTCAGCAGGCAAAAACTGAAGTAAAGCAGGAGACAACTCCAAAAGTTAAATCTGATGCTGGCGACAGCGACATGGCTGTTAGCATGATCAACCGTCAGGTTAAAGATTTTTCAATTGATGGATTCCCAGGTGGAAGCGCAAAACTTAGCAAAAACGAAGATCTTGAAAACATGAAAAAGATCGTTGCCCTGGTTAAGCCCATAATTGAAAAAGTTCCAGATGGCTATGTTATGCAAATCACAGGTCATGCTGCAAATTATAATTCAACAGCTATGCAGATGAGCGTATCAAAGGCAAGAGCTGCAAAGATTTACGATGAGCTTAAAAAAGCTGGAGTCCCTGCTTCAAAGATGACCTACAAAGGAGTAGGCATTAATGAACCTCTCGAAGGATACTCAGACAAAGATCCAAAACAAAGAAGAGTATCTTTCAAAGCTGTGAAGAAATAACAAGGCTTAATTAGTTTTATTTTTCTAAAAGATCTGGCCAGTGGTCAGATCTTTTTATTTATTGATATATTTTGCATAATTTATAAAAAAATAACGCAGCCGCCAGCGGTAAACGGGGGGTGCGGCTGCGTAATAAAAAACTCCTACCCGCACATAAAAAAGGAGAAAAAAACAGATAAGAGTTACTTTAATAATTGAATAATACACAAATACAAAAAAATGTCAAGCTTTGATGTTAACATTTTTCAAAAAATGTTAAAAAATAATTACTGAAAATTTTGATATTATCATGTAAATAGTGATATTAAATAGTGATATTTGCCAGAGAAAGCTTTTTAAGTAGAATATGGCTATAATTTAAAGACTCCAATTCCTTCTATGAGTTCATGGGATTTTTTATTTAAGTCATCAGATAGGTTATTAATTTTTTCGGAATTTTCTGCACTAACCTGGGCATATTCATTTACAGAATTCACAGCCTTTGTAAGTTCCTCAATAGTTATCTGCTGTTCCATTGATGAATCAAGAATGTCCTTTGAAGTTTTACTAAAGCTTTCTATATTGGATTCTATGATTCTATTTTTTTCAAAGAGCTTTTCTGTAAAAGAGGCTGTATTTTCAATAACCTGAGTTGTTTCATATATGCTGTTACGCACAAGCTCCATTATCTTTGAAGTCTCTGTAATATTAACAAGCTCTCTTCCTATTCTCTGAGACTGTTCTGTGATATTTTTCTTTATATCCCCGGCAAGAAGGCTTGTTTGATCTGCAAGTTTATTAACCTCATCTGCAACAACTGCAAATCCCTTACCATGGTCACCAGCTCTGGCTGCCTCAATAGATGCATTTAGTGCAAGGAGGTTGATTTTATCTGCTATGTCTGTGATCATGTTTACCATGTTATCTATATTTTCAACAAAGCGCGCGATATCCTTCATGGTTTCTACTGTCTTTTCCATAGATTTACGGCCATCATCTGTCTTTTTAAGGGAGTCATTTATTCTGACCAAAATATCTGTTGTCTTTTCTTTAAGGGCTATAGAGCTTTCCGCTATATCAAGAACAACATTTTTTAGCCTTGCAAACTCCTCCTGTTGCTCCTTAATTCGATCTACATTCATATCAAAAGAGGAAGACATCTCCTCATAAGCACTGCTTGCTTCCTCTGTTATGGCAGATAAATTCCTGGCAGTATCAGCCATCTCACCAGATGTAGATGAAAGCAAAGAGGCTGTTTTTTCCAGATCCTTTGCACTGCCAGAGATAGTAGCCACCATGCTAATAAGGCTTTTTTTCATGGCAAAAACAGCCTTGTTTATATTCGAAAGCTCATCAATAACTATCAACTTTTTTGAAGGGACTGAGAGATTTCCCTTTTTGAGTTCCCTTAATACAAAGTTAATGCCTTTGATTTTAATTGTTATGGTCTTTGACAAGATAATAGATACATACACTGCAAGTATAAATCCTATTAAAGTTATGATAGAGACTCTACCCCATATAGTGCTTTCGCTTATATTAAACTTTGAGCTTACATGAAGAAAATAAGCAAAGAGTAGTAAAAAAGGAATGAGCATTATAATCACAATAGAAGACACAAGTTTCTGGATAGTTTTTATGCTAAAAAATTGTGGGACATCCACCCAGTGAGGAAAAACTCCACTATCATATACTCTTTGAAGAAAGAGTTCACTTTGCAAAAAAAACAAAATGACACACATTGGACCACTTACAAATAACAGAAGCCACATATTTATAGCCTGAACATGATTTATATCTGCAAAATACATTGTAAGCAAATTTACCACAGTCATACCAATAGTCCACCTGAATATGGCACCAATGCTGTGATAAAATGGAAGTTTACGAAACCTTTTAAAGGCACTGTCATATTCCTCATCTGTAAAATTCTCACCCTTTAAGAGCTTTTTAAAATACCTTACAACAGGCCTTAAAACAAAGTATTGATTTATGAGAGTTGTAACAAAGGATAAATTAGCTGTAAAAATAGCACAATAGATAAAAATAACAAGCTGCTCACGATTAAAATCAAGGTTAGAATAGACATATAGTATCATCAAAGGAATTAGCAGTATATAGCTGATTGAATCTGTTTTTAAAAAAAAGAGCGTAGAGAAATATCTTATATCTTTTGTATAATTAGCTGGCCTGCCATTCATGTTGTATCATCCCCAATAAGCTGATTGTAAAAAGCACAATCTTTTATTTTTATAATTTTTTTAGATAAAAATCTTATAGATATTACATTTTTATATATATTTTTTAAATATTCAACAACTTTTTAGCTTAAACATACAATAAAAATTCAAAAAAAGATGAATTTTTTTAATCAGTATATAGAGTTTTTGACAAAATGTAGCTCCATAAAACACAAACAAAAACCATATACTGTTAAAATTTACTTGTAAAAACTAAAACCTTACTTTATAGTTGTATGGTTGTAAAAAACAATCTATAGTGCTAAAACGGATTATAATGAAATATTTTTTTAAAACTCTTTTAACTATATGTTTTATTATATGGCGTTGCTATAAACATAGCTATGCAACTCAGTGGTATGATCCAACCTCTTATGACAATCACTTTAATATAACATTTGCCCCTGTATTTCTGATACCTCTTGGGGATTTTGAGGATCTATTTTCAGAGGGCTATGGTGGGCTAATAAGTCTTAACTACATTTCATCAGATAAAAGCAATAATTTATTTTCTTTCAGGACAGGTTATATTAGATTAAATGCAAAAGAAGAAACCGAAGAAGGATATCCCTCTGGAGTATATGATGGATATATTATCCCATTTTTAATAAATTATGAATATAGATTCAGCATCTTTACCTACTTAGATATTGCACCAACAATTTCCGCAGGAATATCCTTAAATAAATCAGCCTATGATGACAAGAGTAAAACCATAAGCGGAGGACTGCCAACAGGATACACCCCAGACAAAGAAAAGCCTGTTATGAAATTTGAGCCAATGGCTCTTGCAGGATTAAATCTTTTATATATATTAACATTTGAAGATTCTATATTCATAAAAATAGAGTATGGAAGCATATACGAACAAAATGCAGATATATTTTTTGGACTTTTATCTATAGGATATGAAAAAAGATTTTAAGGCTACTGTTATGAAAAATTTTACATTTAACTCAAAAACTTTATTTTTTATATTTGTAGTCTTTGCAATGTTGCTTTCTTTTCCATCATGCTTTGACATGTATAGTGATATTAAAGAAAACTCCAATATTAATTATAAAATTGCAATTCTTGAATCAACACCCATGGAAACGCGATTACTTATACCAGATTCTAATAAAATATACTCAAAAAATTTATCATTTAATCCAATTTATTTTGGCTCTTCCACTTTCCAATTTAGCCTCTTTGGAAAATTCACTAAAAACTCCTACTTAAATATAGTTGTTTTAAGAATTACAATGCCTGGATATTATTACCCGGAACTATGGACCTGCGACAAAAATTTCAACTTCATCAAGACGGATCTAACCTATATTGATTCCTCTGGACTTAGCGATGCTATAGCAGATGATTTTGATAACAATGGAATGGCTGACATTGCCATTGTCACAGGGGCTGGTTATATAAATAGATGTTTCCTGAATATAGCTTCCCCAGAAAATTTTTCATCTATCACATTTGGGACTTATGCCCCATCTGTATGTATAGCCTCTGCAGATTTTGATAATGATGGATACAGAGATATTTTTGCAGGAACGATCTCATCAGGAGTAGATTCATCAGCACTATGGAAAAACGATATTCATAGTTCTGGGACATTTCAAAAGACCTATAGTATTTATACCCCAAATCTCAAAGACTGTAAAGCTGCTGATTTCGATAATGATGGACGTTCAGATATTGTTCTGGTATATAATGGAGGTCCCATCCAGGTATTATTCAACAGTGGTAATTTTTCATTTAATTACAATTGGTTATCTTCCTTAAGCTATAATGCCACAAAAGTAGCAGTGGCAGATCTCAATGGGGATAATCTACCTGATATATGCCTAATAACATCAATTGGCACAATTATTGCTTTTAATAATGGTAATAGAACCTTTACAGTGAAAGAACTTGCAATACCAGAAACAGCTGATGATGTAGCTTTGGCAGATTTCGACGGTGATGGAGACATTGATCTCTTTTTACCCTCATTAACAGCTGGAACTTTTAATATATACAAAAACGACTCCCAGGGTAATTTTTCTTTTTCACAAAGCGTTACTTCTATTTCTGGAGGTCCTTATAATAACATTTCAGTTGGAGCATATTCAAATTAAATATTTTTTCAATTAAATCTTAATAATGAAGATTTCCTTGCATAACTGAAAAGTGCAGCTATAATAGATGAATCTCAAATTTACTTATCTATAACTCCATCATCAATAAGAATCTCCTTATGGTCAAAATCTCCACCAGAGTCCCCTTCTGTTATACGGTAGATATCCTTATCAACCTTTTTAAATTCCTTAACAGCGCTATTGTAGCTATTAACAGTGGCAGAGATATTTTTACCAAGTTTTACCATAAAGTCCTCATAGCTTTTTAGATGATTCCCAAGCTCCTTGATTTTCTCTATTATGGCCTTAATATTCTCCTCTACCTTTTGCTGCTTTAATCCCTGGAGAACTGTCTCTAAATAAGCATAAAAGGATGTTGGTGAGACAATTATAACATGCTTGCTAAAGGCGTATTCTATTAAATCGTGAGTATTAACAGATACAGAGCCACTGCTATAAATCAGGAGATTATAATAAACTCCCTCTGCTGGGATAAACATAAAGGCAAAGTCTGTTGTCCCTTCTTCTGGCTTGATGTATTTGGCGGTTTCATCTATGCGGCTTTTTACATCACTCTTGAATTCCTTTTCAATCTGAGTTCTTCTGGCTGAGTCAGTCTCTTCCATAAGTCTATTATATTTTTCAAGGGAAAATTTAGCATCCACAGGAATAATTCTATCCCTGTAAAAAATTGCAGCATCAACAATCTCTCCATCCCTGAATTTATACTGCATCTTGTATTGATTTGGCTGCAGCACATTGGCAAGAAGAGTTTCAAGGAAATATTCCCCCAGTATCCCCCTTTGCTTGGGATTTTTTAAAATATTCTCAAGGCTTTGCATTTGCTTTGAAAAGTTCAGAACCTGCTTATTTGTTTCATCAATCCTTGCAAGACGTTCTGTCACTTCTTTTATAATAGTAGCAGAATTTTTAAACTGATTCTGCATATTCATGATTGCTTCCTGCTGACTCTTACTTAAAATCTCTGCTATACCATCAAGGCGTTGTTGCATCTCCACTCTGCTTTTATATCCAGAGTCAGAGAATTCCTGCTTTATGGAAGTTAGCATCGAAAGCAATACTTCATTGCTAATATGGTTCTGCTCCAGACTCTTCAATTTTTGATATAGCATAAAAAAAAGCATAAACAACGGAATAACTATGGCAAAAAATAAAACTATTAAAGCATAATCAGACATAAAAAACTCCAATTTTTTAAAAATCAAGCTAAACTTATATTTAGTATTTTTCAACAAAAAAATCAATAAAAAAACCTGAGTTCCAAAAATTAAAAAAAATTTACTCCAAAAAAACGACTTATTAGTCGGTAAAACTCAATTTTTTGTTCTTTTTAAAAAATTTTTCAATATTTTACAAAAAAAGCCCATTTGGGCTTTAAAAAATTTGACATTTTTTATTATTTATTATATTTGTCCTTAGTAAAGTAAATTTAAGGAGAACTTAAATGGTAAAGAAACTTTTAATTCCAATTTTATCCCTTGCTCTTGCAGGCTTTCTCTTTTCCTGCGGTGGAGGTGGGGGAAGTAATGTAGGTGCTGGCGGACCGGATATTTCTCCAGATAATACATCTGAAGCAGTAATAGGCTCAACAGATGCTGCAATTGTGACAAATCAGGTTGCAGATAGCACCACAAATGAAGCAGTTGTAGGAACAACTACAGCTTCTGAGGGTGTTGTTGTTGAGCCAGAGGTTAACATTACAATTGAAGGAACTGTTGATACAGGAACTGATACTGGAACTACCACCGCTGCAGGAACAACTGACAATCCTGGAGTTGATGTGGCAAATACAGTTACAGAAACCACAGACACAGAAACAATTACAGAAGATGTAGCTGCAATACTTGTGACAGATGATACTATCACAGTGGTAGAAGAAATTGCAGGTGGAACAGCAACTACAACAGAAGAAGGAACAACTGTATCTTCAGAGGAAGGAACAACAACTACTGCTGATGTGGCAACAGAAACTGGCGTTGTAACAGAGGACGAGGTAGCTGTTGTTGCAGGGAATGAAGATTCAGGTGCAGGTTCAACTGCTGAGGATCTGGCAAATGATGAAGCTGTAGATCAAAGCAAATTGGCCTATGAACTTGACTCTTCTCAGGGCAAATGGTATGAGGTTGCAGAAAAGGATCTTGCACCAGGTGTTGACGTTGCTGCAATTAAGGCCCAGATCGCTGAGCTTAGAAAAGAGATTAAAGCAACAAGAGATAGCTACAAAGAACTTGAAAAGGCTATTCTTGAAGCAGAAAAAGAGGCAGCTACTAATGCTAACATTCCTGCTGGCCTTGCAAAAAAAGATGAGCTTCCTGGAAAATCAGAGAACGCTTTAAAAGACAAAAATGCTGCAGCTGCAGAAAAGCTTGCTGACTTAAAAGCTAAAAAAGAAGAGGCTGCTGCAAAGATTAAGGTTCTCAGAAAGAAAATTGCAGATCTCCGTTCTATGATAGGGAACGGTGGAACAAAGACTGGTGGTATAGTTACCTACTGGGCAAATCAAAACCTTTTCCTCAACATTAAAGGCGGCGAACCAGGCTGGTATAGACTTGTTATAGTTGCCAAAAATATTGGTACGCTCCCTGATGACTATGACAGATTCAATTTCTCAATTGAAAATGGTGGTGAGCAGGTAGCATCAATATCTGTTAAGGCTTCTGATAAAGCATACTTCAGAGGAAGTGCTATACTTAAGCTGGACAAAATGGCTGGAACAAGCCTCAACATTCTCTGGAAAAACGACGCTTATCTGAAAGACGTATATGATGCTAACGTTAACATCAAGAAAGTAGCTCTCATTAAGATAAAAGATCCTGTTAAAAAGGTGAGAACTGTTGCTAAATTTAAAGGCGACCAATACAGCTTTACAGATGGCAGATGGTTCTTTGACAAGCATGAAGCTTATACCTTCTGGGCTAACCAGGTAATAGGCTATACCTTCAAGAATATGGAAGAAGGCCAATATCAGGTTACTATAGTTGCAACCAATCACGGAACTCTACCTCTCCCTGAAAACTACAAAGAATTCAAGTTAGAGGTTGATTCTGAATATGATTCTGCAACTGTTGCAATACCTGCAACTGATAAGGGTTACAAAAAGGCAACCTTCACAATGAATTTCCCAGCAGGTGATACAACTGTTTATCTTACATGGATAAATGATTCTTATAAAAAGGATGTTTATGATGCCAACATAAAGATCAAATCCATTAAGATAAAGAAAGTTAAGCAGTCCAACTTAACTGCATACCTGCTCAAGACAAAACCTGGTAACAGAATTTTTGTCCTCACAGCCTTTATTGTAATCTCTGCAGTAATAGGTGGAATTTATATGAGGAACAGAAGAAAAGAATCTGAAGTTCTATAAAAAATAACACCTCTAAAAGGGGCTGCCTCATGGCAGCCTTTTTTAATTAATAAACATATACAAAAATAAATTATCTTCCTCAATCTGTTTCATCTTCCTCAAGGGAGGGATCTGAAAATATTAATCTTACCTTTTCCATAAAGCTTTCATCATCCTTTGGATCTTTACCCTGCCTGAGTAGACTCTGTCTTGTAATAAATAGATCCGCCATCTGTGCAGCTCCAAGGTCATCCATCTTTCGTATAAAGTTTCTCACTCTCTTTGCATCTACATTCATGTCAAGACCCCGCCGTGAGGGATCAAAGCCAAGGCCAATAAGCATAAGCATAACAGCAACATGCATCAATCTTTGATTCTCATTTTTAACCTCTTCCAGCTTTTTTATTCTTTCCACAAAGATCTTCTCAGAAAGTACAACCCTGTTAACAAGAGTCTCAAGCAGATCTATGGCAAATCCTGGATTATTGGTTAAGAGTACATCAAGGTTATCCCTTGTTGCAACTGATAGTATTGTATCTGTTGCACATAAAGCTGTGGCATTTCTTATCTTTTCATCTCCTAAAACTGCAAGCTCCCCAAAAAACTCCCCTGTTGTTGCAGTATGAACAGTAATGATCTCTCCATCATCATTTTTTTTATAGAATATAACTCGTCCCTTTTTTATAAGATAAAATTTATCACCGACATCTCCCTCTCGGAAAATAATGGAACCTGCCTCATAAATCTCCTCATCCTGTGATATAACAAGGGGCTTGTAAAAAAAACTCTTAATCTGATCAAAACCTGGAAGCTTAAATATAAAAACAGCGCCTTTCCAATAGCGAACTATATTATATCGAATAATAAATATAAAAAACCACAGGCTTCGTTCCTTTATCCTTATTATAGAACCAAAGGGTTCATGACGCAATGTATGGTTTTCCCACACAACATTTCCTTTAATTATAGAAGACTCAACATTTGATATTTTGAAGCGTAAAAATATTTCCTTTCCAGTTCCAAGGGATTCTGTTGTTTGCAGAAAACAGGTGGAAGATGTTAAATCATTAGTAACAGTCCATTCCTGGACAACTCCATCGGATATAATCTCGACATCAGCAATTATTGGAAGTCGAATAAGGCTTTTAACAAAATACATTGGGTTAACAGCTCCACTTATCATAAGCACCAATGCTACAGATATTGGAAACAAAACAAATACTGATATAGCCTCCTCTCTCAAAAGTGGTAATTTATAAATGTCATCAAGATTCTTATATAAGTTCATACCTGAAGAGGCAAGGCCTATCATAACAACAACAAAGAGGAATCTAAATACACCAGGGTTCCAATTGAAAAATGGTGCTGGACTTGATTTTAATATCCCTGTGTATCTCTTTACCCAGCGGTCATATCTTGGCTGTCTATCCTTGCAAATCCACTCCTCAAAGTTCATACTCATAAGCCTGAGTTTCTTTTCTGGATAAAAGCTCTGAGAACGGGCAAGAACTATTTCAAGAAGGGTAACAGAAAATATTACAATTGGAGCTGCCAGATATGTAAAAAATCCTCCAGCAAGCAAAGCTGCATCAAAAAAGCCATGAATCAAAACAGGAAAAACAAAGGCCTTTATGCGATAAAAAAGAATGTTCCACCATGACCATGAAAGCTTGCCAATACTTAAATAAAATCCTATAATCCCACATGTTGTGATGTGAATTGGAACAGAAAATATCATCCTTATATATAAAATAGAACTATCAAGCTCAAGGGCATAAAAAAAGTTTTCTATACAGGCAAATCCAAGACCAAAGAACATTCCTGTTATTATACCATCAGTAACAGAGAACTCAGGGAACTTCCTTAAGATGACATATAAAACAATTACAGCTCCCAGCTTCTCAACAGTTCCTGCTGTAAGAAAGCCTCTCATCACAGGGTTTACTACATACAAAAATTGTGAAATAGTAGCTCCTATAAGTATTAAAAAAAGGGCATAGGCAATTCCTGTTAAAAAAGCTGTGAAGTATTTTGAAACAGCATGGCCCAGACCTGTGAAATATCTAAAATAGACAAGATAAAAAATCAATAAGGGAATAAAGGATATTGAAAGCTTTGTCACCATAACCAAATCACTTGAAAAATTTATTTATTTTAATTTATTATATCAAAGAGCCATTGAATTGTAAATAATTTATTATTACTATAAAAAATATTTTTGCTTTTGTGATGTATTCTCAAGAATATGACCTAAAAACCATAAAACTCCGAAACGATCATGGAAGAATATAACATAATAGCTATAATAGGCCCAACAGCATCTGGCAAAACAAGACTTGCTGTAGAAATTGCTACTGATATAGATGGAGAGATAATCTCTGGAGACTCAAGACAGGTATATAAGTGGATGGATATTGGAACAGGGAAAGACCTTGTTGAATACAACAGGCCCTCTGGCAATGTGCAATATCACCTCATAGACATAGTCCTGCCACTGGAGGATTATAACTTGTTTAGATATATAAATGACTTTAAAAATGCCTACAGGGATGTAATATCAAGAAAAAAAATTCCGATCCTTTGTGGAGGCTCAGGACTTTACATTGAATCTGCCTTAAAAGGATATAATCTACCTGATGCCCCTGAGGATAAAGCCTTAAGAGAGCGCCTTGAGGATCTCTCAAAGGAAGAGCTCATAGAGATCTTGCAAAGAGAATCATCAGAGGTTTACTTCTCCACAGATCTCTCAAGCAAAAGACGTATCATAAGAGGAATAGAAATTGCTCGTTATATGAAATTTAATGAGATCCCTAAAATACAAGAAAATCTTAAACTAAAACCCCTGATAATAGGAATATCAATCCCAAGAGAAGAATTGATCAAGCGAATAGACAGGCGACTTGACCAGAGACTTAAAGAGGGAATGATAGAAGAGGTAAAGATGCTTCTTGATAGAGGGGTCACCTATCAAAAACTTTATAAATTAGGGCTTGAATATCGCTACTGTGCTATGTATCTGCAAAATGAAATAGATCTTGATGAGATGATGACTAAGCTTAAAACTGAGATTCATAGGTTTGCCAAAAGGCAGATGACCTGGTTTCGAGGAATGGAAAGGAGGGGTTTAAAGATCAACTGGATAAATGAAGCAAACCCCCTCCTTGCTATGGAGCTAATAAAAAAACATAGCATTTGTGTATAATTTGTGTATAAATGCTATTTCACTCCTTTACCGTTAAAGAAAGCTTTATAGTGCATGTCACTTCCCTGTATATGATGAATTAGCCAATCCCTCAAAAAATTTATTAACTCAATGGAAAAATTTGCCTTCCCTTCTGTGAGTCTCTTTTGAAAATCAAGCACCTTAGCTGTAAGTTTTTCGTGCTCATCTTTATGTTTTTGATAATCAGGATAATTGTATTTGACCATATACTTTTCTTCATCTGCGAAGTGAGTCTTCGTGTATTCAATAAGCCCTGCCAGAGCCTTTTCCATTGCTGAGACCTTATCTCCAACAAAAATAAGCTGATTAAGATCATTAACCAATCTTACAAGTTCCTTATGCTCGTTGTCAAAAAGCTCAACCCCTACACTTAAATCATCAGTCCATTTAATGTAATCCATAAAAATCTCCTCAAAACTGTGTTAACTCATTTAAAGGTTTTACTATATTTATAATATACAAAAAAATCAAGGGAGTGATACAAAATTTTTGGAAATTCCTTAAAGTTAAATTCAAAAAAATTTCAAAAACTCTTTCTTGACAATATACTCTTAATAATCTAAGACATCACAAAGAGGTTCTTGAGATGATTACTATACTGGAAGAACTGGTAAATCAAATTGGCAGCATAGTCCTTGTAGCTGTGATTTTATCACGCTTTAATTTCTTTAAAAGATTAATAACAAGGGATAAGCTACCCATTAAACATTTAATAATTCTTTCTATATTTTTTGGTCTTTTTGGTATATTAAAAACATACACAGGCATTCCCGTAATGGGCGCACTTGCAAATGCTCGTGTAGTGGGAGTCTTTGTTGGTGGTCTCATAGGAGGTCCTGTAGTTGGCATACTCTCTGGCTTTATTGCAGGCTTCCACAGATGGGTAATAGATATTGGAGGATTTACAGCCTTTCCATGTATGGTCTCCACCATCCTTGAGGGTACTCTTGCAGGTATTCTAAGCAATGCCTTCCACAAATCAAATCCAAGATGGCTCTTTGCCTTATGGACAGGTGCTCTTGCTGAAACAATGCAGATGATGATATTACTTATTATGGTTAAGCCCTTTGAATCTGCACTTCAGCTCGTATCTCTTATAGGTCTTCCTATGATTGTGGCAAATGCTATAGGGATCAGCATGCTAATTGCCATAGTTGATATGATAGCAAATGAGAGGGATAAAATTGCAGCAAGCCAGTCAAAGGTTGTTCTTGAGATTGCACACAAAACAATAAATATTTTTCGAAAGGGATTTAACATAAAAACAGCTACTGAGGCTGCAAAAATAATAAAGGATACCACAGGGGCATCTGCTGTTTCATTTACAAACCTCGAGATGATCCTTGCCCATGTTGGCATAGGGGATGACCACCATATACCGGGCAGTCCCCTTGTAACTATGATAACAAAAAACGTATTAAAAGATGGGAAATCAAGAATAGCGAATAAAAAAGACGATATCTCCTGTTCACACAAAGAGTGCCTTCTCAACAGCGCGGTAATTGTTCCCTTGATGGAAAAGGATAATGTAATTGGCTCACTGAAAATTTATAAAACAGGGGAAAACTCTATTACTCCTGTAGATGTTGAACTTGCAGAAGGGCTTGCCTCTCTTTTCTCTACTCAAATTGAGCTCAGCAGAATTGAAGAACAGGCAAAACTACTGAATATCTCTGAGCTAAAGGCCTTACAGGCTCAGATAAATCCTCACTTTCTATTTAATTCCCTTAATACAATAATTTCCCTTATACGCACAAGTCCAGATAAAGCAAGGGAACTCCTTGTAAAACTTGGTGCATATTTCCGCAATAGCCTTAACCATAGTGAAGAGATCTTGCTTTCCGATGAAATTCAAAATATAAAAAATTATCTGGAAATAGAAAAGGCACGCTTTGGAGAAAAGCTAAAAGTCATAATAGATGTACCAGATGATATAAATTGCACTATCCCCCCTTTTACTCTTCAGCCTCTGGTGGAAAATGCCCTTAAACATGGACTTCTGCAAAAAGTTGAAGGAGGAACAATAGAAATAAAAGCTCAAAAAAATGGAAATGATATTTTTATCTCTGTTGAGGATGATGGAATTGGGATTAATGAAGAAAAACTAAATCATATCTTTGACGAAACCACATGCTCTAAATCAGTTGGAATTAAAAATGTTCACAAAAGGCTTATTTGCAAATATGGGCCTTCCTATGGACTTAAACTTAGAAGCACAGAGGGCAAAGGCACAAGTGTTTATCTAACAATACCTGGAGCAGCTTAATGATAAAGGTGATAATAATTGACGATGAAGAACCAGCAAGATCAGAGCTAAGATTTTTACTTGAAGAGGAATATGAAGATATTGAAATCATCGCAGAGGCCTCTGATGGTAAAATGGCTCTTAAACTCTGCCAGGAGCTTAATCCAGATTTAATATTCATTGATATTCAGATGCCTCTTCTTTCTGGCATTGATGTTGCAGAGACTCTTACCCAATCCACTTCTCCTCCATATATTATCTTTGTGACAGCCTATGATTCCCATGCCATAAAGGCCTTTAAACTCCATGCAATAGATTATCTACTCAAACCTATAGAAACAGAAAGGCTTAAAAGCAGCATTGAAAGAGTTAAAAAACTTATTGAATCCGATAAATCTAACTCTATAACTTCTTCTCAAAAAAATCTTAAAGAACTGTTTAAGGATTTTAAGGATAAAAAAAATACCTCCATCATAACTGTATGCAAAGACGAAAAATTTTACCCTGTGCCAATAGATAAAATCAAATATGCCTATGCTGATGATAAAAAGACCTTCCTTGTCACTGTAAATGGAAAATTTTACTATAAACACACTTTGCAGCACCTTGAGGAAATTCTGCCAGAAAACTTTGTCAGAACTCACAAAAGCTATATAGTAAACATAAACTTTATAAAAAATATTGAACTGTGGTTCAATGGAGCATATCAAATATTTTTGCAAAATGAGGAAGAGCCAATTCCCCTTAGCAGAAATCACGTAAAGCACTTTAAAGAGATTATGCAAATGGAATAACCCTTTTTTAAAAAGTCAAATTTATAGCCAGTGCATTTTATCCTCAAAAACTAACACTTTATCCTTGATAATTGCCTTTCACGAAAAATTTTAACACAAAAAATTTTTTTGATCTAAATTGCTCTTAGAATTCAAAATCAGGAGGTTTTATATGATAAGCTTTCTTTTATCACTGGTTGCTCTCATCGCAGGATATTTTATTTATGGGGCAATTGTTGAAAAGCTCTTCGGGATAGATGAAACTCGCAAGACACCAGCTCTTACAATGACAGATGGCGTTGATTATGTGCCACTGGGATGGAAGAGAATTCTAATGATCCAGATTCTCAACATTGCAGGTCTTGGGCCAATCTTTGGCGCTATCATGGGAGCCCTTTATGGTCCTGCGGCTTTTTTATGGATTGTCTTTGGAACCATATTTGCAGGGGCAGTGCACGATTTCTTTTCTGGCATGCTGTCTGTTAGACATGAAGGCAAAAGCATTCCAGAGATTGTTGGAATCTACCTTGGTGATTCCATGAGAAACTTCATGAGAATTTTTTCTGTTATACTTCTTGTTCTTGTTGGCACAGTATTTATTGCAGGACCTGCCGGGCTTCTGGCAAACCTTGGGATGAGTGGAATTTTTGCAAATAAGTGGTTCTGGCTTGCAGTAATAATAGCATACTACTTCCTTGCAACAATTCTACCTATAGACAAGATTATAGGCAGATTTTATCCTATTTTTGGAATAGTTCTTTTAATCATGGCTGTTGGTATAGGTGGAGCCATTCTCTTTTACCAAAGCCCTATACCTGAGATCACACTGACAAATATGCATCCTAAGGGACTTCCTCTCTGGCCAATGCTTTTTATCACAATTGCCTGTGGTGCTATAAGTGGATTTCACTCAACTCAATCTCCAATTATGTCAAGATGTATTGAATCAGAAAAATATGGCAGAAGAGTTTTTTACGGCGCTATGGTTGCAGAGGGTATAATTGCACTTGTATGGGCTGCTGCTGCAATGACATTTTTTAATGGAATAGGTGGTCTTGCTGCTGTTCTTGGTAAAGGCGGAGCTGGACTTGTTGTTCATGACATATCTATTGGTTTACTTGGAACCGTAGGTGGCATACTTGCAATACTTGGAGCCATTGCATGCCCAATAACCTCTGGTGATACTGCATTCAGAAGTGCAAGGCTTACCATAGCAGACTCCTTCAACTATGACCAGACAAAGATTAAAAACAGGCTCTTAATTGCACTGCCTCTTTTTGCCATAGGCCTTGGACTCAACTTCATGGACTTCTCTATAGTATGGAGATACTTTGCATGGTCAAATCAGACCCTTGCAACAATAGTTCTCTGGGGAAGTGCGGCCTATATGGCTAAGTTCAACAAGCTACACTGGATCGCAACAGTCCCTGCGACATTCATGACAGCAGTATGCGTTACGTACATACTTATTGCTCCTGAAGGATTCAAACTTTCAACAGCAGTCTCTTATCCCGCGGGTATAATAGCTGCTATATTGGCATTAGCCGCATTTATGGTTTATACAACGAAGAAATCAAAAATTGAATTCGCTCCAGTAGGGAAGTAAGTTAAATAATAAGTTATATTTTCTAAAGGGCTGGCCTGAATCTCAGGCCAGCCCCTTATTATACCCCGGGTTCCATTCCAGCATAACTATTCAATCCTGTTGGTCTTGGTCCAGATGTTCATCCTCTCCGCATCTTTTACCAGGCTCTCCCTGAAGTCGGGGTGTGCTATGCTTATAAGCTCCTCGGCCCTTTGCCATGTGGATTTCATCTTGAGCTGTACAATCCCGTACTCCGTAGCCACGTAATGTACAAGAGACCTCGGGAGTGTAACTATCGTGCCTGGTTCAAAGGTCGGAACAATCCTCGACACGACGTTGCCGTTGCCGTCCTTCCTCGTAGAGCTCATCGCGATAATTCCCTTACCGCCCCTTGAACTGAACGCGCCTGTAATGAAGTCAAGCTGTCCCCCTGTGCCGGTTTTATGGCTTATCCCCACAGACTCGGATGAGACCTGCGAAAACAGGTCAACAGCCATGGCGTTGTTCACTGCAATCATTTTGTCGTTCAGCGCTATTATGCGCGGATCATTGACATAGTTTACCGGGTACGAGGCACAGGTGGGGTTGTGGTGTATAAAATCATAAAGGCGCTTTGAGCCCAGGGCAAAAGTGTAAGTCATTTTATACTTATCAATATTCTTATTCTTACCGGAAATTTTCCCGGCCTCGTAGAGATCAACTGATGAATCGACCAGCATCTCGGTATGGATGCCGAGGTCCTTCAGGTCGCTTGATGCAATCATCTCGCCGATTACGTTAGGGAGCCCCCCTATGCCGAGCTGGATGCAGCAGCCATCACTGATCTCTTTCATTATATGAGCAGCAATCTGCCGGTCAATCTCTGCCGGCGGAATCTGCGGAATTTCGAAGAGAGGAGGGTTACTCCCTTCAACTATATAATCCACGCGGGACACATGTATCGATTCCTGGTTCCCTCCAAGGCAGTATGGAACATTCCTGTTCACTTCAACCACGATCTTCTTCGCCTTGGTAAGGGCTGCAGATGTGATTGAATTTGCGAGCCCGAAATTAAAATAGCCTTTGGGGTCCATCTCGCCTGCCGTGATGAACACCACGCCAAAATCGAGATATTTCCTCATCGCGCGCGGCGCCATGTGGTATGTCATAGGCGCATAGTAGCAGAGGCCCTTTTCGGCAAGCTTCCTCGAAATAAGCGTAAAATGAGCGTCATGAAGAATAACATGTTCCCTTTTTTGATCCGCTATCACTATCTTTGGGACACGGGTAAAGGCCGTGCTGAGGAGCAGGACATCTTTTAATTCATGAATTCTTTCGGCAAGTGCCGCATCGCAGGCTTCAGGGAATAACACAAACTCACCGTAAAAAACCGAATCGCCCGACTTTACAAGCGCAGCCGCTTCTTTCGCAGATATAAGTTTCCTGCTATACTCCATAGCTTCAACAGTACCCATTATTGCCTCCTTACTTAAAAAAATTTCTGACAGCTTTTTCTCCCTCTGTTTCTCTTTTTATATATATAAAGAATATAGCCACGCATTATGGTGGCTACAATTTTTTTTTAAATAAGGGACATGCTCGATATTACACGGATAGCAGCCTGCGTTAACATCAAATAAGAGTGAATACGGGCAAAACGGGAAGGAACAGTTCCACTAAAAAATATTTTTCAGCTTATTTTTACCGCCGCCCCTGTTATTTAAACAGCACCGCATCGGGGAGATAATGAAAATGAGACTATTTATAAAGGTCCTTTCAGTTGTGATACTGCTGCTGTTTTCAGTATTCCTGTTAAGAGGATTGATATTCACAACAAATGAACTGGAGATTAAATCCCGACATAAGGAAGTGAGATACAACGAGCCTGATTACAACAGAATGAGAAACTACCTCAGGAACGAAAGGGAGTTACTTGACAAAGCCTGCATAGAAGTCAGAATATCCGGGAAATAAATTTACAACCGCTATATCCCAGGGAATTCCAGATCTCCGTACATAGATGGTATAAGCATAAACAGGTACATGGAAAACTTGTGATATTCGATGCGAACAGGCAGTTCAATCATTTCTTTAAAAAAAGATAAGGGCCCTGGAGCTTGATGAAGAGTTCAAACAACCTCATGCGGCTGAGATATAGCCAGTTTTTCAGATTTCTGTCAGAAAATATGAAAAGGAATATTGAAGATTAATAGAACAAAAAAAATTCAATTGTGCAGCAGATACAAGAATTTCAAAAAAACTTTAGCCAGAGGGTGTATTTTAAAAATGAAGTTATTTCCGATTATGCGAACGGAGTTCCAATTACCTGCTTGACATTCCACCTGAAAATATTATTATCAATTCAGTTTTCTGAAAATTTTTCGCACTAATAATTCCTTAACAGGTATTTTAGGGTAAAAAAAATTATATACCCCGCTGCCGAAGCGAGTCCGGGGAATAAAGCTTCAGTTACTTTAAAGAATTAAGGAATAAATACTGGATTTTTTGTACATTTTTTAAAAATTAGTAATAAAAAAATAAAAATCGAGGAGCTTCTATGTCAAATATCGATTATTTTAATCTGCCATGGAAAGATAAATGGAAGTGGGAGACAACACAACTGCCAACTTTTACTCAAAAATTTTACGAGAATTCAAAGATTTACGCAAACAAGGACTTTCAGCTCTTTAACGCTTCGCTCTATAACGGCGACAGCAACGGAAAAATCACATGGGGAGAGGCTTACGCGAGGGTTGAGAACTATGCCTGCGGCCTTATGAGCATAGGACTCGGCAAACAGGATATGGCCGGGCTCATGTCAGCAAGCGGGCCTTACTGGACACATGCGGATATGGCGCTGGCATGTGCAAACGGAGTAAGTGTTACAATCTATCCCACACTTTCGCTTAAAGAAGTTTCCTATATCATAAAAAAGTAATTCTCTGTTGACAAATCCTCTATTTGTCACTATCAGTTAATTAAAATTTTTTTTTTAGGAAACTCCCCGTATTAAAACACTCAAAGTCCCCAGAACCATTGCCGGTTCATGGTGACATACGGTTACTTATCGGTAGCAAAAAAGTAATTCTCTGTTGACAAATCCTCTATTTGTCACTATCAGTTAATTAAAATTTGCGCCCGCCAAAATTTTTCGAAATAATACCCACCTGACAGTAAAACTACAGCCATTATAAAAAAAATCAAGAGATTTTAATGCAATGTTTCCAAAAAACTCCAATTATGGCGGCTTTATCTGCCTGCGGTATGGTTTGAAATAGCCATCCCTTATACCGTGGGTTTTAACCAGTTTATTCATCTCCCTCTCTGCAAGAAACGAATAAACCGTGTCTTTTATCATCAACGCCATACAATCAGGGCAGATTTCAGGGTTTGTGTTGAACGATTTTTCTATGGCTTTATTCCATGTTTTCCGGTCTATTTCCGTAAGCTTGTTTTTAAGCCCATGAGTATAGATGCCGTAATACCTTATCATCTTTCTGTGTTTATCTGGAAGAAAAAACAGCATTTTTGCCATGAAAGTATAGATATCCATTGTCTTTATTGCGTACTGCTTTTCCCTGGTATTACGATCAACCCATTTTTTATACTTAAAAGTAATCGTCTTTTTCCAGTGGTCCACCGCGGTTATCTGGCTGTTGTGAAAGTAGCCCGTTGCTATGTATTCCGCAGTTCTGAACAGCACATCGTTTTCGTTTCCGATTATGGGGTGAAAATAAACGTGAAAGCCGTTTTTGTATCTTTCATCCAGTTTTATACGCTCATCTTCTGATATTATTTTCTCTTTCACCAGGTGGTTCAGGAATGCTTTTTGCCATACATGCCGCACCTTTTTATAGGGCATATAGACATTTTCAAAAACCTCGCCTGTTTTAATATCAACAATCTCCATTGTGCCTATAAGGTGAACGTGCGGATTGTAGTTAAGCCCGTTGCCGCTTTTGTGAAGCGTGGCAAGTATTCCGGGCTGATGTTCCTTCCCTTTAAGTTTTGCTGATGACAGCAGCATGCTTCTGAACACGCCGGCCGCGAGTGGTATCATCAGTTCGGGCGCATATTTGCGTTCAAAGAGCATTGCAGAAACAGTTCCGGGAATGGTGAATGTCACATGGCTGTGTTTAAGCGAAGTGTTCATAATGATGGAAAGGTTTAATGTCCAGCCGAAGAGGCGTTTACGGGCACAGGAGAGACATAAACGAGATTTGCAGGTAAATGGAACTATAAGAACAGTACCGCATTCAGGGCATGTATGGCGCTGGAATCCGTTGCTGAACCTGCCGCAGGCTATGAGTTTTTTAACCTCTTCTGTTTTTTCATCATCAAGCGGGCCGTATATGCCTTTATAACTATCAGGGTATATGTGCTTAAATTCAGGCCAGTGACGTATCCAGACGGATTTATACATATTCCAGCGTTCAAGGCCGGGGGTGTATGGAGGTTTATGTTCAGAAAGAGATTCACAGTACATACCTGTTATACGATATGTGCTGCATAAATCTGAAAAATTAAGTATAATTGCCCGACTGAAACCGGACAATCAGGGAAGCCGGACATCCAATCAGTTAAACGCGGGATTATTTTTTATTTTTCATTAAAAATTCTTCAGGAGTAATATTAGCCTGTTTCAGTATTGCTCGCAAAGTACCCTCAGGCATATCTCCCGGATGATTCGGAATTGTAGTAAAATAACCGGTCTGTCCGTTATGTCATATTTCATGGCTTCCTGCTGCCTGCCTTACAAAGCTGAACCCGGACTTTTTCAGCCTTTTAATTATTTCCCTGTAAGTGAAACCTGACAGCCTGCCCATTCATTATCCCACAACAAGAGGATAGTCAAACTTGTTCTTAACAGGGGTTACATGGATCTTCGTTTTAAATTTTTTTTGCTCTTCAATCAGTTTTTTTGCCACGTCCCTTGCTATTTCCAGCGTTTCGGAAATTGTCCTTCCCTGAACAACCAGCCCCTGTATATCATCAGACGTTGCAAGATAAACCCCTTCCGGAAGTTTTTCTATATGTATATTTACAATTTTTTCCATACAATCCTCTGTCTTTATTATTCAAAAAACCATCTTATTATCCGGTAAAATTAACCTGTACTGACAAAAATAGTATTTGTCAAATAATTTATAAACCCCTATGAAAAGCTCGGGATGAAACAGACAGAAACAAGCACATTGCACGATGAACTGCGCCAGACATTCCTTTCCACATGCGAAGGCCAGAGCGGTGATGGTAAAATCCATATACTTAAAAACCTGGCATTGATGGAGCTTGATACCTGGGGCAATACCAGTCTTGCACTGAGAGACATGACCGAAGCTGTTACACTTGCCGGTAATGATAAGGAAAAAATAAGAAGGCATATACCGCTTTACTTCCGTATTCTTTTTACAGCGGAAAAATTTGATGAACTGCTGAAAGCCTGTGATGAATATGATGATTCTTCCGGTGAAATAAATCTCTGGAGAAGCATCGCCAGGTTTTCCCTTAATAGTGAATTTCCTGTTATAAACAGACATGAGATAAGGGAACTTGGCAGTGATGTACTCTACATATATTCTGTCATGGCATTAAACAGCGGGTACACCGAACAGGCCCGAATGGCTGCGGCAAACGCCGCATCTTTCAGGTTCAGGGAAAAGTGCAGCCGCATTATTGCGGAAAGCTATTTTGACGATAAGAACTATATAAAAGCAGGTCGCATCTACAGGCGCATGCTTAAAGATAATCCGTCAAACCCGGTAGGCATGATGCGTTATGCTGACGGTATGGTCCTCTGCGGCAAAGTTGATGAGGCATTCCTGTTCATCAGCAGGCTTAAAGTAAGCGAAGAGGCCATGTACAGTAAAAACTTTATGCTCTGCGCCCTCTCCTTTCTGCGTGATGACACAGACTGTTTTAAAAAACACATTGATATAATGGGGAGCTATGAGCAGGGCCCTTTATACAACCTTTACCTGTGCAGGTACTACAGGTTGACCGGCAGGACAAAAGCTGCACTGGAAGCGCTTGAAACATCGCGTTCGCTCCTGCCGCGTAAGTTCGATCCGCCAAAACAGCATGTCAACATTCTTCTATGTTGCGACATTGAGGAATCCATACTAAACCGCAATAATGAATTATTAAGCTTACTTTCATCTAACTTTCATTATTTGCCTGTTATGGACAGGCTATATTATGAAAATTACATGAAAGAACATTTTAAAGCTGACAATATCATTTCAGGAATGCCCGTTTCAGGAATGCCCGTTTCAGGAATGCCCGTTTCAGGAATCAAACGTTTTTTTGCAAAGGTAATCATAGCAGCAATCATGATTTTATGTGTGCTGTTTCTCGTGTATCTTGAAACTATGCTGATTGAATAACACGCCGGATATTATTTATCATCTTTTTATTATTAAAATCAAAAAAAATACCCTCTGATATTGGTCAGAGGGTATTTTAAGTTTTGGTTAAGTTTTGATTTAATGATATGGTCAAGCCTCACGACTGATTAGTAATGGTGGGCTGAGCGCATTGCTGCGTTTACACCTCCATCCT
>Ga0255341_1000724_pt1 | contig 51931 bp, 40 predicted proteins | sample wastewater_treat_8_FD_192418 | JGI IMG/M metagenome (GOLD analysis project Ga0255341, IMG submission 192418) | Wastewater microbial communities from Lulu Island WWTP, Vancouver, Canada - plant12 | ecosystem: Engineered > WWTP > Wastewater > Unclassified | place: Canada: Vancouver, British... | reverse complement strand
TTTTTCTACATACAGTATATCGCAAAAACGCCTTGAAGTCCAGTAGTTTCAATAGTTTTGCGAAGTTTTCAAAGATCGATATTACCTGTTTTTAACAGGAGTTATTGCAGTGGAATCATTATTAAATAAAAATGCATTACAATTTAATATTTTTATAATTCTTTCCGCACATAATCCTGTAAATGTACCTCCAACAACAGCTGAAACCGCCAGTATGGGAAAATACCCCAACGCAACCAAGAAGCTTTTGGTTATTATTCCTACTACTATAAGCTGTCCTATATTGTGGAAAAGTGCTCCTGTTATGCTTAAAAAAACATGGCTTAACCTATCTTTAAAAAGTCTTACCAGCAAGAACATAACCATAAAGCTTAGTATGCCTCCCGACAGGCTATACCACATACTAACAATATTCCCTGCAAAGAAAGCATTGAGAACTACCCTTAAAATAACCAGCATGAAGCATTCCTTGAAGCTGAGATAGTATAATGCTGTCAGTGTTATTATATTTGCCAGCCCTAATTTAACTCCAGGCACCACTACAGGAACCGGTATAAATTGCTCCATGTAACTGATTACCAGTGCTAAAGACAGTAAAAGAGCTATAAAAACCGTTTTTTTAGTTCTGTTATTTCCCTTATCTTGCAACTGCATCCATTTCACCTTTCTCATCATCTTTTCCCGCTATTTCCACATGAACTTTTCCAGGAAGACAAACTATATTTTGTATTGTTTTGCTAATCCATCCCATATGGACACAAACCTTGTCAGGGCAGCTAGCCTCCTTCATTCTTACCTTACCCCTGTCAATTATTACAATGTTTTCACCATATTCAGTTACTATTTTTACTTCTTCATAATTATCAATATCAACACTTTTAAAAAGTTTTCCCTCAATAAATATGTTGACTGTTTTCTTTTCATTTTCACTCAGCCTATTTATATATATATTTAGACCATATATTCCAAATGCAATTATAAGAATAATGCCTATCAGTATAAATTCTTTCTTTCTCATAAGACCTTCCCTCTTTATTAAGCAACTTTTAAGCTTAATTATCCATTGGCAGTAAATAAATCTGATGTCAATTGAAATTTATCTTTCAATTCTTTTGAGATGTATATGTTATTATCCTTAGTAACAAATATACACCCTGTTCCCGGTAAGGAATCAATTAGCTTCATACCATCATCAACTCCTAAAACAAAACATGCAGTAGACAATGCATCTGCATCTTCCGATATATCTGCCACAATTGTTACCGCCAGCACTTCATTGTCACAGGGATAACCGGTCTTGCCGTCAAAAATATGGTGATACTTTACATCATCTTTTATGAAGAATCTCTCATATGCCCCTGATGTAACTATGGTCTTGTCAGATACATTCAATACTCCCAAATAATCATTTCTTTCACGGTATGGGTTCTGAATCCCCACCTTCCACTCTGTGCCATCAGTTTTTTTACCATGGACAATGATATTGCCTCCCAAATCAATAATGGCACTTTTTATATTGTTTTCCTTAAGTATACCTTTTATTTCGTCTGCAGCATAGCCTTTTGCAATTCCTCCTAAATCCAGTCCCATGCCTTGATCCTTAAGAAATATACTTTGATTTTCACTGTCTATAATAATTTTTTTATATCCTGTCAATTGAACAGCTTTTGTTATCTCCCATTTGTCAGGCACCCTTTGATTTTCTGTTCCAATACCCCAGAGTTTAATTACAGGTCCAAGACTTATGTCAAAGGCTCCCCTCGATAATTCACCAAAACTTACAGCTTTTTTTATCAGCCCGAAGGTTTCCTTCGATACTTTAGTCGGTTTAACCCCTGCATTTTTATTTATAGTGGAAACCTCACTATCTTCAATATTTACAGACATTTTATTTTCAATATCATTGAGCCTGTCAAACAAGACATTTAAAAGCTCTTCAGAACCATGATCGAAAATTTTGATTTTATTTACAGTACCTAATGCATAACCGGTTCTTTCATAAATTATCTCTTCATTTTCTGGTCTACACCCACTGAATATAAAAATTAATAAAAATAATAAAATTATAATTTGGGCTTTACATTTTATAAAATGAACCATTAATAATTCAATCTCCCTTATAAACATATAAGCATTACTAATATTAAGCGAAATAGCTGATTTTACTGCAAAACAGCACATTTTGCAGTAAAATCAGTTATATATTGAATAAGAGCTTATTTAGTCAAATATTAGGGGTAAAACATCATCTATTTGTATACCACCCACTTCAACAATATGAATGATAATATCAACTAAAAACATAACTGTCAACACTCGGTGGTACCACATCTATCCCATAAAGGGATTCAAAAATTATCTGTGCTATTTTTCATCCCCATATACCTTCCAATATCTGCAAACAACACAATTATTACCTTTGTGAAATATAAACCCTTCTACATCCTCAACAGGTATACCAAGAAAAACGTCTACTTCATGAGGACAAATATCCTTAAACCTATTTTTAATATTGAAAGTTTTTTCAAGGCAATCTGAAACTCATACCCCCTATCTATATTAAATACGTTATTAATCTTACATTTAGCAGAGCAAAATAACGAACGCTTTAACGGAATTTTGCGATAGATAAATGTAAAAGATTAATCGTATTTAATCTAAAAGGAACTTTATATTTTTTTCGTGATTTAAATATCCCTCAAGTAGTTCTTTACGACATAAAAGAACTATTAGAAAATCTCTACATTTTTAATACAAAATAATCCAGCAAAAATTCTTCGCATATATAGCTGCCATACTTTTCCCATAATTCCCAGGAATTTTTGCCCCTTTTATTAAAAATCATAAGAGAAGACGGCTTTTTGCCTTCTATTGTAGGTGCTGAAGCAAAAGCAATCATTGACCTAAGATAATTCTCCCCTTCCAAATTGCTTAAAGTCCTTGCTTTTTTGAGTGTTTCCCGTCCACTCCAATAAATTACAGATATTTTTTCATGATAATTTCCCTCTTTTCTTTTTAATTTTTGTTTCTATATGATTCTAATAACCATTACATTTTTGATATATAAAAGAACATTTTCCCTATTCATATGTTCGTTATTGCAAAAGCTGCTTGAGAGTTACCTCCAGAGAATTTCCACTACTGGTATGACATCTTACCAGCGGTATTTTCTTCTTCTTGGCTTCCTTGACTGCAATTTTAGCCATATTATGGGATACAGTGCTTGTGAATAGAACAATTGCATCGGGTTCACCTATACTTTTATCAAACCTTGCAGGCAAATGGGTAAATACCTTGATCCTGTATCCGTATTTATTGCCTATCACCTTATATTCACCATGCATTCTGTCATGTCCACCAACTAGTACGATACTCATAGAACACCTCTTTTCATATTGAATAAAATACTAAATATTATACTTTACACTTACCGTTGATATTGATAATCATTCTCAGCCTTTGATAAAAAAATTTGCCGCTTTATAGCAGCTGTATCTGGTATATTCACTTAGCTTCTTTTCCAACAAGAAGCATTGTTATTGGCATAATAACAGCCCTTACTAATCAATAATTGATAATAAATACCAACCTGTTAGTCTTAACTAACATTTTATCAATTCATATTGAAATTGTCAATAGTTAACTTTATTAAAATTAATATTGAGTTTCAGCATAGTTGCTAAATGATTTCCTTTTTACTACGTCTATAAATCAACATCATTCAGGCGTCCATTATTTGGCAATAAATCTTCAAAGTCACATGCAGCAACCACATCGTATTTTAATCCTCTAAGAGTTATCATCAATTCAGACAGAATCGAAATATACGCATCATAATCAACATCTTTTTTAGGTTCAATATCCAAATAATACCTTGAACATAAGAAGCCATTTTCTCTATCACTTCTCATGCTATCTTCGAAATCTTCATTTTCAACAAATTCAAACTCAATATTATCAGTATTAATAAGTATATATGATGTTTTATATTCAACGCTTCCATTAACAGCATTTGATACCATATCGATCATCCTACTTTTTTCCATATCGGTATCAATAAACATTTGACAATACATATTAAACTTTTTTTCCATTTTTCTCTTTCTTTCAATATTAGTAGATTATTTTAGTAATTCCCATACTGGGTTCTAATGCAAAAGCCCCATCTTTAGAAACAAAAGAAATATCAAACTCTACACCTAATTCAGCTATTTCATTTCTTGACGCAACAAATTATCATATTTTACAATAAAAGCTAATATGTATTTACTTTATTACATTATTAAATTAAGAAAAGAGCCCATTAAATCAAAAACCTCATTACCGACTTAAAGAACAAACTGTATTGTTGTAAATCAGTTTGTTTTCTCAAAGTAATGAGGCTTATAATATTTCAATCATTCTTTAGTAATGTTGAAAATATAACTTACGCTAAATCTTCGCTTACGTGTTCACTAAATCGCGAACACCCGCTCAGAAGCGTAAGTAATATTTCAATCATTCTTTAGGATAAGCGGCCTTCAAAATCTTCATAGCTGAATTTCTTTATTATCTTTATACCCTCTTTTTCGGTATAAAGTGCTATGGAAGGCAGACTTACACCATTAAACGTGTTGTTTTTCACCATAGTGTAGTGGGCCATATCACAGAAGACCAATCTGTCCCCCTGCTTTAAAGGCTCTTTGAATGAATAGTCCCCGATGATATCTCCCGCAAGGCAGGTTAGGCCGCCAAGTCTATAAACATGGGGATACTCCTCCGGTTTGCCTGCACCTATGATATTCGGTCTGTAGGGCATCTCTATAACATCAGGCATATGGCAAGCTGCTGAAGTGTCCAAAATAGCAATATTCATTCCATTGTTGACTATATCTAAAACCTTTGCTACAAGATATCCCGTGTTTAATGCAATAGCCTCTCCAGGCTCAAGGTATACATCTACACCGTACTTGTCCTTAAAAAACATAATGCACTTTACAAGGGTTTCAATATCATAGTCCGGCCTCGTAATATGATGTCCACCACCCAAGTTTATCCATTTCATTTTTTTGATATACTCACCGAATTTTTCATCAACTACTTTTATGGTACGCTCTAATGTATCGGAATTCTGCTCGCACATTGTATGAAAGTGAAGTCCGTCAATACCATCAAGCTCATCAGGTTTAAAATTCGGCAAAGTCACTCCAAGCCGTGAATACTTATAGCATGGGTTATATATAGGCGTCTCAATCTCCGAATACTCTGGGTTTACCCGAATACCACACTCTATTTTCTTGTCAGCAGCCTTAACTTTGTCCTTATACCTTTTCCACTGATCGAAGGAATTAAAAACGATATGGTCGCAATACCTGATTATCTCGTCAAACTCCTCGTCAACATAAGCTGGAGCATAGATATGGACTTCTTTTCCCATTTTTTCATAGCCCAGCCTCGCTTCAAAGAGAGAGCTTGATGTAATTCCCTTAAGATATTTACCTATCGTAGGGAATACGGAAAACATGGAAAAGCCCTTTAATGCAAGCAAAATGCTACAGCCTGTACGTTCCTGTACTTTGTTCAAAATTTCAAGATTTTTTATTAAAAGCCTTTCATCAACAATATAACAAGGCGTTGGAAGCACCTTAATATCTATATCAATATTCATATCTTAACCTCAATCCAGTAGTGTAGGTGAAAACTCTTCCTTCCATGGAAGTCCACATTTGTTAAGCTCATCCATAAAAGGATCGGGATCAAACTCTTCAACATTGAAAACACCTGGCTTTTTCCATATGCCCTGCATCATCAATTTGGCACCAATCATTGCGGGAACCCCTGTTGTATATGATATGGCCTGTGAGCCAACCTCACGATAGCACTCCTGATGGTCACAAACATTGTAAACATAGTATGTTCTTGGCTTACCGTCCTTTGTTCCTTGAATGATGCATCCAATATTTGTTTTTCCTTTAGTCCTAGGTCCAAGAGATCCGGGATCAGGAAGAACCGCCTTTAAAAACTGCAGCGGAATAATCTCTCTGCCTTCAAAATTTATTGGCTCAATTGATGTCATTCCGACGTTCTGAAGCACAGTTAAATGATTTATATAGTTATCGGAAAATGTCATCCAAAATCTAATTCTTTTAACTCCCTTTATATTAACAGCCAAAGACTCCAGTTCTTCATGATATAAAAGATATATATTTTTAGGACCTATCTCAGGTAGATCATAAACACGTTTGTACTCTAAGGGCTCTGTTTCCTTCCATTGGCCATTTTCATAGAATCTGCCCTTTGCTGTTATTTCACGAATGTTAATTTCGGGATTAAAGTTAGTTGCAAACGGATAGCCATGATCCCCTGCGTTTGCATCAACTATATCTATATAGTCGATCTGGTCAAAATAATGTTTCTGGGCATAAGCACAGAATACACCAGTTACACCGGGATCAAAACCGCTTCCTAATAAAGCCATTACACCTGCTTCCTTAAACTTTTCCCTGTATGCCCACTGCCATTTGTATTCAAACTTTGGCGTATCTGGCGGTTCATAGTTTGCAGTGTCAAGGTAATGAACACCTGTTGCAAGGCAAGCATCCATAATTGCCAAATCTTGATAAGGCAAAGCCACATTTATAACAATACCAGGATTAAAGCTCTTGATAAGATCAATAACCTGATTTGAATCATCTGCATTTACTTTAGCCGTATGAATTTTTGTTTTGCTTCCCGCCAATTTATTTTTTATAGCATCACATTTTTCAATCGTTCTGCTTGCCAGGCAAATTTCTTCAAAAATCTCTGGGTGCTGACAGCATTTATGCACTACAACGTTGGAAACTCCTCCGGCACCGATAATTAATGCTTTTCCCATTATAAGCCCTCCAACTTCAATTAAATTAATAAGAATGATTATACATAAAAACTTACAAGTAATCAAGAAAAATGACAAAAAATTAACCTCCAAATGTTGTAACATATTATTACAAATTTCATATTAATGATATTAGCCTATCAAATATGGGAGATGAATTTAAAAAAATGAGAAGACACAATTCCAGTTCATTATATATGAATTATCTTGACAAATACAGATTAAAAAATGGAGCTGATAAACTAAAAATTCATTTTAATAATTTGTTTTCAAAAAATAAGAATTATGCATTAATGCTGCTTAATTCATCAACCCTAAAGTATCCAAGCCTTTTCGTTTTAAAAGATGAGATTAGCCGTTTAGATATTTCTAATAATTTAAGTGCACGAAACAAATCTGCACTTGATATTACCGATAAAATTTTTAATAACAACATGAGTCTTATCTATGAAAAGGATAACTATGATATATTAAGCTGGATGCTAAATACAGGTTATATGGTGGATGGTTTGAACCAACGCTATGATGAATTGCTTGATAAGACAGCAATACTTTTAATAAAAGTACATAACGATACCAATTGTCTCAATGCCATAGAACATTTAATTTTCTCAAGGCACAGAAAAGGAGATTTTATATACGATCTTGTTTGGGTATTTTTAGAGTCAAAGAATCCTAAATGCATTGATATGCTGGTCAAACGGCTGCTTTCCAATAATGAAAAAGATATCTTGCTTTCAAAAAAGCTTTTGGACTTCGTTCCGTGCATTAACTCGGAAAGCACTCGTAATAAAGCTTTGCTATATCATAAAACCGCCAAATGGGTTAAAGATAACTCCAATTTTATATACTACCATGGTGACCATTTTCACCAGACCCCTAAACCATCTACATTTCGTTTGTCATTGGAAAACAAATATTTACAAAACACAACGCATCTAAAGTCCAGTGAAAACAAGAGATCGTACACCGATTTCGAAGTTACCGCAATTGACAGTTTTAGAAATCTGGATCCTGATAGTCAAAAGCTTCTTTCAGATTATTCTCATTACTTGCATAAACATAACAGCAATAAGTGGAGAAGTTGGATAGGAAAGAGCATATCCGAACAGCTTGCAATTGCACAATCCGGTAATATTAAAGAATATAATAAAGGTAAGTGATTTGAATGATTAATATAAATTCCCAGATTATTACTCCGGATGTATTAATTCAAAAGTATACTTTAAACTCCACAGAACAAAAAATTGTTAATATATTATCAGCAAGCGATCATACATACAAGTATGCTTCAGAAGATCAACTTTTATTTGAGCTGTATTTAAGAAACAGCATTATAAATGCTTCTGTAGCACTTTATAAAAGCAATTTTTCCTTTAAAGTGTTTAGACACTCAGTATGTAATACTGATTTTTGGCGTAGGACAAATGAAGGCGGTTTTTTATTAAAAAGCAGTGTAAATCCGTCAGATGCTATAAAAGATATTTATATAAACAGCTCCCTCTATGGAACAGAATGTGCAACAGCCATGGTAATAGTATATTATAAGGCTTTAGTGGATGTTCTTCCTGAAAAAGTTTTCAATAAGCTGTTCTCCGAAATCTACCTTATGAACTGGCAGCATCTTGACAGAGACATTGGTATAATGGATTATCGATATGTTCATGACTATTTGCCAGGTGACGGCAGATACTTTAAAAATCCCGATGTAAATCCATTAACACCAGAATGGCAAGGCGAAAATGTTTTTGATCTAGGTGACGGAATATATTACGGTCATGGTTTGGGAGTAGGAAGGGCAAATAAATTTATTCAAGGGCTTAATGAGAACAGAATCCCCGGTTCAACAAAATCTGCATATTTAATGGATTCAGCAAAAAGGCCAAACTTTAAACACTTGGCACAAATGGCACAACAATTGGAATGATGGTGTTAATGCAAAAATTAATATATGTTTTCCCGTAGTGCAACAAACTTTAAAACTCCGTCGGAATTATTGCACTCAATAACTCCTGTAGCCAGTTTTTTAAGCTCCCCTACCGCATTATCCACCGCATAAAACTGGTTACAGGCTTTTATCATTGGAATATCATTATAGTTGTCACCAAAGCCTATAACTTCATCAAAATTATATTTTTTTCTGAGATACTCCACTGCATTATACTTTGAAGCATTACTGCTGTAGATCTCCAGTAAATATATATTTTCCGAGTACACATCCTTATAAAGAGATAATTCTATATCAGGTAAATCTTTTAGCAGCCCATGAACCATTTGAAGCGGTTCATATTTATCTAAAAGCGTAAAATAGATGGTCTTTTCCCTTCCATTTATTTTATCAGTGAGACTTTCCACCTTTTCAAATGTTTTGTTATATTTCTTTATGCGTTCGTCAACAAACTCCTGTAAAACTTTTGATGTTAAACTTTCATAGTAAGTATTGAGCCTGTTTTCCGATATTGTATACATTAAGGCGTTTATTCCGCAGTTTTTAAGAATATCAATTATTTTTTCAGTCGTCTTATCACACAATGCCTCTACCTTTTCGTATTCAAATGTTGAAGTATTGTATATAACTACTCCATTCATTAATGCAATAGGAACATTTAGCTTAATCCCCTCTAAAATTTTCATTGCGGTAGCCTCTGTCCTTGCAGATGCAATGGAAAAATACCCACCCTTTGATATAAGCGTGTTAATAATGTTCTTTGAATAACTGCTTATTTCTTTATTGCTGTTAAGAAGGGTTCCATCCAAATCGGAAATGTATAGTTTCATTGTTCACCTCAAATAAGTATGTTCAGTTTAATTCGTTCTTTAGTATTATATCAATAATTGCGGTAAAATCAATTGGGGATTTGGGGTTTAGAATTCAGAAATGACTAAATGTTAATTTTGTGGCATGAAAAGAGACCGGTGACTTTGTCTCTTATGCTATAGTCATATAGAATTGCAGTCTCGGCAGGTGGCAATGCATTCTCTGTCATATCAAACAAAAACAGCTCAATATGTATGTGTTTAAATATGTTTTTAGGCAATATACCTTCAAAATGAGGCAAATACTTCTTAATGTTCTCATCCTTCTTTAAGAATGCAAATATACGGTCATTATTTATATGGCTTTCGCGATTTACTTCTTTAGGCAAGTTATTTGTGCTGTCGGTAGATAGAAAATCAAATTTTAAAAGCTCATTTACCTTAGACATATCAGCACTTTCTGTTGATGTTAAATAGTTTATAAGTATTGTATAAAGCTCCCTGCTGGAAATCGACCTTTCATATAAGCCATTTTCCTTCCAATATAAAGAAAGGTCGTCAAAAAATTCAAAAGCCGATTTCCCTGTAGTTTTAATCAAATACTCAAGGCTTCTCTGAAATTTTCCGGAATTGTAATACCTTTCTACAAGCTCCTCAATTTCTTTTAATTTTATTATTTTTTCATAGCTTAAAAACATGTTGCCAAGAATCTCATAGGGAGCCTTCTTCTTATAGACATATTTATAAGCATCTGCTTCATTTCTTATCCTTGAACCTTTTAAAAGCTTAAGAAACCCTAATTGAAGCTGATGAGATTTAAGATCAAATACTGTATTGAAAGAATTTTTGAAAGAATCATATCCTTCCATAGGAAGGCCTGCTATAAGATCCACATGTATATGTATGTTTCCTAAATCCAAAAGTTTTTTGACATTATAAAAAAGCTTATCTAAATCGGTCTTTCTGGAAATAGAATCAAGGGTTTGAAGATTAACCGTTTGAATTCCAATTTCAAATTGAATTAATCCCTTTGGTGCCTTTTTTAAAAGGTTAAGTGTCTTTTCATCAAACAAATCACCTGCAACTTCAAAATGGAAGTTGGTATCCCCCCCATTCTCTATAACAAATTCAAGTATTTCATTAGCCCTGTTTTTATTGCAATTAAAAGTCCTGTCAACAAATTTAACCTGCTTGACCTTCCTTTTAATGAATTTAAGAATATCACCTTTGACCTTGTCAATATTAAAATAGCGGACACCATCAAATGTTGATGAAATGCAATATGAACATGAAAAAGGGCATCCTCTTGAAGATTCATAATATAAAATCCTGTTAGGTCCCAAACTGTTCAGCATTTCATCCGAGTACGGAGACGGTATATTTTGGAGCTCATGTATGATATTGTATCCGTGATCATAAAATACCTTCCCTTCTTTTCGGAAGGCAAGTCCCTTGATACTAGCCATATCATTTTCATTTTTTTCAAGGGAAATATGCTTTAGAAGAAGTGGAAATGCTTCTTCTCCTTCACCAGCAATTATATAATCTGCATTTTGAATTTCATCCATTATTTCTGCCGGATTGTAAGATACTTCCGGACCGCCAAGGATTATTTTTACATGTGGCATAAGTGCCTTTAAGTCGGCAATTATATCTTTAATGTATTCATAATTCCAAATATAGCACGAAAATGCCACAGCATTGGCATTTTCACTATAAATAGATGCTAAAACCTTATCTTTCTGATCGTTTATTGTATACTCAAGCACCTTTATTTCACCTTCATCCTCATCACATACTGTTTTAAGGTAGTGTACAGCAAGGGAAGAGTGGATAAATTTTGAATTAACCGCTACAATTAAAGTCTTCATACCAATACCTCTAAAAATAATCCGTTAGGTAATTATAGCAGTATTGGTATCCATTTTCAAGGCATTACTTTTATTATCAGATCCAGTAATGCTGTAATAATGGGCAGAGCTAAGAATATTATTGCCACCTTTCCTGCCAGCTCTATTTTAGAGGCAATGGCACTTTCGCCTGCATCCTTACAAATTTCAGCACCAAACTCAACAATATAAGCGATACCGATAATTTTGAGCAGAGTTGATAAATAAGCCATATCAACTCCTGCTTTATTGGCAATGTTATTCAATATTTCAACTATGCTTGATAACTTTCCTGCAACAACAATGAATATGACAACTCCTGTTATTATACTTATAAGCATTGCAATCTCAGGCCTTAAGGATTTTAGCAATACAATAAACACTGTAGCAATTATTCCCAAACCTACAATCTGTATTATCTCCATCAGTATCATCAACCTTTTACCATATGTATTTATAGATATCTATGAGCCCTAAAAGTTAAAGATCGTCTTTACTGTATCAAATAGTCCTGCTATTTCTTTTACAATCATCAGCAATACAACAATAAGTCCTGCCAACGTTGTCATCATTGCCTGTTCTTCTCTTCCTGATTTATTTAATACAGCATTCAGTACCGAGACTAGAATGCCAATTGCAGCAATTCTGAAAATCAAATCAATTCCCATATAAACTCCTTCCTAAGGAATGCCTATGACATTACTAAATAAGAATAATGACTACCGCAAGACCACCAAGTACCCCCAAATTCATATACATTGTCCTGTTTTTCTCTTTTGCCTCTTCAGCTTTTTCTTCCTGCATTTTAAGCTGGGTGAGTGTAAGCCTTATATTGTTTATTTGTCCTTCTAAATCAGATGAACCCAACATTTTACCGAAAGATAACACAATAGCTTCATCTTCTTTTTTTAAAGCAGTCTTTTTAATATTTTCTTTTACTGCTATTTCCCAAGCCTCAGATGCATTGATACCGTTTTTATGCTTTAATATCTCTGCTGTTTCGCAAAAGAAAAGCCTGATACTGCTTTCATAATAACCTGACAGTTTTGTAAAGGCCTCTGTTACTGTGCTGGATAGAAAACTTATTTCATTTTCAAACATTTGAAGTAGTCTCTGTAACTCCCGCAGTTCCCTCGGCCTTCTTGTACATTCTTTTGAAAAGTAAATACCTAAAAAGCTGGATGCAACCATAATCAGTATACTTCCAATCAATTTAAAAAGCATTCTGCTGCACTCCCCTCATTGTAGTGCCATCGATTACCTCTTTAAGGGTACCGGGTCCCTCAGAGTTATCAAGAACTATATACCTTTCGAAGGCTTTTTGCTCAATTAACCCCAAAACCTCTTTTCTGGTCTTTAATTCAGATATGTTGTACCCATGTGCAGACGCAATGATCCTTGTTCCGGCATTAATAACCTGCATTACAGCCTCCATATCTCCACTATTTCCAATTTCATCAGTTATAATGACCTTTGGAGACATTGACCTTAGCATCATAGTCATCCCAATAGCCTTAGGACATCCATCCAACACATCGGTTCTAATACCGACATCATTTTGTGCTATACCTTTATGGCAGGAGCATATTTCAGACCGTTCATCTACAACTCCAACCTTAATGCCATTAAAGCTCATGCTTTTTATACCATTGCTTAGGTTTCTTGCTATATCACGAAGCATTGTAGTTTTTCCGCACTGAGGAGGAGAAACAACGAGAGTGCTGTAAATATCATTTTTATTTTTTATAATATATTTCATAAGCTTTTTAGAGCATCCCCTAACCTCCTTCGATACCCTGATGTTAAGTGCAGACATATCCTTGATATTCTTTACCACTCCACCTTCAACAACCGCTCTGCCGGTTATACCAACCCTATGCCCTCCTTTTAAGGTAATATACCCGTTTTTAATATCTTCCAAAAATGCATAAATGGAATTCTGACTCATGAGCTCAAATGCTTTTATAATTTCATGCTGGAAAACCACTCTTTCATTTGTACAACATTTCTCAAGTCCACCCCTTTGATTTACAAACCAATCACCGCTACAGCTTTCCAGCATTAATGGTTTACCTGCTCTCAGCCTTATCTCCTCTATTGTTCTCAATTCCTTAAGATCAACTTTTAACAAAATATTCCTAAGCTCCAAAGGTAAAAAATTGAATATTTCTTCCTTGAGCATATTATAAAATGATCTTTCCTTATTAACTTCTTCATCTTCGGTAACCAAAACAGAGTTCCTCCTTTGTGCAAATTTTAGTGTATTTACTTATAGATATTAATATTTGTCCAATTTTATGACAAAAAAAGAATGATTTAATTAAATCATTCTTTTTAGATAGAAACCTATTCAATTATAAATTGCTATATTAAATACGATTAATCTTTTACATTTATCTATCGCAAAATTCCGTTAAAGCGTTCGTTATTTTGCTCTGCTAAATGTAAGATTAATAACGTATTTAGTATGTTTAAGGCATACTAAAAAATATATTATTAATATTTCAATTATGCCTTAGTTTTTTTCATCCTCGCTGCATTCATCGCAGTCACATTCGCAGTCCCAATTAATCTCAATCTTTTTTTTGCAATTGGGGCATTCAATTTCATCACTGTCTTCGTCCAATTCACATGGATCCAATTCAAACACCTCATTGCAATATGGACATTCTACTTCATGAATATCTTCATCGCATGAATCTTCATCATCAAATAGTTCCTTTGACAAATACGATAAATCCTCATCCATCTCATCAACCTGCTCAGAGATTTCATCAACAGATTCTTCCAAATCCTCAACAGAAACCGCCATATCATCCATAACTTCCAGTATGGCTTTTAATAATTTTCCTTCACTAGATGATTCGCTTATATTAAGACCTTCAGCAAGGCCTTTTAAATAAGCAACCTTTTCTTTTAAATAACTCATACAGCACCTCAAAGTATTTTTTTTTATTATACCACTTAAGCTCTTTCCATATACTCTCCGGTTCTTGTGTCAATCCTTATTCTATCACCTTGATTGACAAAAAGCGGAACCTTTATTACCGCACCTGTTTCAACTGTAGCAGGCTTTGTTGCACCTGTAGCTGTATCCCCCTTAAACCCAGGCTCAGTTTCAACAATCTCAAGCTCAACAAATGTTGGAGGCTCAATTCCAAAAACATTTCCTTTATGAGAAAGTATTTTAACTATTTCATTTTCTTTAACAAATTTAAGAGCGTCTCCAATAGAGCCTTTATTTAATGGCATTTGTTCGTAAGATTCCATATCCATGAAATAGTATAAATCACCATCATTATACAGATACTGCATGTCCTTTCTTTCTATATGAGCCTTTGGCATTTTATCAGTTGGATTAAAAGTTCTTTCAACAGTAGCACCAGTAATTATGTTTTTTAATCTTGTCCTTACAAACGCTGCTCCTTTTCCGGGCTTCACATGCTGGAATTCAACCACCTGAAATATATTTCCGTCCAACTCGAAGGTTGCACCGTTTCTAAAATCTCCTGCTGTTATCATTTATTATTCCCTCCACATTTTATATATGTCTTATCTTTAATCCATTTTCTGGATCACAATACTTAAACACATCCGAATTAAAAGTACATAATATACCACTATATCACTTTTAATATGGTAAAATTCGCTTATCTCCTACATGAACATTCCTACCAAAGACAACATTTATGAATGAATTACCAATAATACTCACTAGAAAAAAAAAGAATTTCACATAGTTAATATTAAAATAAATTCATACTTATTTCAAGAAAAATTTTCTTATTTACAAAATTATTATTTCCTTTGTAGATGAAGTTAAAACCTCAGGCTTTTGATCATTTATAACTATCATATCTTCAATGCGTACTCCACCTAAGCCTTCAACATATATTCCAGGCTCTACTGTCACAACCATACCGTTTTCCATTACAACCTCTCCTCTTACAGAAAGCCTTGGCTCCTCATGAATTTCGATACCTACACCATGGCCTAATGAATGCCCAAAATTTGCACCATAACCGCTTTCGGAAATTATACTTCTGGCAATGTTGTCAATATCCTTGCCTTTTAGTCCTCTATAGGCTGATGTTAATGCTTCAAATTGTGCTCTTTTTACTATTCCATAAATCTTTAGAAGTTCTTTGTCAGGCTCTCCTAAAAAAACTGTTCTGGTCATATCGGAACAATAATTGTTATAAATACATCCGTAATCAAGAGTTATAATATCTCCCATGTCAATTACTTTTTCCGATGCCACTCCATGAGGCATTGCTGCTCTTTTTCCCGACGCAACTATAGTATCAAAGGATGGTCCGGATGCACCAAGCTTTTTCATATGGTACTCAATCTCAGCAGCAATTTCTATTTCCTTTACTCCCGGCTTAATAACCTTAACTATATGAGTAAAGGCTTCATCAGCTATTTCTACTGCTTTCCTAATTGATTCCAGCTCCACCTCATCTTTTACAAGCCGCAGCTCTTCAATTTCCTTTCCACATGGTAAAAAATCACTTACCGAAAAACTGCTTTTGTACTCGCTAAAAATTTGGTAAGTAAGATAATTTTCTTCAAAACCAAGCTTTTTTATTCCAATCTTATTAATTATTTCATTTAAAGCATCTATACTATTTCCGCTGCATTCAACTATTTTGTAAGCGGAAGCTTGATTTCTTGCCTGCTCTGTATATCTGAAATCTGTTATAAGGTAAGCATCATCTTGTGAAATCAGAAGATGTGCGAAGGTTCCGGTAAACCCCGATAAATAAAAGTAGTTTTCCCTTTTATTTATCAAAACCGCTTCAACATCTTTTAACTTAAGCTTTTCTCTAAGCCTTTTCAATCGATTTTCAAAAACATTTGAAGAACTGTTCATCCACCCTAATCCTTTCTAGTAAAAATCGTTACTAATCTTGCATTTGGCGGAGCTTACCCCAGAACCATTTTTGCTGCATGCAATGCAAGTATGTAACTTTTACTTCCAAAACCGCATATCTGTCCTACACATACCGGTGCAATCACCGATTTACTTCTGAATTCTTCGCGACCATGTATATTTGAAAGATGTATCTCAATCGTCGGTAATTCAGCTGCTTTAACAGCATCCCTTATTGCATAGCTATAATGTGTATATGCTCCCGGGTTAATAATAATTGCATCATATTTACCTCTTGCATCGTGAATCTTATCTATAATCTCACCCTCATGATTGGATTGCATAAAGTCAAAATCCATACCTAATATCTTTGCTTCCTCACTTACACTCGTTGCTATATCTTGAAGGGTCTCAGCCCCATATACCGATTTTTCTCTTATTCCCAACATATTTAAATTGGGGCCGTTTATAATCAGTATTTTTTTCATATATTAACCTCCCCTGCAGCTAAATATATTTCCTGAAGTTTCATGGCATCCTCGGCCATTCTTTCCCTGGACTCGCATATAACAATGGGCTCCATTGCCCTTTCATGCATCAACTGAGCAAGGGGATGAAACTCCGGCCCATACTGTACATCATCCAAAGACCAGTGCCGTTTCTCCCCTCCCTTGGTATACTCTATCCTGCTAAAATGTATATGTATTTTTCTCATTCTTTCATTTCCTATTTCATTTTCAATCTTATCCAAAACACGCTCAAAGTCCGATTTGGTGTTTAAAGCTCCCATATCCCTTGCATGAAGATGTCCAAAATCAACAGTGGGTATAAGCCTTTCATCAATGTTGCACATTGCCAATATTTCATCTAAATCTCCCAGTTGATTAACCTTTCCTAGAACTTCAGGGCAAATAGTTATATGTCCCAGCCCTAAAGCATCAGCCTCACATATTGCCCGTTTAAGATTCTTTATTGCCGTATCAAGTGCCAATTGCCTGTCAATCTTGCTGCAAGACCCTGTGTGGACCACTATCCTTGATGCACTCATCCATTTTGCAGCTTCCAATGTCTCTATTATGTATCTTATTGAATTTTCCTGCTTATCTTCCTCCTGGCTTGCCAGGTTTATATAATAGGGTGCATGAATACTTAAGAAAACATCATTCCTCGATGCCTCTTCTCCAAGTTTAACTGCCATTTCTTTCCCAATCTTGACACCTTTGCTGCATTGATACTCATAGGCACCCAACCCCCTTTGCCTGAGCCATCCCGGCATTTGTAACGATGACTTGTAGCCCTCATTATAAAAGCTTTCGGAATTGCCTGACGGTCCAAATCTAATCATTATTACTCTCCTTATTTTAATTCTGCATACCATGGATAAGTTTATTATATACTTGAACAGAAAAAAAATAAAGGAAAGATATACCATCCATTCCCTTATTTCCTATCGTTTTATTATCCGTATCTATAACTAAAGCAGCTCACACAACCTTTAGTTATAGTGTCAAAAGTACTTAACAATTTCCCCTCCAAACAGGAATGTAATATAAGTGCCAACAGCTATAAAACTTCCAAAAGGTATATTCCCTCTTTTATCATCTCTTTTAAAAACTGTTGTAACCAATACGGCTAAGGTGCTTATTGTCAGCGTTGCACATAGGGCAACCAAGCTCATTTTCCATCCAAAATAAGCACCAATAACAAAAAGGAGTTTTATATCACCAAACCCAAACGCTTCTTTTTTGAACAATCCCATACTTATCAATGATACTATAAATATAAAACCCGAACTAACAGCCATTCCCAAAATTGGATTCCACCAGTTGCCATCTCCATAAATATCAAATGGTATAAAGAAGTTATACACAATCAGTGCTATACTCCCAACCAATCCTGATATCACAAGACTGTTGGGAATTTTTCTATGCTTTAAATCTACAAAGAATACAACAATAAGTATGGACATCAGATACGCTGCTGCAAAAAATTCTATGTACTGTCCGTTCTGTCCATACTTATAAAATAGCGGTAAATAAATTACTGCAGTCAGCAACTCCATCAACGGATATTTGATAGAAATTTTTGCTTTGCAGTACCTGCACTTTCCTCTTAAAAACAAATAGCTAAACAGGGGTACAAGATCTATCACTGTCAACCTTGTGCCGCATTTAGTGCAATGTGAAGGTGGTTTTACCACGGACTCTCCCAATGGTATTCTCCATATACATACATTTAGGAATGAGCCTATAACCAAACCGTACGTGAAAACAAGAATGTAATAAAATATTGTCATAATTTTGTCATACGTCCTCTCTATAAAGTCTAATTAATGTTTATAATTTAATGCTGTATTAAATACGATTAATCTTTTACATTTATCTATCGCAAAATTACGTTAAAGCGTTCGTTATTTTGTTCTGCTAAATGTAAGATTAATAACGTATTTAATAGATTAAAATAACTTATGAGGATGGAGATGCATCAAATATATTATATTTTTATACATAAAATAAAACAATAAGAATTTTATACGGTTGGTTTTTTTGCTTTCTAAAATGTTCAAATGTCTGCCATGCTTATTATATTATCCTGATCAACTGCATACACCAATGCATCGTCATAGCTTATAATATTCTGCCTATATAGATTTATAAGACTGCTATCCATAGTCTGCATACCAAACTTTTCATCGGTTTGTATAATAGAGTTAATGTCATGGGTCTTGCCTTCCCTTATAAGATTCCTAATAGCCGGATTCGGTATCATAATTTCAAGGGCTGCTACCCTTCCCTTCCTATCCCTTCTGGCTAATAGCTGCTGGGAAACAACCCCCTGGAGAATTGTGGAAAGCTGCACTTTAATCTGCTGCTGCTGATAAGGCGGAAAAACATCTATAATTCTATCTATGGTATTTGCTGCTCCAATTGTGTGTAAAGTAGAAAATACAAGATGACCTGTTTCAGCCGCAGTTATGGCTATGGATATGGTCTCCATGTCCCTCATCTCTCCCACCAGGATAACATCAGGATCTTCTCTTAACGCTGCTTTTAATGCATTGGCATAGGAATTTGAGTCATGACCGATCTCCCTTTGATTAACTATGGATGTCTTGTGCTTATGCAAATATTCTATAGGGTCCTCAAGGGTCAATATGTGGCAATCCCGCTCATCATTTATTTTATTTATAATTGCTGCTAAAGTTGTGGATTTGCCGCTCCCTGTAGGACCGGTAACCAAAACAAGTCCTTTTGTCTTTTGGGAAAATTCTTTTATAACATCAGGCAAGCCCAATTCCTCAAATGTCGGTATGGTTATATTAACAGGCCTTATTGCAATACAACAAGTTCCCCTTTGCCTGAATATGTTAACCCTGAATCGTCCGACACTCTGAAGTGAATATGACAGTTCTATTTCTCCCTTAGCTTCAAATTCACTGAGTTTATCTCCATTTAGCATCTCTTTTGAATAGTACTCTGTATCATCGGCACTTATGGGAATATCCCCAAGTTTTACCAATCGTCCATTTTTTCTTATGGTCGGCGGTATACCAACAGTAATATGAATATCTGACGCACCTTGCTCAATAGCTTTATGCAATAATTCATCAAACTCCATAATCATCCTCCTTAGTCATTAGAATGCGAAATCCTGATCATTTCACTTAATGTAGTAGAACCTTCCAAAACATATCTTTTTACATTTTCCTTTAAAGTTACCATACCCGACTTAATCAGTTCAGTTCTCAGTGTATCTTCTGAACATCCTTTATTTATAAGCTCTCTGTGAACTTTATTAAGAGTCATTATTTCATACACTCCAATTCTGCCTTTATACCCTGTTTTATTGCATACAGTACAACCCCTTCCCCGATAAAGCATAATTTTCTCTGAAGTTTTGAAACCAAGCACATGCAAATCCTCTTCACTTGCTTTGTATACGTGAGAACAATTAGGACATATCTTTTTAACCAAACGCTGAGCAATAACGCCTACAACAGACGATGCCACCATGAATGGCTCAATTCCCATATCTATAAGTTTTAATACAGTTCCCGGAGCATCATTGGTATGAATAGTACTTAACACAAGATGACCTGTTATAGCTGCTCTAACAGCTATTTCGGCTGTCTCAAAGTCCATTATTTCGCCTATCATAATAATGTTGGGATCCTGCTTCAAAATTGACCTCAGTCCAACAGCAAAGGTTAACCCTGCCTCAGCATTGACCTGGACATGGTTAACCCCGTCAATTAAGCATTCTACAGGGTCCTCAACCGTTACAATATTCAAGTTGGGTTTATTTATTTCACTTATTGCACTGTATAAGGTTGTAGTTTTACCGCTTCCTGCAGGTCCTGCAATCAGTATGATGCCATGGGGCTTTTTAAGAATACTGTCAACCTTTAAAAGGTCCTCACTACTAAATCCCAAATCTTCTTTTGATACAACAAAAGCTTTTTTATTGGCTATCCTAATAACAATTTTTTCACCGTATACCGTTGGCAGAATTGACGCCCTCAAATCATATTCATTATCATTTACTGTAACGGAAAGCCTGCCGTCCTGAGGCAGCCTTTTTTCTGCAATATTTAGCCCGAAGATGATTTTCATACTTGTAACAATGGAAGGCATAATTTCAATTTCGGGCCGCATTGCTTCTATAAGCTGCCCATCAACCCTGAACCTTATTTTTATATATTGTTCAAATGGCTCAATATGTATATCACTGGCATTTTTATTTATAGCCTGTTCAATTATAGAGTTCAACAATTTAACAGCAGGAGAATTATTTATTTCATCTGAAGCTTGCTCATCTGAATCATTTCCAATTTTCACCACACCATGTTCTGTTCCTAATTCCTCTACATCTTGCATGGTCTTCCGGGCTGAGTAATATTTATCGATTGCTTTGTTTATATCCTTAAGAGTAGCTAATACAGGCTGAACCTCCATGCCTGAAAAGATTTTTATATCATCAATGGCAAAAACATTTAAAGGGTCGCTCATTGCAACGATAAGAACACCATTAGCTTTTTGTATGGGTATAAGACCATACCTTTTTGCAAGGCTTTCAGAAACAAGCAAACAAGCTGAGGAATCAATATTATACTTTTCAAGGTCAACATGGGAAATCCCCAACTGGAACTCCAAAACCTTTATTATATCCTGCTGTGTAACATAATTCTGGTTCAAAAGGACTTGTCCCAGCTTCTCTCCCGTCTTCTTCTGAATTTCCAAAGCTTCATCCAACTGTTCCTTTGAAATCAGCCCACCCTCTAAAAGCAAATCTCCCAGCCTTTTTCTATTCTGCTTATTCATAAGGCCCTCCAACAAAAGCATGTTCCCTGATACTATCACTATTTTTATCGGAATATTATCGAAAAAAAATAAGAAAAAAACCACAAAGTGATTTTTTTATAATAATGATTTCATATATTTTAAGAAGTGATTTTTATTAGATTTCCATAACTGCTTTCTTAAACCTTGTATAGAATTGTTCAATCTCGTTTTCTGAAAATTCAATGTCCATCCACTTTTCATAAGCATTTATACCCTGGTAGAACAGCATTCCCAACCCATTTACGGCTATGCTTCCTTTCTTCTCTGCCACCTTCAAAAGCTCTGTTTTTACCGGATTGTAAATAATATCATAAACAATATGCCTGTCATTTAAAAAGCTGTTTGCTTCTATTGGGCATTTATCAGTTGAGGGGTACATTCCCACTGATGTGGTATTAATAATTATCTGACAGTCCATAATAGCATTTTTAACATCATTATGCTCAGTGCCAACAAATGAACAACAATCCGAAATATTATCATTGATATAGTCCGACAGTTCTTTCGCTTTATCTATTGTTCTATTTAATATTACCATTTTACCTGCACCTTCTAGTGCAGCTTTTACTGCTATTGCCCTTGCTGCACCTCCTGCACCGATTATTGCGACACTTTTACCTGAAAAAGAATGCCCCGTTTCTTCTTTAAACGACCTTAAAAATCCATCCCCATCGGTATTATAGCCCCATAATTCTCCATTTACATTTTTAACTGTATTTACTGCACCCATTAGCCTGGCTTCTTCAGAAACTCCATCTAAGTACTCAATCACTTTATTCTTATGGGGTACAGTAACATTAAATCCAATAACATTGAGCCCCCTAAGGCCACTTATCGCATCTGAAAGGCTATTTGGAGCAACTCTGAACGGTACATACACTGCGTTAATATTCTTAGAGTCACTTATATAATTATGTAATATAGGTGATTTTGAGTGTTCTATTGGATCCCCTATTATACCTATAATTTTGGTACTGCCATTAATTAACATCTTCATAATCCCCTCCTTTTTAAATGTGTAATAATTTCTTTGTCAACAATTTTGAAGTATCAATAATTAGGGTGCTTTTTAAGATTACTTCACTGAATGTCTTACAGCACTTCTTTCCTTCCATCTTGTCCTTTTTAGTCTGCTGTTCTTGTTAGACGCCAATCTACGGTGTCTAAACAAAACAAACCTTTCAATATGTCTTTTCAACTTTACAAATAGTATTTCTTTCTTATCTATTGGCTTCACAAGAATAGTATACATATTTGTCCTGTTTCCTCCATAGATATCGGTAAAAATCTGATCTCCCACCGCTGCAATCTCACTGCATTTGATTCCAAGGAGCATCGCCGCTCTCATATATGACTTTGGTGAAGGCTTGTAAGCCCTGTGAATAGCAGGTATGTCCAAGCCCATATTAAATCCCGTTACCCTCTTTCTAGAAGCATTTGATACTATACATGGAAGAAACCCCATATCCTTAACTCTTTGAATCCACTTTTTTGCATCTTCACTAGCGTTTTTTGTAAACTGTGCAACTAATGTATTATCAATATCAAGAACAAGGCCTTTTATTCCTTTTTTCTTCAAGGCCTCCAAATCAATATCCTGTACCTTTTCTACTATGACATCAGGAAAATATTTTTCCAGCATTTTATCCTCCGAAATTTTATATTAGTAGTGACTATGGAATGATCAAGTTACTTACCCTAAATAATAACAAACAAAAATCATGATATCAATAATGTTATAATTATTTTTCACATATTAAACAATAATATAGTTAAAAAGTCTGGATTTTTCAAACAAAAAGTGTCATAATAATTTATGGGTTTCAACAAGCTTTTCTATATAAGAATCGGTTAATTTTTCTCGTTTGTCTATCGCATAATATTGTTGAAGCATTTGTCGTTTGAATTGATTTTTTATATAATAGTTATCTGAAAGGAAGTCGTATTTATGATAGGTCAAATTAAAATTGAAAAAACAAAATCTCCAAAAGCTAAACCTGACCAGAATAACCTTGGGTTTGGCAACTATTTTACAGACCATATGTTCATAATGGATTATACAGAAGGTAAAGGATGGCATGATCCTCGGATTGTCCCTTATGCACCCTTAGAAATTGATCCGGCAACAATGGTTCTTCATTATGGCCAGGCAATTTTTGAAGGCTTAAAAGCATACAAATCCAAGGATGGACGAATATTGCTTTTCAGACCAAGGAAGAATATGGAGAGAGTTAACATATCTAATGACAGGTTATGTATTCCTCCTATTGATGTTGATTTCTGTGTCGAATCACTTAAAGTGCTTATTAATTTAGAAAAGGATTGGATACCTACAGAAGAAGGTACATCACTCTATATTAGACCGTTTATCATTTCCACAGATCCTTTCCTCGGTGTAAGGCCATCTAAAACATATAAATATATAGTAATTTTATCCCCTGTAGGTGCTTATTATCCTGAAGGAATCAATCCTGTTAAAATATACGTAGAAAGTAATTATGTAAGAGCTGTAAAAGGCGGAATCGGCTATGCCAAGACTCCCGGAAACTATGCTTCAAGCCTCAAAGCACAAATGGAAGCAAAAGAGAAGGGATATACTCAGGTCTTATGGCTGGATGGAGTTGAAAAGAAATATATTGAAGAAGTTGGTACAATGAATGTATTCTTCAAAATTAATGGCGAAATTATCACTCCCGCATTAGAGGGAAGTATCCTTGCCGGAATAACAAGAGACTCCACAATAGAGCTTCTTAGGTCATGGGGAGTTAAAGTAACAGAAAGGAAAATCACTATTCAGGAAATATATGATGCACATGCCAACGGTACCCTTGAAGAAGCATTTGGTACCGGAACAGCAGCTGTTATCTCTCCAATAGGTGAATTTAATTGGAATGACAATAAAATAACTGTGAATGAAGGTAATATAGGTGACCTTTCTTCAAGGATATATTCAACAATAACAAATATTCAAAATGGAGAATTGGAAGATACTTTAGGCTGGACCACGGAAGTTAAAGCTTAATATAGTTCTAATACAGGCATGTTCAAGGGAATGCATACATAAAAGTAAGCATTCCCTTGATATTTATAAATGAAATTTGCTAATACCCCTTATATAAAATCAAGAGGTGTAATGTCATACTTCTTACACAAATCTTTATAAGTAATAATCTCCTTATTTTTTTCATTACTAATAAAATTGTTAATAATTTCACTTAGCTGAGGCGTCATATTGCTAAACCTAGTACCGTATTCAAATTTTTGATCATTATGCCTTTTGCTTCTTACTATGTATGAATAGAAATCAACCTTTTTTGTCTCACTAACGAAAATGGATATTTTAATACTGCTTCCAACCCTTAGATTTTCTTTGCAAATCAACCCTGTTCCAAACTCACTAAGATTAATGAAGTACCCTGAAAATTTCTCATTAAGCTCCGATTCTCCTCTGCATAAAAACCCGGCATTATGCCTTGAAGATGCTCTTTTATTTTTCCATATATCTGCTTTCAATATCCGTAATGACTTTGTCGGCAGGAAGTCACACTTCATCCGTTCTATGGTACAAAGCATGTTTACATCATAAGTATCGACTGCAAATCTGCATCTTATTTTGTCACCCGGCAGCAATGCAGGTATTCCGTCATCTTCAATAAAGGCAATTTTTAACACATTACCACAATTATCCAAAACAAGATTAACATTCCACTTATTTGATCCATAGAACTGTGTCTTAATGAAAGAGCCTTTTTGCATGATATTAACAATCTTAGTTTTATCTACTGAAATACCGCCAGTTTTATCATATAATTCCTTTATTTCATTTAGAATTTCTGCTTTTTCCAAAATTCCAGCAGTCATAGTGCTAAGACCTCCCTAAATTCATAGACGTTATAGATTATATCGGTAAGTTGCAGATAAATCTTCAACTAGATTTTTTAGATTTCTTTTGGATTTCATTATTAAATATATTTTGCAAATAAAACAAAAAAGGGCAAATACTTATCGCCCTTTTTTGTTTTATAGCTTCAATTATTCAACAAACCTTTTATTGACTGATGCAACGTGCAATCATTGCTGTTACTTCAGCCCTTGTTATTGTGTTACCAGGTCTGAATGTATTATCGTTGTACCCTTTAATAATTCCAAGCTCAATTGCTTTAGCTACATGTCCCTTAGCCCATTTAGGAATCTTATTTGCATCTTTCATATTTATATTTGTGTTCTCTGATACACCATAGCCAAATGCATTAATGACAAGCACTGCCATTTCCTGCCTGGTAAGCTTATTCTTAGGCCTGAATGTATTATCTTCATATCCTTTAATTATACCAGCATCCATTGCTGACTTAATAAAAGGTTTAGCCCATGCAGCAATTTTTGAATTATCTTTATAAGGAAGACTGGTATTGCTTGAAGCCTTATATCCTGCTGCAATTATTATCATCTTGGAGATTTCTTCTCTTGTTATTTCAGCATTAGGCTTTAAAGTCTTATCGGGATATCCACTGATTATGCCTTTACTTAATAACAATGCAAAGCTATCTTTTGCCCAGTGCTTAGCTACATCTTTGTAATCATTTATATTTGCCCCAGATGCCGGAAGATTGTTTGTTGGAGCAACCACAACTTTTGGCGTTGCTGTTGGGCCTTTAGCGGTTGATGTTGCTTTTGGAGTAACTGTCGTTTTTCCAGTTGGAGTTGCCGTCGGTTTTCTAGTTGGTGTAGCCGTTGGCTTTTTAGTTGGTGTAGGAGTTGCAACACCAGGTAAACCTCCAGGTCCTGCTCCTCCCCCCGGTGTAGGTGTTACTGCTGCCTTAACTATTATTTGGAATGCCACACTGTAACCACCAACCGACGCATTTACAGTAATAGGTGATGTAGTTGCTGCTTTTCCTGTAATGGTACATTTATTATTATTGCTTGTAAGTGTAATATAGCTGTTATTTGTATCTGTTGAAGACCAGGTAATATTATTCCTGTCGGTAGCATTACTAGGTGTTGTAGTTACCTCCACACTATAGCTCTCACCAACATTTATTTCTTTCTTTGCAGGAGGCTTCGATACCCAGTTTAGACCAGTAACATTAATTTTCTTTATTGTTACAGTAACTTCTTTTTCTATAGCACTATTCTGGCTACTCCTTACTTTTATTTTTACATCTATTGGTGCATTTTCTCCATGTGCCTCAATGATTATTTTATTTCTGCCTTGATCCTTTTCAAAAACATTTGAAATTAACTTAAGAGCACTTGTATTATTAATTACAATACTTACAGTTTTATCTTCCGCTTCATATGGTAAAGCTGTAGCATAGAATGTATAAGTGCTTTTATTCACCATCTCAATTTTTTCTACATTAAGTCTTATTTCACTTACAGGAACAGGCATAACCTTTACAGTGCAAGAAGTTTTAATGGCATTATTATACATACTCTTGGCAGTTATTACAGCTGTACCCTTCTTTATACCTCTTACCAGTCCGTTCTCATCAACAACTGCTACCCTGGTATCACTAGATGACCATATAACACCTTTTGTCATTTCATCATCTGGTTCAACAATTGCAGTTAACTGTTTGGTATTACCCACGATAATGTCTACATTAGGTGCTTCATTTATCTTGATTGAAGAAACCGGATTTATTACATACACAACACAAACTGCCTTCGTTAAAGGATCATTTTCTAGTGCTGCAGTAATGATTGCTCTACCGGAAAGCTTACCTGTAACTTGGCTGCCGCTTGAAACAGAAGCAATATTGCTATTATCCGAGCTCCATATTACAGCACTATCCTCTATATCTGTTCCAAATATAGCATTTAATTGCACTTTATCACCAAGTACTATATAAATCTCATCCTTGTCGAGACTTAATCCTGTCTTTTGAGCAGCTGATACAGATATCTTACATGACACTTCTATCAGATTGCTGCTAACTGCTTTTATAACTGCTTCTCCCTGTGTTAACGCTGTTACTGTTCCATCAGATGAAACCTTTGCTACATTAGTATTGCTTGAGAACCAGGTGATCAACTTGTTTGTAGCATTTTCAGGATAAAATTTCACACCGAGGTTCAATTTACTTCCCTCAACCATGCTTACTTGTTGTTTATCCATTACAATACCTTCAACAGGAATTGTACCTTCAGCTAACAGTGGAATCTTTATATTGCTTGCATTTCCATTGTAAACATCTATAATGTACGCATCTCCCACATAGCCGACTGTTCCGTTATTGGAATAGTATCCGTTAGAAACTTGATACGGATAATCATTCCTTTTCTCCAATGTGTAACCCACATTATATCCGCCATGTATTTCATTTACCGGTACATTGAGAGAATATCCGGTTTCACCTGTACCATCAGGCAATGATATTGAACCTGAAATGTTTCTATTAGCTGAAATCAGCGTTATGCCGCCTATACTTCTTGCTGCTGTTACTTCCAACCTTGTTGCATTATTAATCTCAGTAGTTGCAGCACCACCGGTCTTGTAGTAACTCAAACTTAAGTACTCACCGAACAGAGGAAGTATGGAATAACTTACTATATAATTCTTTCCTGTAGGAAGATACATCTTATAGGATGCACTTGAATTATTCATTGTCATCGGAACAAATACTGAATATTCGTTATCCTCATTTTCAGCTTTTACCGTAACTCCGAATGACTCATAATTTACTTTCATACCTGAAGGCAATGAAATACTACCGCTTATTTCAAATCCAGGTATCGGTTCAAGAACTATGTTATTTGCATCACCATTTAATGTATTTACATCATCAGCAAATTCCTCTTTACCCTTTGTAGCTTCACTGCTGTAGTATCCCGATTCCATATAGCCGTTTATATAAGCAGTATATTTTACATGATACTTATCTGAAGTCGGCACAGGAAGCTCAAATCCAACCGTTTTATTACCAGGGTATATTTTGATAGTGGTTTCAGGCGTATATGCAAGTCTGCTGTTAACAGCTGTAATTTTTACATCAATACCTGTTTGTGGTATTGTTATATTTTCAGGTACTTTGAACGTACCCTTTATTTTTCTTTCTTTTTGCTTAATAACCAAATCTATATTGTTTTTATTGCCGCCCGCAACATTCAAAATTTCAGCCGCAGTAGAGTCAGCTGTGGTACCCCCAGCTTTATAGAACCCACTTTGATTTAATCCGTCATTTTTTAAGTTATTGACATCGCATTGATATCCAACTACATAATTAGAGCTTAGATTACCTATTAACGGAATGTATGTATTTGTCTGAGTACTATAAAGTACTGAAGGACTGTTCATTCCATTTGTTCTTGCCTCAACGGTTACTTTTGCCACTGCTGTAGTTGATTCAGGAACATAGAGCTCATACTCTGCATAATTCTGACCTTGAGGTATAACTATGCTCTTAACCACTCTAAATCCTGTGTAATTTGATTTCTCAGCATAAACATTTACATTAATGTTTCCTGTTGCATTAACCCCATCTTGAAGCATTATCTTACCGGAAATTTTTCTTGCCTTTATCATTTCCATATTAACATTGACAACACTTCCATTGGTCAAATCCAATAAAGTAGCAAGTTTATCATCAGGAACTGTCAACGCAGAATTATAGTATCCTTTATCAAAAATGCCACTTCCCGATGCTACTTCATAATACACTTTATACACATTGCTGTTAGCATTAGGTGTAACCTTTAATACATAAGCAACTGAACCTGAACCTTTTAATACCTTGGTTTCAACTGTATCAATATATCCACTCTTAACGTTAATGGCTTTGACCTTTACAGTTAAATCATTTGATAAGGTTACTCCCTGAGGTAAAGATAAAATACCTCTAATTTCTTTCTTATCAATCAAAGTAATAACTATGTCTTCTGCTATTTGTTCAGAAACATCAATTGTATCTGCTTGTTCAGGCAGCATTACCGTTCCTCTGGAATTATAATATCCAAATGATGCATAGTCCTGAATATCAACATTATATTTAAGCTTATAGCCGGATAAAGGCATCACACTTAATGTATAATCTACAGAACTTTCTCCTTCAGGTATAAAGAAATCCTTTAATACCTGTACTCCGCTTGTATCTACAGCTGTAAGAACTACTTTTATACCGCCAGAACCTGCAGTTCCTTCAAGAAGTCTTATTTTACCGCTTATGGTTCTGTTTTGAAGCATCTTAAAGTTTATATTGTCAGCATCTAACTGAGACAGATCAATTATCTTTGCATCATTTATATCTCTCACTGCCTCCGAAGTCATCTCCGAATAGTAACCAACAGGAGCTATTTCGGAATTTGAATGTAATTCATATCTAATTATATAACCTTTTCCGGCAGGTACATAAAGATTATAATCTGCTGTACGCTTACCTTTAGGTACATTGACAGTTACAGAATAATCTCCACTATCATTAGATGCTATGATAGATATACCATTAGCTTGCTGTGAATTGTCAGGTAATGTTATAACACCTGAAATGGAGCGTTTTATAATAAGTGAAAGATCTTTATTTGTTAACTCGCTGCCAGTTACTCTTAAAGTCTCAGCTTTTTCCATTAAAGTAGTTGTACCAAATGAACTGTAATATCCTCTTTCCATAAATATACTGTCAGCACTCAGTTCATATCTAAGATTGTAGCTGGCACCCTGCTCAACATACAGTACATATGGGCAAGACTTCATACCCGATGATAATATAACTTCAGATGAATATACTTCCAGTCCGTTTTCAGCTATTACCTTCAGTATGACTCCTTCCTTAGGAATATCTGTTCCTTCAGGAACTATGATATTTCCTCTAATGGTCCTTCTGACTACTAAAGTCATATCCTTGTTTCGTGCATCAATTGAATTAATATCTACACCTTCAGCTTCTGATAATGTGATTGTTGTTCCCTTACTGTTGTAATAACCATAGGTAGTATACTTATACTCACCCCAGTTTTCATATTTCACAACGTATTCATATCCCTTATCGTTCGGAGGAAGTTCCAAAGTATAATCTGCAGAATTCTTACCTTGAGGTATTATTACATTAGTGGAAACACCATCAATTCCGTTTGAGCCGGTTACTTTAATTTGCATATCTTTATCAGCAACCGCTCCATCAGGAAGAGCAACCTTTCCCATAATTTTTTTAGGTTCAACCAGAGTAAGATTTATATTGGTAACATCATTATCATTTGCATTTATATCATCTGCTAACTTGCTGTTTCTAACCATTCCGTTGGAGCTGTAATACTCTGCTACGACAAATCCATATTCTGAAGAAACTTCATAGCCAACCTTACAGCCTTTTCCTTCAATACTTGGTGCAATTCTAATCATATATGGAACACTGTTTGTTCCTTTAGGAATATTAACAAGTACATTACCTGAATTTTCAGCAGTTATTTTTACAACAATATCTTCTTCTGCAACCTTGCCGCCAGGTAGTGCAATTGTACCAGTTATTGTCTTTTTCTTTATCAGAGACAGATTTATATCCCTATACTCTTCTTGAGAAGTGCTGAAGTTAAGTTTTGCAGCATCGCCTGGCTTATAAACCATTGTGCCTTCTTTATAGTAGCCCTTCATCACATAATCGTTTATGATAGGAAGTTCATAATAAATCTGGTAATCTGTCCCAGCAGGAACATTTAATGAATAATTGACATTATTTGAACCGCTAGGTATAAATGCAACCTTTTGTCCTATGTCCAAATCATTTTTAGCAGATATTGTAATCCTTAATCCTCCCTCAGGTGCTGTTTCATTATTGGGAAGACTAATTGTTCCCGACACAATCTTTTTCTTTTCAATTACCAAGTCAATATTTGACTTATCATTTTTTATATCCAGTTTTGTTGCATAGCTTTCAAGTCTTACAGTTCCTGAATTACTATAATAACCTTCTGAAAGATAACTGTCATTTCCCCAGTTTTCATAGCGGATCAAATAGTCATCTCCTTCATCATTAGGAGGCAGGAACAGTGTATAATCCGCCACATTTTGTCCTTGAGGTATTGTTACACTGGTAGATACACTATCCACAGAATTACTTGCCAAAACATCAACCTTGAGACCCTCTGCGGGAGCTACACCACTCTTTAGCTTGACTTTTCCACTCAATGTCGAAAAACGTTTGAGTATAAAGTCAGCACCATTAAAATCGCCTTCACTTACATCTATTGTTTTTGTATTTTTTAGATTTCGTACAAAACCATCTTCTTTATAATAACCTGATCTGACATAACCATAGTCAAAAGAAGTACTGAATTTCAACACATACTCCTTACCAGGTTCATTAGGCAGCAGTTTTAAAGAATATACAGTTGAATTTGTACCTGCTGATATTTTGAATGTTTCTTTAACATCATCATATTTGCCATTTGAAGCTATTATATCAACAAATATATCCTTTGATGCTGTTTCATCACCCGGTAAAGCAATTTTACCAGTTATAGTTCTCTTTACGATAATGTTCATGTTTACATTATTCTTATTAGCATAAATATCAAATGGAGTAGCATTTGATTCTTCAAGAACAGTTTTTAGATTGTTATAGTAAGCCTTATCTACATAATCATTATTAGCCTGCATGGAATAATACAATTTATAACCGTTACCGTTAGGAACATAAATAGTATAATCAACAAAGCTCTGATTTTCGGGTATTGTCAAATCCAATGTCCTTGTATTTGAATTATTTCTTGCAGTCAGTGTAAATTTAATTCCGCCCGAAGGTGCTTTTCCGGTTGATAAACTAATTCTTCCACTTATAGAGTTATAATTAAGCAGACTGAAGCTTATATTTTCTGCATCGGCATTTGTAAGATCAAGCTTTTGTGCCTCAGCTTCAGTTAATACAGCATTCTGATTTACCGCTTTATAATATCCTTTTGGGAAATAATCTCCTGTTGAAGCTACTTCATACCATACATAATACCCTGATGTAGGAGGTACTTTTATAGAATACTGGGCTGAATTACTTCCTTGTGCAATTTTTATACTTTGTGAGTATGTATAAGTTTTGTTGGATGCTACAATCTTTACATCAAGACCGCCTTTCGGTGCCTTTTCCGGAACACTCACAGTACCTTTTACTTCCCTGTTCTTTATAAGAGTTACATTTGCAGTATAATCCGAACTGCTTAAGTTAATAGCATAAGCTTTATTAGAATCCAATACAGTTCCTGTAGTGCTGTAGTATCCTTTATTTGCAATATCAGCACTACTTACTTCATAATATAGTTTATAGTTTGCAACCGGTGGCAGGAAAATCTCATAAGATGCTGATGAGGCACTTGCTGTCAAGTTCTTAATCACATCTGACGAGTAAGTTCCGTTACTTGCTATAACCTTTACAGATACTGTGCCTGAAGGAGTATATCCCGAAGGCAGGGAAACAGTCCCCGATATCTTTCTATTCAATATAGGCACCAACTTAATACCTGATTTGTCACTGTTTTGTATATTTATAGCTGTAGCAGAAGACTCCGCTAAAACAGTACCGCTCGTATTATAGTAACCTTTAGGTGCATATTTGTTGTTACCTGCAATTGTATAATATACTTTATATCCTGAAGCAGGCGACAGACTAAGCAAGAACGGTACAACTGTATTCCCTTCTGCTATATAAACTTCTGCACTAGCTGAATACGTACCATTGGTAGCAGCAACAACAACATTCAATCCATTTGCCGGTGCTTTTTCCGGTAATTCAACAGTACCTGATATAGCACTATTTCCAATAAGTACAAGATCAACTACCTTATCCCCTGTACTAACATCTACTAAAGAAGCCTCATTAGCATTCTGTACAGGTTTGTTATAGTTAAAATATGCATTTGTGGTATATCCTGTATTAGCCGTTTTAACAGTATACTTGATCTTATATCCGGATGTATTAAGATTTGGATCGACATAAACTTTATATGGCACAGATGATTGTCCCTCAGGTATTATAAAGTTCTTTGTGATGTTTGCTCCCTCAACGGTAACATCTACACTAATGCCTCCCTTAGGAGCCTTAAGTGAGCCAGGTGTCTTAATATTACCGCTTATTATCCTTCTTTTAAGAACCACTAAATTAATATTATCTTTGTTTTCAGAGCTTACATCAACCAAATCGGCATCCTTTTCTAAAGGTACGGTATTATCGATTCCCCCATTCAGACCGCCGTTCAATCCATAATACCCTTTTGCAACAAACTCCTCACTAGATGTGGTCAGGGTATAGTAAACAATATATCCCGATAATGGTTTATTAGGTGCTAGCTTAATAGAGAATGAAGCCTCTCTTGTATCTTTAGGTATATCAACTGTTACACTGTCATTTCTTCCTGCATAAATGCGTGCAGAAACAGGTCCTGATGGTACTATTCCGTCAGGTAAGGATATCTTACCGCTGATTATTTTCTTTTCTATGATTGACATATTTATTCCATAATAATCAGATTCCTCCACGGATATAGTTCCCGCATCAGATTCATTAAGCACTGTTCCGCCTAAATTGTAATACCCTGACAAATAATTTGTATTTGATATGGTATATCCTATCTTGTAGCTGTAACCGGCGGGCACAAAAAGCTTATAGTCAACACCGTTATTCTTTTCAGAAATGGTATATGACTTTATTATTGAATCCCTGCTGCTTTTTGCATTTACCTTAACTTCAACACCTCCTGTTGGAGCTACAGTGCCTTCCGGAAGATTGATAGTACCGCTTATCAAGTACATTGGAATTATGTTTATGTTTACTCCTGTTTTATTTTCACCAGTCAGATCCAACATTTCTGCTTCGGCAACGTCCCTTTTTGAACCTTCCGAGTTATAATAAGCAGGGTATAAAAACATTTCATTGCTCGAGTTAAAATTATAACGTACTTTATAATTTTCACCTTCAGCAACATAAATTGTATATGGAACGGAACTTATTCCTGCCGGAATAACAATGTTAGTAGTTCCACTATCCTTACCGTTATCAGCATAGAGATTAATATTTAATCCACCATAAGGAGCAGTACCTTTAGTAAGAGAAACAGTACCGCTTATTTCCTTTTTCCTTATGAGTGTAAGATTAATACCTACACTGCTTCCACTTGTCAAGTCAACTATCTCTGCTTTTTCAGCATACCTGGTAGTTTCAGTACGAGTATAGTATCCTGGAGTGATATACTTAATGTCACTCACAGTATAACTCACCACATAATCTGTTCCCTCAGATACATATACAGTATAAGGTGCTGAATTGCTTCCTTCTGGAATTACCACATCTACAGAATCGCTAAGTTTCTTTGTAGGATCGGATATTTTCTTGTAATTTACAACAACCTTTAGAGATAAGCCTCTTAACGGTGCAAATTCATTCTTTAAAAACACAGTACCGCTAATGCTTCTCTTAGGTATGATTGTCATATCAATACCCGAAACATCGCCTGAAACTTTTACCAAAACTGCAGCAGCCTTTTCGCTGGTAGTAGCTTTATTATTGTAATAACCCGGTGTAACATACATATTGTTACTGGAAATTTCATATCTCACTTCATAGTCCCCTAATGCAGGAACATAAACGGTGTAAGGAACCTGTTTTGTATCTTTGGGTATAAATATATCAGTATCCCCTGTATTGTTGCCATTTACAGCATATATTTTTAATTTTAAATCTGCTTTAGGATCAGAAGCCGGTGGTATTGATATAACTCCACTTATTGCTATTTTAGATAAAAGGGTCATATCAATGTCTGTAACACTTGTTGTTGCATCAATCAGTGTGGCATTATTTTTATCTAACGAAGTTGCCGTACTGTTATAGAAGCCTTCAGGCATATAACTTTTATCGGAAGTAATCTGGTAGCTTATTCTATAATCCGTATCAGGACTCACATACATCGAATATTTTACCGATGTGTAATTCTGAGGAACAGTTACGTCAACATATGTAACTGTTGTATTGCCTCGAGTCGCAAAAACCCTTACCTTCAAACCATTTTCAGGTGCTTTCCTGGTTCCGGGCAGTTTTAATGTTCCTTCTATTTTGGAATTGCCAATCAACGTTAGATCAATACCTGATCTGCTTTGGCTTTCAATGCTAATGGCAGTTGCCAAAACCTGTTCCTTAACTGTGCCTGTCTCGCCATAGTATCCGTTTTTTACGTAGGCACTGTTATTAATCTCATATCTAACCACATATCCTGTACCCTGTGGGACATAAATAATATAAGGTGCAGAATTGGTTCCCTCTTTTATAATAACATCTTGATACTTTGAGTAAGTATTGTTTGATACATAAACCCTCACACTGGTTTCTCTAGCAGCTAAGTTTTCAGATGGCAGCTTCACAGAACCGCTTATACTGCTCTTAGGTATCAGAGTAATATCCAAACCTTCTATGTCTTTGCTGCTGACATCAATTATATCCCCATCCTTCTCTGCAGATACCATTCCTGAACTGCTGTAATAACCGATCTCATTAAATACAGTATTTGAAGTGCTTATCTTGTAGTATACTTTATATCCTGCATCCTGAGCATTCGGAGGAACTCTTAATGTATACTCAACAGCTTTGCCGTCAGTGAGTATAGTAACAGGAGTCGAATAGTTTCCGGCAAAAACGCTTAAGCTGATATTTGAAGTTATGGATATCCCTGCCGGCAAGGATACCTTACCTTTAATTACTCTCTTTTTTATCAAAGTCAAGTTAACCTGATCATAGCTTTCAGTACTTTCGCTACTTACTTCGAGAACTTTAGCAGCACTTTTATTAATTTCCATGCCGTTGTTTCCAAGATAACCGTCTTTAACATAAAAGCTGTTTTCATTTAAGAATCCATATCTTATGTTATAACTGTATCCGGTAGGAACGTAAATATTATATGGCACTGATTTATTATTAGCAGGTATGGTTACGTCTACATAAGTCACATCTTTTTGATTTGCTATGTTTTCTACATATATTCTCACCGATGTATTTGCTGTCAATGTGTCTCCATCAGGAATTCTCAATTCTCCACTTATTAGCTTCATTTCAGAAAGAGTAAGAACTATGTCATTTATGCTAATCTCCGAAACATCTATCAATCCTGCTTCATTTTCGTTTCTCGTCATGAAACCTGAATTATAGAACATCTTTGATACAACATTAGGCGATCCAGTAACATTTTCATACCACAATTTATAGTCCGCTCCGGGAGGAACAGCAAGTTTGAACTCTGCATAGTTGTTTCCGTTTGTAATAGTCACATTCTGTGAATCTTCTCCACGTCTACCCTTTACTTTCACAAGTGCTGTGATATTTCCTACTGCTCGAGTATCCTTCTCAAGTTTTAATTTTCCAGATATAATCTTTTTAAGTATGAATTGGAAATTTATACCCGAAGCATCCCCTGTTCTAACATCGATTGGTGTTGCCGCACTTTCATCCATTACAGTTCCTGTTTCACTATAAAAACCTTTTTCAACGAATGTATCATTTTCTCCCAATTCATAGTAAAATGTACGAATTCCCGGATTCATGTAAAATGTATAATCAGCCGTCCTGCTTCCTTTTTTAAACAAAACCGAGTACTGTCTTCCATCTTCCTTATCGGTATACCAAAACATAGTATCAGCAGGCATTGTCATATTTTCAGGCAATGAAATAGTACCGGAAACTTTTCTTTTTTCAACCAGTACAAAATCAATATCAGGCTGATTACCGGCAATCGTATTAATTCCTTTTGCAAAGGCACTGTTAGTAACTGTTCCCGCCTCACTGTAGTAAGAAGTTTTCATGTATATAATAGCACCTTTGGTAATTTCACACCTTACTATGTAATTATCTCCTGGAGGAACAAGCAGCGAATAATTAACACTGCTCTCATCCTTAAGCATCTTTACCTCTGTAGTATCCGTACCATATGTACCTGATGCAGTGACTTTAAATATAACCTCATCTTCTTGAGATACTCCCTTTGGAAGTTGTATTTTTCCACTTATTGCTCTTTTTGCAATCATGGATATGTTAATCGTCTTTGTTTCATCGCTTCCTATATCAAATGTTGTAGCGGAGCTTGACGTTGTAACCATATTGGATACATTATAGTAAGCTGACTGAACATAATTCTTGTCCTTTGTCTCGTAATATAGCTTATAACCTATTCCCTCTGGCACATATACAGTAAAATATTCAAAGTCTGTTCCCGGCTTTATCTTGACATTAGTATACCCATTATTTACAGAGTTAGCTGCCCTTACAGTGACATCAACACCTTCTGCCGGAGCTTTCAATCCATCAGGAAGCTTGATAATACCTGTCACAGAACTTTTTGCTATCAATTTTAAGTTAATGTTATCTTTATCACTTTCTGATACATTAACAGTACTTGCCTTTAAAACATCCGTAACAGTACCGTTTGTACTGTAATATCCATTTTGCATAAATTGCTCAACATTCTTAAGCTGATATCCAACTCTGTAACCAGAGCCTTCCGGAACATACAACTTGTATTCCTGAATTGGATTTTCCTTGGATAAAACCACAACTGTACTTGCAGAATCGGATCCAAATACTGCATTTACAGTAACGCTTAAATTTGCATCAGGAACAGCAGCACCCTCAGGTATCTCCAATTTACCGCTTATAATCTTTTTCTTCTTTATTTCAATGTTTAAATCGGTTTTATCATTGCTGCTTACATCAACAAGAGTAGCATAATTACTTACTCTCTCCGTGCCGGATGTACTGTAGTAACCTGGTGATATAACCGTATTATTGCTGATAGCTTCATATCTCACAGTATATCCTGATCCTGACGTATTTGGCGGAACCAATATTGAGTATTCCGCTTCATCACCGTTCATTACTATTACATCGGAAGACTTTGTATCCATATCACTTACAGCATAAACCCTAAAGTTAAGAGTATCTGTATTGCCGGGAAAAATAAGCTTTCCGCTTATTTTACGTAAAGGAATAATCGTAAGATTCAGATTCTTATCTCCATCCGACAAGTCAAATAAAGCAGCTGATGCTTTATTTCTTACCATTGACTTAGCACCCAAATACATTGTATTCATGTACTTTGCGTTCGAAGTCTGATAATATATCACATATCCCGACTGAGCTTTAGCATTCAAGCTGTAGCTTGCTTTAGTTTCACCTTCCGGAATATTGACTGCAGTTTTGTGAGTTAAAGTACCATTTGACGCATATATGTTTATACTTATACCTCCCGAAGGAGCAGTATATCCGTCAGGTAAACTTATTTCACCTGATATAACAGGATCTGTTATGTCTTCTGGAGCAAACTTAACCTCTTGTGTATCTTCGCTGTCTTTGTAAACATCACCTGTTACACTAGTCTCTAATGTCTGGCCAACAGGAATATTGCTTTCTGTGGATGCAGTTATCGGTATAAGCTGCCCAAAAATCAATATAAAACACAACAAAACCGATATCACTGATTTTGACTGCCTGTTCATTCAATTCCCCCCTAAAAATAATTACTCATATTTTCTATTAATAAACTCAAAGCAACAAAAATTCTTACATTACATTTGACTTGACAAAGTAATTACTCAAGTCTGTAAGAATTAATGATTTGCATTTGAATAGAAAAAAAGATTATAAATGATGTATATAGATACAACTAAAATAATGAAATCCCCAAATATTGGCCGGTTGCACCACTTACTCTGGAATGATAAAACAAATTAAAATCTCTTTAATCAATCCCATAAATACACTCAAGGTGCCCAAATCATGAGTGTATTTTCTAAGCATCCAATACAAAACTAAACTTAACTTATAAATTATAAAAATAAAATATGTTCTCTAATATTTACTTTACATATGATATAAAAATCAGTGCAGTTCAATGGTACATCTTTATCCACCAATTGTATACATTGTAATTTATGGCCATACAAGCACCGTACAAGCATGCAAATTCAAATAAAAAACGAACCAGTTTTAAGCTTACACATAAATTATTATACAATATTATGAAATGAATTGTCCATAGAATGGTACTTTTTTTGAAAATTTATCTAAAAATACACTATAATAGCCAACGTATGTAGACTCAATTGTAAAATTATATTAAATGCGATTAATCTTTTACATTTATCTATCACAAAATTCCGTTAAAGCGTTCGTTATTTTGCTCTGTTAAATGTAAGATAAATAACGTATTTAATATAGAACCAATAATATTCATCTCTTAATATAACCATCAATAATCTTTTGTATTTCTTCATCCTTTGCAAACCCTTCAGCAGAATAAAGCTGTCCGCTATAATTATCAAGAATCCACTCATTATTCTGACGTTTAAAGTTTAAGTCCAGCCTCCCCAGATGGTTCATGTCTTCCCCACCGGCTTGAATGATGGGAATTCCATTTGAATCTATAGGCTTAAATGTTGTCATATGATCATGACCGCTTATTATGGCTGACACACCCTCAATTTTTTTATTAACTTTCATTCCCGCATGGGATAGTGCAATCTGTATATCGGAATTACTCTTAACCTCAGGTAAAAGTGCTTTGACAGCTTTATGACCTAAAATAAAATCTTTATTAACCGTCATATCAAGCTTGTCTTCTTCCGGAGCTGTCGATGTAACACCGATAATTCCAACCTTAACACCATTTACATTTACAACAGTATATGGCTTTGTGCCTTCTATGTAATTATTTGTATCTTTTAATTTAACATTTCCACAAAGTATGGGAAACTTGGCCCATTTAATCAAATTAAAAATTTGACTGTCACTTTCTTCTAGAGTACCACTGTTTTTCTTTGATTTTTTACTTCCCGGAACTTTGAATTCATTATTGCCAAGTACCATGGCATCATAACCCATTTTATTCAATATATCAATCTCAATTTTTCCTTTATAACTCTCATATTTCCCACGCTTAAAGAGATCCCCTGCATCAAGCAAAATAACATTTTCCCCCTCACTGCGTATCTGTTTTATTATAGTCGCATATCCCGGCATCGTTTCAAAGTATCCATGAATATCGTTGGTGCTTAATACAGTCAGTGAGAATTCCTCTTTACTGTCGGTTTGGCTATTGGCTGGTTTATTGGTGGCACCTTTGGTTGTCTCAACAGCCTTATGATCTGTTGGATTCCCAGTGGTATTTACTGTTGGATTTACTGCAGTATTTACTGTTGGACTATTCACAGGCCTTTCGCCAATTTCAGACTGGCATGAAATAAGCACCGATGAAATAATTAAAAAAATTATTAATATTGTATTCAAATAGCTTGCTTTTGTTCTTTTAGCCATTGGTTTTCCTCCAAAGCCTTGCCGGCATTTTTCCTTTCACAATAAAAGCATAAAAATTCCTTTTATATATTCTATCATATTGGAAGTTCCAAGCAAAAATTTTTTGCTTTTTCAAAGAACAAAACAGCAAGAGATTACCTATATTAAATACGTTATTAATCTTACATTTAGCAGAGCAAAATAACGAACGCTTTAACGGAATTTTGCGATAGATAAATGTAAAAGATTAATCGTATTTAATATAGAATATTTATTCTGATAATCCCAACTTATTACTATTATTTTATTTAAAATCATGCTTTCGGTTTAATACTTAATATTTAATATGACATAGAGTAGCCTGCAACATTATAATTTTTAAAAATAAAATCTCTGCCATTAGCATTTAAAAATGTAGTATCACCATACAATACAAAAAAAGTTATTCCGCCATCAAGCACATTAACATTTGCATACTCCACCATGTTATCGATGCTCTTGTCATATGGATTCCTTATTTTTACGCCGATTCCATTACTTACACCAATTTCCCTCGTAGCTTTTTCCATCTCCAAATTGATCTTGTCAATAATCATTTGGGTTTTTGCTTCTTTTGTCAAACTTAAGACAGAATTAGGCCCTACCTGAAAATCAGTCAGTACCTTATCCTTTTTCTCAGTCACCCCATCATAGTACACAACTCTGTCATCCTTTGTGTTCATATATATAAGTTTTTTCTCTGCTCCATCATATAAAGCAGCAGTAAAGAAGTATGGCGGTCCCCATTGATCCTCAAAAACCCCTGGAAACGTCTCAACCTTTTTTGTCATAAAAAACTTGTCCTTCAATATCAGTGCCTTTAATAATATTCTATTTTTTATTTTTTCAAAATTATCCTTGTTACCTGAATTGGAGTATACCTCATTATCAAAATCACTTAAGAGCTTCTTCATATCAATATTTACATCAGACATATCATCAACAATATAACCCTTTGAAATACCCTCCAGATTTACCGATTGATTTTCAATATTATTGACAATAACCTTGCATGAAAGATTTAATGTCTGCTTAACCTCTTCACTGTTTGCTGTTGTATAATTCAAATAAGCCAGGGGAACAAAAACCATTATTATCAAAAGCAGAATAATTATGACAGCCATGATTTCTCCCATATGCTCACCCCCCTAAGTTTTACCACATTGACCACGGTATTTTAGTTTGCTTTTCGCCAGTAGTATGGAATTATTGCTGTGTGTAAATCACTTCTTTTATTGTTACACCGTCATCTTCATATAAAAACTCTCTTAAAAACTCACCTGTTTCCAATATGTAGTCACTTCCGGGAACCCCTGCAGACATTCTTTCATTTTCACTGTCACCGTAAACAGGATTTGTACTATCATAGCTGTAAATATTATTTCCAAGTTTTGTTGAAACACTGATAATTATTGGTTCATTCCTGCTTTTTATATCTGCGATTACATCATATCCCTTAACCAAGTCTTTAGGTTCATTTGATATAATACATGATTTCAGAGATTTAATTCTTGTATCCACAGCTTTCCCTGAATTGCTGCCAAAAAATGTTGCATTTATCAGACGACCGAATAATGTAAGATCACTATCCTCTACATATATGGTAACCCTGTCACCTATACTCAGCTTGCTGTTTATAATATTCATTGTGCCCTGTACCCCATTATTTAATCCTATCTCTTTTCTTATGTCATCACCATCAAAAAAGTATGTATCATAAACTCCTGCTTTAAGCTGCCTTTCAAGCTTTATTTTAATTTGGTAATTGCCATACTTTGATAGTGAGTCGGATAAATATGTAAAGAGCTGGGGTGTTACTTTTCCTAATGTTGAAATACTTTCACAGACATTATAATTAATACTGTTCACATTAATTGCAACAGATTGGTGCATAAAGTATAATGAAGATAACAAAACCATATATGTAAGAAACATAATAGTGAGAAAAGTACCAAAAAGCTTCCCAGCCATAAAGACCTCCCTTTACTAATGAGTACCTGGAGATACCTGGGCGGATGATCCCATATCAACTATTGTAAAATCCACAGTATCAATGGACCCATCTGATTTGTATGTCTTTTTCATGATATAAACCTGAGAATCAGATATCTGGTTTACATCAAAATTCCCGCTTCCTCCTATAGTTACCTTAATACCCGGCTGGTTTAAGTAGGACCTTATTGTACTACCCATAACCCTGTTTGGGTCATTAACCATTTGAATCAGCTTCTGCTGTTCTGTTGTTCCTTTTTCACCCATTTGTTTGACTCCTTCCTGCTGCGGCAGGATTGCAAAAGCAATAAGTCCAAGTACAATAATAAGAACAATTACAGTTGCAATTATCTTATCCATAAAAAAACTCCTCCTTTTAATTTGGACTTGATACAGAAGAACGCTGATAACGTATTTCTTCTATATACTTCTTGTTCACTTCAAATTTATAATCCGCAATATAAACCGCTTCATAGTCAATGCTGCTGAGGTTTGTTTTTGCTGTGAAATCCACATTGTCTACAAATATTTTAACTTCCGGTTTGTCAGCATAATACCTTATGGCAGAGACAACATCACTTCCCTTAACACTACTTTTATTTGTATCCACGCCCATGGTTTCCACTTGAATCTTGTCCATTTTGTCTGCCTTATCCGCTGTAGAACCTATTATTTCAAGGTTGCCTCTAAAAAGGTTAATAACAATCACCAAGAGGCCAATGATTATAACCCCGATAACCACTTCAAAAACTACCTCTTTCATTTCCTCACCTCTTTTAAGCTTAATTATCCTAATAATGCCTTATGTCTGCCTAGTCATGTTATTACATCAGCTGGCTCATATTGTATGATTTCATCCATGGGATCATAAGGTACATGATCATAATTACTATTAGAACCATAAAAAACATAATTCCAAGAATATTTATAAGATCAATCCTTTTCTTTATCTTCCTTGCTACTTCTCTCTTCTCCATTTTGAATTCATTGTGAATGTTGAGTATCGCCTGATCAAAGTCATAATTATTTGCCTGATCAAGTTTTTCATAAAACAATTTCAAATCAAGTTCCCTGGTACTGCTAATCAGGTTCATATATATGGTTTTATTGTCAATATTGTTTCTTTTATTGGCATCCTGTATTTCCTGAAGCATCTCCTTATAAAATTTAGATTTTTCAATAAGTATTCCTAAAAGCTCCATGAAATCAACAGGCTTTATGGATCCATTGACAATTATGAGTTTTTTTAGGAATCGCAGCTCCTTTCTTGCATCAGCCTTAGCAAAGAAGCTCTGAAGGTATACAAGTATTTCAGGTATAAAACAAAAAATCAGTCCTATTAAAAGTATTGAAAATATATTCATTTCCCTGTATTTGTAATAATCATATAGCCTGTAATAGACCTTGTTTGCTATGGTGTCCTTCGGAATTTCCAGACTGCTGTCTGCAACTTTTATATAAGATTTGATCTTTGATTGTATTTCTTCTTTGGATGTCTTAATGAGCTCATTTTTAGAGATTTGTGTCAGTGCTATGTCAAGGCAATTGATTTCATGCTTCAGAGCAAGTTCCTTATTTTCAATCTCCCCCTTATACTGGTACAAAAGATCGGAGTAATAATCGAATTTATTATAGATATCCTTAGTGTATATCCCAACATCTGTGTAATGTTTGAGCAACAAAAACACTATGGCAATAATGAACAATAAAAGTTTTATTCTAAACAGCTTTTTGACAGAAAGCCTTGAATATCTTAAAAATGACTTGTATCCACTATAAAGTTTAGAGTCCTTTTTAGGAGTAAATATATTAATCCGATCTATAACTTCAATTAAGATTTCCAGACCGCTCTGTTTTTTTTCTCCTATTTTATACTGTTTTACGTCAGTAACTGTTTTCTTGATTACTGCGAGTAACACCAGCAAGATAGCCAAGAAGGAGGGAACCAGAAAAAGATTTGTAGATATGTCCATAGATAAACCTCTCAATCCGAAGTTCTTTCCAAAAACAACATCAGTCCGATATAAAACATTAGAGCGATTAAAAATCCAAGTTTAATACCAATACCATATGGGCTTGAATAGAATTCAACGGATTTTTCGCCTAATGCTGTAAAATTGAAACGTTCCACAAACAATATACCGGGAAGAAGAAATATGCTTAGAAAAACATAGGTCCTTGTAGACGCACTTAAATCCTTTTGATTTGCTATATCTATTAGGATTTCTTCCGTGGTGTTTTCTATCTGCTCCTTTATTACCTTGTTTCCACCTTTATAATGAGCCTGCTTTATTAGATTCAAAAGCAATGAAACATATTCGTTCTTGTATGCCCTGTCAATCATCCTAAATGTGTTGTCTATATCATACATATCGTTCTTTTTAAGCACGTCGTAAATCTTTATCATTTCACGTTTTACAGCTTTGTCAAAATCATTCAACGAAACGTTGATTGCCTTTAGTATGTTACCATGGGTTATATATCTGCTGTTTATGATTTTAAATGTCTCTGGCAGTTGATTATTAAACCTTGATCTTGCAATCATTGTAAAAATATAAAACAACAAAACCGCAAAAATCAAAGCCATAAAAATGTAGAAAAGAAGTATGTACCAAACCACAGACACTAGCGGAATAAATATTATAATGCTCAATATGATTGCTCCTAAAGATGTGAAACAGGCCATTGTAGCAAACTCAAGGTTTCTCTCATATGAATAATTGTTGAACATACCAATCTTAAACGCTATATTTTCAGCCATTATAAGAAAATACCTGTTTTTCTTTAGCTTTTGAGTTACCTCACGAAGTGCATAACGCTTATCCTTGTTTATGCTATAAAACTGCTTTATCTTATATGTATTGAGCCTATGGACCATAAGCCGTATTACTAAAACTACAGCTGTCAGTATAAGCAATACGCATACGGCAGTCAATAAATCCATCCGGACTATATAGCTTGCAAGCTTCTTCCATCCCTCAACAATTCTTGAAATCAAAGACATTCTTCGTCACCTACTTTTTTGTGTCAATAATCATACTAACCTATCTGTTCTTGTATTTTGAAAAGTAGTCCATAAACTCTTTAATTTCCCCTTCATTGACATACCTTCCTATTTTGGAAAAATAGTCTTTTGAAGGAAGGTTTATTGCAACCCAATCATCTTTTACTCTGTCATACCGGATAATTTCATTGTACCTGTAACTTCTCTTATATATATATTTGAGAACAGCATACTGTGCCATCTTGGCAAGGTTGTATAAAAGGTCCTTAAACCTGCCTTCCACAACGGGAGATATAAAAGTCTCCTGCTCCACATACTCTATTTCAACTATGCTGTCTACAACAATTCTTCCGCTCTCCAGCTTTGCAAGATGCACCACAAGATCAAGACCTCTTGCTATATCTGCTTCTGCAACATCACTGTTATTGTACATTTCTGTTCTCATCATAAGATTTCGAAGGTTGGTAACCACCTCAAAAGGGGTCTTGGAGTGAAGTGTAGCACCAACGCCCGCATTAAGCCTCAGACTTGCGTTAACCAGCTCTGCAACCTCGGCAGGCTTTGTAATTTCACCAACATATATAACATCCCTGGCCATTTTAAGCATTATCTCAAAAAGCTGGGCAATTGTCCTGTCAGGATTTTCAATCAGTGTCAAAACATTCTTCCAGGGATACTTTTTCCTGGCTTGAAGCTCATTTTGAGTGTCAAGTATACCGATTCCCCACATGTCAGGCACCTTTTCCATCATTGCCAGAAGGAAAGTCGATTTTCCCACCCCCATATCCGAACCTGTAACAAAATGAGAACCTCTGCCCTTTTGGTTCATTGTCAGAAATTTATAAATAAGTTCGTTTATGGTGTTATAAGTGTCCCGCATCTCCTCCAGGGTTATTTTGGAAAGATTGAATATTCTTTCATTGTAGTAAAGATCGCCTTCAGCTGTCGCATTAAAGCCTGCAACGGTTATACGGCTGCTATTGTCCTTTGAGGTCACCAGGGTTGGGTTGCTTTTATCATAGTTTAAAACTGCATTCCTGGTTGTCTTCTTTTGTATGTTTAATATAACATTTTCATCTTCAAACCCCAAAAACTCCAGATGCAGCTTGTTTCCTCTATAAACTATATAAACATAGTTCTTGTCTATTATTCCTATCTCACTTATTTTATGATGCTGCAGTGTGTCAATGACATCCTGTCCATATACATCTGCATAAATAAATATGGCTAACAGCTTAAGCTTTTTAGTAAGATCATATCTCTCTTTTATAAAGTCTTCTTCCTCTTTAGCAATCCTCCAGATATCCTTTTCAGACACCTTAATAAACAAGTTATACTTATTTACAATATGGGATATGTCATAGAGCTCAAGAATCATTTCAAATACTACTTGAACATTGTTGTTCCTAATCTCATTAAAATCAATAAACTTGTTTATACTGTCATCATCAAGTCTATAGAACTGTTTTAATATTATTACATACTGGTTTATAATATGTGCCCTTACTTCTTTCCTTCCGAGTGCTGCCTTGTCCTTATAACCGGTATATCTTTGTATCTCTTTCTCGGCTTCTCGTCTGTCTACATTGTAAAGTCTCTGGTATTTATCTGTATCGTTTAATATTTCATCAATTTCCTTAGAAACTTTTTTGAATTCTTCAATATTATTGACCTTCAATTCCCCACCCCCACTATTTCCTCAGTATGGCATGCATTATCATTTCTTAGACATCCAAAATCATGGAATGATTTTACATCCTTGGTCGTTGTCGTTTGAAATGATTATGCAGTATGCATTATCATTTCTTAGACATAAGGAATGAAAACAATTTACCCTGTTTTGCTCCATATTCCTTCACCGGTATACCTTTTCCATAATTCTTAAGCAAAAAATCCGTCAGCAAAACCATTTCTTCATGAACTGTCGACGTTTTCATGCCTTTATTAAGTATAAAATTAAGTACTGAATGATCATTGCACTCATTTATCATGGAAACATCATAGCTGATGGTAAACACTTCTCCGTCATAGCCTTTGGATCTCAAAATTTCCCGGACATCAGAATACTTAAGGTTTATATCATCCCTGAATCTGTTTAATACAAATACTATTTTATCTGCAAATTCTTTATACATGTGGTTTCCAACCGCCATATCCACAACATTTTTATATTGGTTCAAAACTACCACAATAACATCGGATTTTTCTAGAAAATGTTGGGTGAGTACATTGTTTCCGGATATGGTGTCAAAAACTATTACATCATATATTTTTTCCGAGAAACTTATTATCTTGTCAATTATATAACTGTTCAGTTCAAAACATTCATTTGCTATAAGAATATCAAGTTCCGGATTTATGGATTTTACACATGAATCAAAATTATCTTCTCTCAAAAGTCCTGCCTCAACGAGACTTATAAGGCTATCAAGGCCTTTTAAGGCATGAGTATCACTAAAATAATACTCTATATCCTTACTGAATTTATTGATATCTCCAAGCAATACCTTTCCTTTAATAAGTCTTGTGAGCATTGCAGATAGGTTAATTGCATTTTGGGTCTGTCCCATTCCTTTTTTTGGTGCCGTTATCGATATCACCATAAGCCGTCTCCTCTTTACCTTTCGACTTTAATCTGTGAATTCTGTGAATCATTTTGAGTCTTAGCATCTTTTACTTCCTGATTCAAACTTTGAGTATTGACATCAGCAGTAGATTCTACAGTACTTTGTATCGGTACGATATCAGCAATTATTGAATCCTTATCGTCAACCTTTATAAGAGGAATTTTTTTAGACTGAACAGAATAATTAAAAGTCTTATCTGAAGCTTTCTGGCTTTCATCAATATAAAGCCTCGTTTCAAGATATCCCAATTTACTGGCTAAAAGTACATCCCTGTAGCTCAATTCATCAAGGGAAAATATCAACGTATATGAACTTATTGTTCCATCCTTGCTTTCCGACTTATATATTTTTCGTACTTTCGTCTTTGGAACTATTACATCATAGGTACCATTTCTATAATTGACAATTAAATCCACAATATTACCGGGCTTTACCTCTTCTGCAACAATGCTCTTTACAGCAAATTCTTTCAATCTGTCATAATCTCCAAACCACTTTTCTTCTGTTGACAGGCTGTCTAAAACTACCTGTTCTCCAAACCTGAGATCCTCTTTAGCTATTTTATTTTTAATCATATCAATGTCAAATGCGGCATTTGATGCAACAAAATCAGTGGGTATGTCAACTATCTTTATCTTGCTGGTAATTATTTCATCAGTTAACTGGGTATACTTAGGAATCCCATCTTTATCAGATACAACGGCTATTCTCATCTTTGGCATGGCTGTCACATCAATTTTTGCTCTTATATCCTTTTCCAATCTCATTGTAAGGCCAGGTATTCTTACATTATTAAAATAGTAAATAGTTCCAGCCATAATCAAGAGAAATACTACAATAATCAAAATGAATTTTTGGTTTTTAAGCATTAAAATTCATTCCTTTCTTAAATTTGATACCAAACTGTAAAACTGATTTATAAAAAGGTAAAGTATATTCATAACATCACTTGGATACTACAAAACATTGCCTAACCTCTTCCGAAAATGGACCCTACAATACTTCCTAATTTACTACCCAATGTTCTTCTAGGAACTATATTGAAGTGTGATAAGATATTGAGATACTCGCTAGAATGCTTTTCTATAACATATTTGGCATAAAATGAATTAATATTTCTATGTTTTTCTCTATCAGGCTGGTAACTGATACTGCCTATATATTTATTTCCTCTAAAAAAACTGTTTAGTATGTTTTCAGGAAGGTTGGAATCCTTTTTGTAATTAAAAGCTACTAACCTAATATTGTCACCGGTAAAGAAGTTTTTCTCTTTCATATACTGAAAGTAGCCCTCAAAGCCTCTGATTACATCTATGTTTGCTGCTGCAGATATAATGTTGAAGTCGCTTTTTGAAAGAGCTGATTTTCCGTACAGATCATATATCGAGCTGTTTAAGCACATGATGGTAACATCAAAGAATCTGTAACAATATTCCATTAGTCTTTGAACATCCAGATCTTTATACTTTTCATAATTGTCAATATCATATGGATCAGTAAGTATATATAAATTATCTAAGTCCCCTGTCTTTATACATGCATTTTCCAGTATATCCTGGCTGAAAACATTACGTTCTATCGCATCCTTTATCATATTAAACCCAAAATTCTCATCTCTTTCAGATAAGTATTTATCAAGTTTAGGTACAAGATTTAAATTCAAGTCCAGGCTGGATGTTGTAAAATCCAAATTTACAACAATCACTTTAAAATCAGTAAGGCTTGTAATGGCATATGCTGTTTCAGCAGCAAACTCTGAGTCGCCCAACACATTTAGCACTAGCTTCTTAAAACTGACGGGTATATTCCTTCTATTGTCTTTACCATTATCAATATTATTAACTTTACTTCCTTTAATATGTAATTTCTTAAGATCATTTTCAAGTTCATCAACACTTGAATATCTTTCCTCCGGATCCTGCCTGGTACACCTTAAGATAATTCTATCCAACTCCTCAGATAAACCACTATCAAATAACCTTATGGATTTTATCTCATAAGGAGGATCATTGGGATTTTTTCCAGTAACAAGATGATATAATGTCACTCCAAGGCTGTAAATATCAGTCCTTTCATTTGTTTGACCAGTACCATACTGCTCTGGAGCTGCATACCCTCTTGTTCCAATGTAAACTGTATCCAAACAACTCTCTTCTTTATATTCTCGAGCAATGCCAAAATCTATAAGCTTAATGGAACCATCCTTAGTAAGAATTATATTACCCGGCTTCATGTCCCTGTATATTATTGGATTTGGCTTTTGAGTGTGCAAATACTTAAGTACCTCACAAATCTCAAGTGCCATACATATAACCTTTTCTTCCGGAAATCTGCCTACCCTGCCAAGCTCTGAATCAAGAGATGCCCCCTCTATATAATCCACGATTATATAAATATTATCATCATCCTCCAATATATCGAATATCCTTGGAAGAGCAGGATGATTCAATCTTTTGAGTATATTAGGTTCCACCAAAATATCTATTCTGGAGTTTTTATTTATCTCCTTGATAGCCCATAAAGTCCCAAGCTTCACATTTTCAGCAAGGTAAACGGTACTCATACCACCTCTGCCCAAAGTACCCAATATACGGTATTTTCCATCAAACATTTTATTATGATTCATATTTATCACCAATAATATGGAATTTTATAAGGATTAAAGAATTGGCTGGATTTGAAAATAAGTCTATGTAATAATTATACCAAAAATTTTTACACAATTCAATGAATTAAAATTAAAATAATCTAAACATTTGTCTGTCGCAAATTTCGGTGAGGCTTTTGCAATTTGCTCCGCCAAATCTAAGATTATTTTTCATTTTAATGTTTAAAATTAAAATAATCTAAACATTTGTCTGTCGCAAATTTCGGTGAGGCTTTTGCAATTTGTAATAAAATTGTGAAATAATTATTAAATATATAAAAAACATATTGAAAATAATTAAGAATGAAAGTAAAATTGTATAGGAAAAAAATACATTATATTGTATAGGAAAACAATAAAAATTTATATAGATTAATAGTAACATTTGAGGGGTTTAATTAAGTTATGAATGGTAGAATGAAGTATATAGCGACAGTTTTGGTCGTTGCTATATTGCTCCAGGCTCAATGCATCAACACTGTAGTAGCTAAAGAAAGAATAGCAATTGAAGACAATAATACAATATCAAATAATGATTCCACTGCAATAACTCCTGTTAAAAACAGGTAATATCGATCTTTGAAAACTTCGCAAAACTATTGAAACTACTGGACTTCAAGGCGTTTTTGCGATATACTGTATGTAGAAAAATACT